>Ga0172370_10000759_pt1 | contig 50538 bp, 35 predicted proteins | sample LakKiv5m_FD_114538 | JGI IMG/M metagenome (GOLD analysis project Ga0172370, IMG submission 114538) | Freshwater microbial communities from Kabuno Bay, South-Kivu, Congo - kab_022012_11.5m | ecosystem: Environmental > Aquatic > Freshwater > Lake | place: Democratic Republic of the Congo...
CGTCGGACAAACCGGCGCACAAGCGGCCGGTTCCTGCCGAGCGGGGCGAAGACGTGCCGCCGCCCGCGCCCCGGCCGCCAGCGGATCTGGGCCCGGGCGAGGCGCTGCAACTCACGGCTCCGGACGGCGCGCCCCTGCCGCTGACCGTATGGCGCGGACGTTCGAATCGCGCGCCGCTGGTGCTGTTCGTAGCGGCAGCAGGCGAGGATGGCGCGGCGTGGCTGCCAGTGCTGCGTACGTTGCGTGCGGCGCGCGACACGACGCTGGCCGTGCTTGGGACGCAGCCGGAAGCCGGGCGCAGTGCGCCTTCGATCCCAGATCCTGTCGCCCGCCGCGCCCACGAGAAGGCAAGAATTGGTTTCGTGGTCCATAGCTTGCGCGAGCGTCTGCACGTGCCCAACGCTGGTCTGGCCCTGGTCGCGAGTGCGGATGCGGCAGCGCCAGTCTTGGCGGCGGCGGCGGCGGATGCGATGGTGCGGGCCACAGCCCTGGTTTCGCCAGTCCTGCCGCAGGACGATCGCGAAGTCTTGGAGTCGCTCGACAACATGACGAAGAGACAGGTGTTTTTGGCGTCGGCACAGGACGATTCCAGCTCGATGGCTTCGGTGCAGTTGCTACTGCAGCGGCTGCGCACGTTGAGGGTTACGCAGCCGCCGGGACAGGCACACGGGGTCCTCCTCCTGCGCGAGCGGTCATTGCGCAGCGATCTGGCGGGTTGGCTGTTCGCCGTGCTGGGGCCGCGCAACTGATGGCGTGCCGCAACGCCGACGTTGCCCGCCGCGACAGATGTCCGGTGACACGCGCGGCCGCGTTCGATTAGACTGCTGCCACAGCCAAGCCAAAAGGGGTTTCTTCATGCTCGACATCCGCCACGTCGCCTCCCACGTCGACGATGTCACCCGCAACTGTGCCAACCGCAACATGCCGGCAGACGTGGTTGGGCTCGTCGGCCTCTATCGGCGTCGCAACGCGGAACTCACGCTGCTGGAGCAGACCCGCGCCGAAGCCAATGCGAGCGCCAAGTCCATGCAAGGCAAAATGGAACCGGAGTTGCGGCAGCGCAAGATCGCCGAAGGGCGGGCGCTCAAGCAGAAAATCGCCGACTTGGAAACGACGGTCGCCGCGCTCGAAGTCGAGCTGGATCGCTGGCTGCGCACGTTGCCGAATCTGACGCACCCGGATGTCCCCATCGGCTTTGCGGACGAGGATCACCGCGAGCTGCGGCGCTGGGGCGCGCGGCGTGTGTTCGACTTCAAGCCCAAGGATCATGTCGAGTTGGCGGAATCCTTGGATCTCATCGACTTCGACGGTGGCGCGAAGGTGGCCGGGCAGAAGTTCTACTTCTTACGCAACGAGATGGTGCTGCTCGATCTGGCGCTGCAGCGGTTTGCCATCGACAAGCTCGTCGCGAAAGGCTTTACGCCGGTGGTCACGCCGGACCTGGCAAGGCCGGATATCCTCGAAGGAATTGGCTTCAATCCGCGCGGCGCCGAGAGCCAGGTCTACAGCATCCAGGGCCACGATTTGTGTTTGGTCGGCACGGCGGAGATCACCATCGGTGGCATGCTGCAAGGCCGGTTGCTCAAGCCCGACGATCTGCCGATCCGTATTGCTGGGATTTCGCACTGTTTTCGCACGGAGGCCGGCGCGGCCGGGCGCGAGTCGCGGGGACTGTACCGCGTGCATCAGTTCACCAAGATCGAGATGTTCATCTTCTGCGAGGGAGAGTTGCACAAGAGCGAAGCGCACCACGACGAGTTGCTGGCGATCGAGGAGGAGTTGTTTCAGGCACTTGAAATCCCCTATCGGGTCATCGACGTCTGCTCGGGCGACCTGGGCGCGCCTGCCTACCGCAAGTTCGACATCGAAGCGTGGATGCCTGGGCGCGGCGAGGCGGGCATCTACGGCGAAGTCACGTCGACCTCGAACTGCACGGACTATCAGGCACGGCGCCTGGAGATTCGCGCGTATGGCGAAGGCGGCACGAAGCCCAAGCCGGTCCACACGTTGAACGGCACCGCTCTGGCGTTGTCGCGGGCCGTCATCGCCATTCTGGAGAACCACCAGCAGGCGGACGGGTCCATCTCGATGCCCAAGGCACTGCGGCCGTATCTGGCGTTTGAACGGATCGGGCCCGACGTGACGCCGGACATCTGCAAGTAGGCCGAACCGCTACACGGCCACTGCGAAATCGCGCAGCGCGGCATTCAGACTGGTCTTGCGATCTGTCGATTCCTTGCGCTGCCCGATGATGAGGGCGCAAGGGACGCCGAACGACCCGGCGGCGAAAGTCTTCTGGCGCGTGCCGGGGATCACGACCGAGCGCGCCGGGATGCGACCGCGGTGCTCGACGACTTCGGATCCGGTGACGTCGAGAATGGCGGTCGAAGATGTCAACACGACGCCTGCGCCGATGACGGCTTCGCGCTCGATCTGCATGCCTTCGACGACGATCGCGCGCGAGCCGACAAAGCATCCGTCCTCGATGATGACCGGCGCTGCCGAGGGTGGCTCGAGAACGCCACCGATACCGACGCCGCCGGCTAGGTGCACATCCGCACCGATCTGCGCGCAAGAACCTACGGTTGCCCAGGTGTCGATCATCGTGCGTGCGCCGACACGCGCGCCGATGTTGACGTAGCCGGGCATGAGGATGGCGCCGGCCTCGAGGAAGCTGCCGTAGCGGGCCACGCCGGGGGGGACGACCCGCACGCCCTGGCCGGCAAGGCCGTGTTTGAGCGGAATCTTGTCGTAGAACTCAAAGGGACCGACTTCGTGCACGGACATCGCTGCGATGCCGAAGTAGAGCAGGATTGCTTCCTTGACCCACGCATGGACGACCCAGCCATCGGGACCGGGCTCGGCGACGCGCACGATGCCGCGGTCCAGGGCGGCGATGGTGTCGAGCACTGCCTCGGAGTGTCGGCGATCCGCCAGCAGGGTGCGGTCGGCGAAGGCCGCCGATACGAGGGGCGCGAGGCTGACGGGCATGGGCGTCTCCGATGTCCGGTTGGGTGGGGCGGACGGCTCGACCCGCCGACGCGCACAGGCGTGCAAACCTGTCTATACCCTGGGTTACGGGGCGGCCGGGGCGGGAGCCGGAGCCGGGGCTGCAGCCGGAGCGGGAGTCGGCGCGGCCGCGGGAGCCGGGGCTGCAGCCGGAGCGGCAGCCGGCGCTGCAGCGGGCGCCGCCGCCGGCGCCGGCGCCTCGGCGGGCTTGCCTGCCTTGTCCTTCTGATCTGGAACTTCGGGCTTTGCTTTCTGTTGCACAGGCATCGACGGTGCAGTCGCCTCGACCGCTGAGTGGTCCGATCCGCTGCGCGCGAGCACGATGGACAGGATCATGAACAGCGCCGCCGCGCCGGTCGTCAGCCGTGTCATGACGGTCGACGCGCCGCGGCCGCCAAACACGGAGCCCGTGCTCGAACCGGCGCCGAATACGCCGCCCTTGCCGCCGGCCTTGCCGGGTTGCAGCAAGACGACCACGATGAGAAAGAGGCAGCAGATCACGTAGATGGCGACTGCGAGGTAGTAGAGCATGGTCGGTCTCCTTGTCTTTCCTGGACTGGCGTCCGTTCCAGGCTAGCTCGCCTGGCGAAACTTGACGATCTGCGCAAACTCTTCGGCTTTGAGGCTGGCACCGCCGACGAGCATGCCATCGATGTCGGGCTGTTGCATCAAGCCCGCCGCGTTGGCGCCCTTGACGCTGCCACCGTATTGGATGCGCAGCGCGTCGGCACACGGTCTTCCCAGCAGATCTGCAATCTGCTGACGGATGTGCGCGTGCACTTCCTGGGCTTGCTCCGGCGTGGCGGTCAGCCCCGTGCCGATCGCCCACACGGGCTCGTAGGCCAGCACCAGACTGGCGAGCGCCTCCGGCTTGTCAGCGAACGCCGCCAGCGCCGAGCGCAATTGGCGCGTGACCACGGAGAACGTTTCGCCTTTCTGGCGCTCTTGCAGGTTTTCGCCGATGCACAGCACGGGCTTCAGACCGCAGCCGAGGGCGGCGATCAGCTTGCGCGCCACGGTCTCATCGCTGTCGCCGAACACGGCGCGGCGCTCCGAATGGCCGACCAGCACGTGGGTGCATCCCACCGAACGCAACATCGGGCCGCACACCGCGCCGGTAAAGGCGCCGCTGGCCTCCGGGTAGAGGTCCTGCCCACCGACGGCGATGGTCGAGCCCGCCAGCCGATCCGCCACAGACTTCAAGAACGGAAACGGCGGGAACACCATGACGTCCACGCCGCGCACCGAACCGAGCCGGTTGCGCGTGTCCGTCGCGAGTTGCACGGCGCCCGCCAGATCGAGAAACATCTTCCAATTGCCGCCGACGATGGGCGTTCGAACTGTCATCTGCGTCACGGTCATCGCCTCCCGCCGCGCAAGGCGGTGATGCCGGGCATCGGTTTGCCACTGAGGAACTCGAGGCTGGCGCCGCCGCCGGTCGAGACGTGCGAGATGAGCGGCGTCACGCCGGCTTTGCGCACCGCCGCAACAGAGTCGCCGCCGCCGATCACGCTGGTCGCAGCCGTTTGTGCGACAGCCTTGGCGATCGCAGTCGTGCCGCCGGCAAAGCGATCGTGCTCGAAGATGCCCATCGGACCGTTCCACAAGATCGTGCGCGGCGCTTTGGAACCTGGATGCGTGCCCGCGAGCACGTCCGCGAACAAGGCAATGGTCTGTGGCCCGATGTCGACGGCAATATCGGATGCGCCGATCGCGCCATTGGCGACGATGCGCGCCGGAGCATCCGGCGCAACCTCGCTCACGACCATGTGATCCACCGGCAGCCAGACCTGGACGTTGCGTTCGGCGCAGCGCTGCAACAAGTGGCGCGCGAGCATGACGTGATCGCGCTCGACCAGCGACTTGCCCATCTCGAAGCCTTGGGCGACGAGGAAAGTGTAGGCCATTGCGCCGCCGATCATCAGCGCATTGACCTGAGGCAGCAGGTTCTCGACAACATCAATCTTGTCGCTTACTTTTGCGCCACCGAGCAGGGCCAGGTAGGGCTGCTCCGGAGACTGCATCAGCTTGGTCAAGACCTCGATTTCCTTTTCCAGGAGCAAGCCCGCGCCGCGCGCCGGCATCAGTTTGGGCAGTGCCACCACCGACGCGTGCGAGCGGTGCACGGCACCGAACGCGTCGTTGACATAGACTTCGCACAAATCCGCCAATTTGCGGGCAAAATCCTCGCTGTTCTCGGTCTCACCGGGATGCAAGCGCAGGTTCTCCAGCAGCACGACCTGCCCCGGACGCTGGTTGGCCACGAGGTGTCCCGCCGCATCGCCTACGCAGTCGTCGGGCAGCAAAACCTCGCAGTCCAGGTGTTCGGCGAGGAAACGGGCCACAGGTTCCAGTGAATCCTTCGTATTCTTCTTGCCTTTTGGCCGACCCAGGTGCGAGCAGACGATGACGCGGCCCTCTTCCTTGCGGATGTGCTGCAGCGTCGGCAACGTCGCGCGGATGCGCGTGTCGTCGGTGATCGCACCTTCGGCGTCGAGCGGCACATTGAAGTCGGCGCGCAAGAGTACCCGCTTGTTCGCGAGATGCAGTTCGCGCACCGAGCGGATGTTCAGATCTTTGAGCAGCGCACCGGATTCCAAGAAACCACCTCGATGTCAGGGCTACAGGCGCGTGACGATGTGGCTGGTCAATGCGTACAGGCGGCTGGCGTAGCCCCATTCGTTGTCGTACCAGGCCACCACCTTGACGAGGTTGCCGCCTTGGACATGGGTGAGCAGCGAGTCGACGATGGAGCCGGTGCCGTCGCCGATGAGGTCGCTCGAAACGATCTGGTCGGTTTCGATACGCAGAACGCCCGGTTCGAAGGCGGCAGCAGCAGCCGCGAGCGCTGCGTTGACATCCGCGACAGTCGTCGACTTCTGCACGGACACCACGAGATCGCAGAGCGACACATCGGGCACTGGGACGCGCAGCGCGATGCCGTGCAGCTTTCCAGTCAGAGCCGGCACCACGAGGCCGATCGCCTTGGCGGCGCCAGTCGAGGTCGGCACGATGTTCTGCGAAGCCGTGCGGCCGCGGCGCCAATCCTTCTTGTGCGGCACATCGACCACGACCTGGTCGCCGGTGAACGCGTGCACGGTCGTCATCACGCCCATGACGATGCCAAACGCGTCATCGAGAGTCTTGGCGACGGGTGCGAGGCAGGTCGTTGTGCAGGAAGCAGCTGAAATCACCGTGTGTTCTGTCTTGAGGACGCTGTCGTTGATGCCGTGTACGACGGTGGCGTCCGGCACGTCCTTGGAGTCGCCCGGCGCCGAGATGAGGACGCGTTTCGCGCCCGCCGCCAAGTGGTTGGCTGCGCCTGCGCGCTTGACGAACTTGCCCGTCGACTCGATGACCAGATCAACGCCCAGATCGCGCCACGGCAGCGCGGTGGGGTCGGGATTGGCCAGCAATTTGATGCGCTGATTGCCGCACACGAGTGTGTCGCCATCCAACCGAACCGGCAACTCGAAGCGGCCGTGCACCGTGTCGTAGCGCAACAGGTACGCAAGTGCCGCCGGGTCTGCGAGATCGTTGGCGGCGACCAGATCGAAGGGGCACTTCGGGTCACGCGCCGCGATGCGCGCCAGGGCGCGACCGATGCGGCCAAAACCGTTGATGGCGATGCGGGGGCGTTGCGTGGTCATGGCTACCGACCTCGCGCCTCGGAGGCGCCTGCATACGAAAAGGCTCGTGCGCACTCGCCGTGCGCGACGCGCCGAGGGGCCGCGCGCCGCCCGAATGCGGTGCGCGGAGGCGCGGAATGGTAGGAGCCAAGGCCCGCGAAGTCAATCGGCGAGGCGCTTTGGGCGGTTGCGGGACGTGGGGACGGTCGTGGCTGACGGCTGGACAAGGACCACACAGCGAAGAGGCGGCTTCACAACCTCTGAGCGCTCAATGCTTCCAGCAGCGCCGCGACCTGTGCGCCAGTATGCGCCTGATGCCGCAACCCCACCGACAAGGCGACGAGCAGTCCGCTTGCGCCAAATCCTGTTGCACATCCAATACATGCAGTCGCCGTGGCTAACACGCCAGGACTGTGCCCCGAGACCATTGCCGCAAACGTCGTCGCCAGGGCGATGATGGCCAACATGCCGAGCACACCAGCGCCGATCTCCAAGCCGCGCGCCATCTGATCGAGGGAATGCAGGCGGCCGCGGTGCTCGGCGATGAGCCACGCCATGCGATCCGGCTGCAATGGCAAAACGGACGGCGCCGCCGGGCCGGCAAGTCCCTGCGGGTGGGCGGACGGTGCCGGGTGCGGCGCGCGGCGCAGCAACTTGCCCGACGAAGGCGGTGGCGGCGGTGGCACCGTGGCGCGGCGCGCCTGCAGGGGGGAGGGCACGGACGGCGAACTGCCAGCCGAAGCAAACATCTGAATCACATCGGAGGATTCGCGCGGCAACTTGCCCACGGGCACGCGCGACAGCTCGGGCGCCGGCCGCACCGGACGCACCAGCGACGGATTCGGCATCCGTGGCGCTGTCGGCAGCTTGGGCGGTTCGTCGTAGCCAGCCGGCATCAGCGTGGGTCGATTGCGCGCGGCAACGGGAATGCGCCGCTCCATGTTCGACTGTGTTATCGAGCGATTAGGCAGGGAGGGTGCCGATGTGCTCTCTTCGATCGCCCGTAGATTCACCTTGGCGCCCGTGCCGGATAGCCCTGGCACGTCCTCTCCGTCATCGTGCAGCGTTTCTGACACGTCGCGTGCCGGACGACGCGCGACCTGGGTCGCGTCGTCATCGGCGTGCGTAGGCATCGGCGGCGGCAGGTCGTCCGACTTCATTGCACATTCTCCTTGTGCTGCGCCGGTGCACTGCCGCCCTCGGCTGGCTTGTCGCGGCCGCTTGCCTGGCATTGGGCGTCGATCGTGTCCAGCGCCTGCAGCACCGGCGCGCGCGCCGCGTCGGGCAAGTTGCCGCGACTCACCGCGAATCGCAGGGCATCGATACGGCGAGCCGGGCGGCACGATTCGGTCTGGCGTTCCAAGTCGATGGCATGGGCCACGGCCATCACGGGTCCCAGCGCCGCATTGCCGGGCAAGACGCTCTTGCCACGGGCAAACAGTGCCAGCGGCGTTGACGTGAAGGCCGAGCCGTCCGCGCTTGCCGGCTTCAAGCCTTTGCCAGCCAGCGCCAGCGCGTAGCCCAGCGACATCGCCTCCGCACCTGTCAACTGCTCGACCTTGAGACCTTTTTGTTTGTCCGGCGGCGCATCAATGAGGCTGTGCCGCCTCAAGACCGCCAGCCACGCCACCTCGGCGTTGTCATCATGGCTGATGCGCAGCATCAGCAGCGACGCGTTCAATGCCGCGATCGCCAGATCGCCCGTCGGATCGCGGACCAGCGCATCCTCGAGCATCATTTCGTTCAGCCGCGTGCGCGCCGCCAGCTTGGCAACCAGCGGATCCGACAGGTAGGCAGTAAACACAGGTGCAGTCACGACAAATGCGATGCCGAACGGATGCGCGCCGGCCGGCAGACTGTCGCTGCGCGTCGGTCTCGCGCTCGGGACGTGCTGCTGCGGCACCTGCTCAGCCGCGGGAGGTGGCAATTGGATGGGCTGGGTCAGGGTGGCCAGTTCCGCAGGCTTGCAGGTGCGCGCCGCGGGCTCTGCCAAGGCGTCGAGGCGTTCTGCGGCGGCCAGGCGAATGGCGGCAACTCCAGGCGACCGCAGCGCTTGCTTGAGAGCCACCGCTCGCGCGCACAGCTTGCGCGGCTGCGTTTCCGCGCCCGCTTGCGCCAGCGCCAGCGCTACCCGTGCCGCCTGCTGGCCTGGTGCGCTGGCCACGGCATGCTCCAATAGTTGAATCGCGCCAGCACCTTCGAGGTTGTGCCCCCGACGCGTCAGCACTGCGCGGTCATCGCCCGCGGACAGGGCGCGGATCCAGCCCAGCAGCAGCGCCTGGCGCGCGTCCAACTGCTGCACAGTGACGTCCTGCCTCTGCAGGGCACCGCTGAGACCAATCACCAGCCTGGCCTGGATGGCTTGGGTCAGGAAGCGATCAACCGCGTTGCGCACCGCGCCAGCCGCGCCCACGGCATCGACGATCGCGAGGGCACGATCGGCCGGAGTCTGCTTGGCCAGCGCTTTTTCACGAGTCACTATGGTCAGATAGCCAGCCGCCTGCACATCGGCGACGACGGGGTGGTCGAGGTATGCGTCGTGCAACTGCGCGCGCGCAGGCAGCAGACCGCCCGTTGGCGCCGGACGCGATGGCGTGGCCGCGATAGCACCCAAGGCAAGAATGACGAGACTCGAACGCGACCACATGCAGACCTCCTCGGCACGCCCAAGGTAAACGCGCGGCGCCGGAGTTTCAATCAGAGCACCGGCGCATCGCGAAACAACACGTGTGTCGAGGCGCACATGCTGCGCGTTTTCGGTCGCTGTGCGGCGACATGGGCGCAAGTGGCTGGACAATGCGCGTGCATCTGGTCGAACATCCCGGCGGCGTTTCGCCGCGTCGGCACGGAGAAAGTTGAGAAGTCAGCTCTTTCAAAGGAGATTCGTCATCGTCTCCGGCAAGGGCGGCGTCGGTCGATCGACCGTGTGCACGGCATTGGGCCTCGCCGCTGCGCGCTACGGTCTGCGCACTTGCATCGTACAGCTCAACAGCAACGATGACGTCGGCCCCGTCTTCGGCCGATCCGCCAGCGGCCACGCACCGGTGCAACTCGATCCGCAACTGCCTCTGTTTGCTGCAAATCTGCGGCCTGCTGATGCGCTGCGTGAGTACGGCACGATGAAGCTGCGCTTTCGCGCGCTGCACCACCTCGTCTTCGAAAACGACGTGATGCGCCGCCTCTTGCGCATGGTGCCAGGCATGAACGAAATGCTGATGCTCGGCAAGGCCTGGCACATGGAGGCGCAGGAATTCGGTGCGGACGGCAAACCGGCCTGGGACTTGCTGATCATTGATGCACCGGCGACTGGACATGGCGTTTCGCTGCTGCGTTTGCCGCAAGTGATCTGTGAGGCGGTGCCGGTCGGGCCGATGGCCGAAGACGCACGCCAGATGAAGGCGCTCCTGGAAGACCCGATGCGGACATCGTTCCATGTCGTGACGCTGCCTCAAGAACTGCCCGCGAGCGAGGCGATCGAGCTGAGCGAACTGGCGCGCACCGTGATCGGCGTGCCGACGGGCTACCTGTTCATCAACTCGGTGCTGCCGCGGCTGTTGGGCGAGGCGCAGCGTCGCGTGGTAGAGCAGGCGAGCTTGGCGGATCTCTCGCCCCTCTTGCGCGACGCGCTGCAATCCACGCTGGCGTACGAGCACTGGCGCAGCGCGCAGCAAGTGCAAATCCAGCGATTGCATCGGTTTGCCCGTCTGCCGGTGGTGGAGTTGCCGCACATGTTCGAGGTGCTGGACCGCGACGGCATTGCCAAGCTCTCGGCCGTCGCGGTGGCCGGCATGGAAGCGGCCGACGCCCGTTCGCAGTCCGAGGTCCGGACATGAAGGCATGGACCCTCCAGCTTGTTGCGTTGCTGCTGGGCACCGCGCCCACGCTGGCTCAACCCGCCCCACCCAAGAGGCCGGAGAATTCCATGCCGATTGCCGACACCCACAAGCGTACGCAAGCGCCCGTCACGCTGCAGGCGGCACAGCGCGAAGCCACGGCCATCGAGTCGCAGATTCTGGAGCAGTTTCGAGGTGATGGCGTCAATCCGGCCGCACGGTTGGTCGAAGTCGCCGCTTTCGGCGCCGGCTTCGTGCAACACTGGCAACTGGCCAATGGCCTGCGGGTCTTGCTGGCGCCGGACGCCGCGACGCCGGTCGTCGCCGTCCACACCTGGGTCCGTGTCGGTTCGGCGCACGAAGTCAGTGGCAAAACGGGGCTGGCGCATCTGTTCGAACACCTGATGTTCAAGTCGACGCGAACGCGGCCGGCCGGCACTTTTGACCGCGTGCTGGAGCAACTCGGCGCCAGCGCCAATGCCATGACTTCCTTTGATTGGACAGCGTACCACGAGACCGTGCCACCCCAGCACCTGGCCACGGTGCTGGAATTGGAGGCGGATCGCCTGACTCAACTCGACCTGACCGCGGCGGCACTGCGCAGCGAGCTGGAGGTCGTGCGCAACGAACGCCGTGAAGTCGTGGAGAATGACGCGGACGGCCTGGTCGACGAGGCACTGCACAAGGCCATCTACGGCGAGCATCCCTATGGGCATCCGACCATTGGAACTGCTGAAGATTTGGCAAGACTCTCGCTCGCCGACGCGCAGGCCTTCCACCGCCAGTTCTACACGCCTGGCCGCGTGACGCTGGTGTTGGTCGGCGGTTTCGACGCGGCGGCGGTGCTGCACGACGTCGTTCGCCTGTATGCACCCATTGTCGCTGGCAAAGACGCGGTGCAGGCCAGGCCCGCGCCGCCTTCGGCAAAAAGCAGCCAGAGTTCCATGGAGATCGATGCTGGCGCCGAGCGCTTGGCCATTGCCTGGCGTGTCGTGCCTGGCGATCACCCGGATCACCCGGCGCTATCCGTGCTTGCCGAAGTGCTGTTCAACGCCGACTCGGCGCGGCTGCAGCGAAAACTTCTTCATGATTCGTTGCTTGCATCGTCGGCTTCGGGCTCGGTCACCCAGACGCGCCTGGATGGGTTGTTCGACGTGCATGTCGTGCTGGCTCCAGGCAAGCACGCCCGCGACGCGCTGGCGGTGGTCGATGCCGGCATCGCCGAACTGTGCGGCGACAAACCAGTGGGCGAGGCCGAACTGTCTGCGGCCAAGAATCGCTTGCGCATGGACCACTTTCGCGAGCTGACCGGCGTCGATGGCAGGGCAGAGACTTTGGGCGTGCAGTGGACCGCGTTCGGCGATCTCGCCGGACATGCCCGATGGTGGCAGGCTGTGGCCACCGTCCGTGCCAGCGATCTGCAGCGCGTCGCGCGTGCTTGGCTTGCCAAGGGCACGCGCGCCGTCGTCATCGGCACGGTGCCTGAGCCGCGTGTCTCGCTGGCGAGCGCAAAGGGGAAACGCCGCTGATGGCTCGCCTGTCGCACCGCACGCTTGTGCCGTTGTCTTGCATCTGCGCGATACTGCTCGCGTCCGCCGCGATGGCGGTGCCCAAGCCCAAGGGAGGCCACGCCGTGCCGAATGTCTTGACCGTGCAGCGCCCCTGGCCGCCCGTTGTCACAGTGCGCTTCTTGGTGGGCACCGGCTCTTTCGCGGATCCAGCTGGACAAGAAGGCATGGCGCAACTCTGCTGGAGCGCGGCCCTGCGCGGGGCCGGCGACAAAGACCGCGCGCATTTTGCCGAGGCATTGGAGGCACTAGGGGCGCACGTGGACACCGGGGTCGACAAGCTGGGCGCGACCGTCGTCGGTGAGGTCCTGGTCGATCAATTGGACGCGTTCCTGCCGTTGCTGGCGGACGTGGTCTTGAGGCCGCGCTTGGAGTCCGACGAAATCGAGAAAGCGCGAACGCAACAGCTCGGAGATATCGTGCACCTGCGCGACGAGGATGAGGCCCTGGCGCATCAAGCCATCGGCCGCTACCTCTACCGCGGGCAACAGCTGGGCCGGCCCACCGGCGGCACCGAGCAGAGCCTCGCGCGCATTCGGCCGGCCGACATTCGATCCTGGCACAAGCGTCAGATCGCATTGGGAAACGTGCAGATGGGGTTCGCCGGCGACATCGAGCCGTCGCGCGCGCAGGCGCTCGCGCAGAAGTACTTCGGGGAGTTGCCGACGGGCCACCCGCCCGCCAAGGTCGCTGCCGCGCAACCGGTGTTGAGCGGGCGGCGCTTGCTGGTGCTCGACAAGCCGCGCCGCAGTCAGGCGCAGTTCGTGCTGGCGCAGTCCGCGCCACCGGTGGGCCACCGCGATCACATCGCCCTGCTGGTGGCCAACACCGTGCTAGGCGGTACGTTCAGTTCGCGGTTGACGCATGAGATTCGAGAGTTGCGCGGTTGGTCCTACCACGCCTGGTCCTCCCTCGCGGCCGGACCGGGCCTCTCGACCCTCGCGCTTGGATTCGCTCCCGCCAATGCCGATGCTGCGCCCAGCCTGGATCTCGCCGTCCGCATTCTCGATGAACTGCAGCGCGAGGGCATCACGCCCGCGGAGTTGCGCTTTGCCAAGGACTATCTCAAGGGCGCACATCGCTTTTCTCTAGAGACGGCCGACCGCGAGTTGGACCAACGGTTGCGCGCTGCCCACCTGGGGTTGCCGGCCGATGACCTCGACACCTTCGCGGCGCGCGTCGAAGCGGTCGACTTGAAGACGGCGAACCGGGCGCTGCGCGAACACTTGCATGCCCAGCACATTGTCGGCGTCGTCGTGGGCTCGGGTAAGGCACTGACTGAGAAGCTGAATCAAGCAGCGGCGCAGTTCACGGTCGAGACGCTGCCCGCTGGGGGCGCACCCGAGGCGACCCGAGGTCAGGGGCGCGTCGGCGGCACGTTGCGACCCGAACCGCCCGAGCAACCGCCGCCAACGGATGACGCAGAGGAACTGCAAGGACCGCCCGAGGAAGGCGAACCAGCAGCAGAGGACCCAAGCGGGGAGGCGCCATGATCTTGGATCTCGAAGCCGTCGACGCCTTCGCTGCCGCCGCTCACCGCGGTCAGACACGCAACACTGGCGATGCCACTGCGGAACTACCCTACATTGTTCATCCGCGCGCCGTGCGCGACATCCTCCGGCACGAACATCCCAGCGAAAGTGTGCGCGCGCCGTGGATTCTCGCCGTCGCCTTGCTGCACGACGTCCTCGAGGACTGCTACGTCGAACCAGCAGAAATTGAGACACGTTTCGGTGCCGATGTGGCGGCGGCGGTGCAGACGCTGTCCAAGCAGTTGCGCAGCGTGCCGGCTTCGCACAAGAGTGACGAGGGGTATTGGGCCGCACTGGGGCGGGCGCCGCTGCCGGTGCGTCAAGTCAAGGGCGCGGATCGCATCGATAATTTGCGTTCATGCCTGCGGTGGCCGCGCGCCGACATCGCCCGCAGGTATCTGGTCGAAACACCGCGGATGGTGTTGCCGTTCTTGGTCGACGACCCGTTTCTTTACGCGACCGTGGCAGAACTGCTGGCGCAGGTGCGTCGCGCGTACGTGTGATGGTGCAGCGGTGCCGCGGCGCTCGCGGCGGTTGACTTTGCAGTCGGCGGCGCCTACGTTTGGCGCCCGGGCTCGTTCTGGCGCTCTCCGATGGACCCGGCCAGCTCCCCCAAAACTCTGCCTCACGTCGCGGCGCCCAGGCTGTCGCGGCCTGCCGGCATGTCCGAGGAGCGCGCGATGGCGGTCAAGCAAAAGCAAACGAAATTCATTTTCGTCACCGGCGGCGTCGTGTCGTCGATCGGCAAAGGGCTGAGTTCAGCCTGTCTTGGCGCCCTGTTGGAGGCGCGTGGCCTGCGCGTCACCCATATCAAGCTGGATCCGTACATCAACGTCGACCCGGGCACGATGAGCCCGTACCAGCACGGCGAAGTCTTCGTGACCGATGATGGCGCAGAAACAGATTTGGACCTCGGGCATTACGAACGATTCACCTCTGCCACCATGCGCAAGGCGAATAATTTCACGACCGGGCAGGTCTACGATGCAGTCATCCAGCGCGAGCGGCGCGGCGAGTATCTCGGCGGAACCGTTCAGGTCATTCCGCACATTACGGACGAGATCAAGGAACGCATCCACGCCGCCGCCGACGGCAACGACCTCGCCATCGTCGAGGTAGGCGGCACGGTGGGCGACATCGAGTCGCTGCCGTTCCTGGAGGCCATCCGCCAGATGCGTCTCGAAGCCGGGCCGCGCAACGCATTGAATATCCATGTGACGTTGCTGCCATTCATCAGGACGGCGGGCGAAGTCAAGACCAAGCCGACGCAGCACTCGGTCAAGGAACTGCGCGAGATCGGCATCCAGCCAGACATCATTCTGTGCCGCAGTGAGCACGTCCTGGATGATACGCTCAAGGCAAAGATCTCTCTGTTCTGCAATGTTGCGCGCGACTGCGTGATCTTCGCGCCGGATGTCGAGTGCATCTACGACTTGCCGCTGACGCTGCACGCCCAGGGCTTCGACCAGCAAGTGGTTGAATTGATGGGTATCTGGTCGCGAGATCCCGACTTGGAGCCGTGGCAGCGTTTCGCCGAGACCTTCAAGAACGCCCCGCGCACCGCCCGCATCGGAATCGTTGGAAAATACGTGGAGTTGCAGGAGAGCTACAAGTCGCTGAGCGAGGCCCTCGCCCACGGTGGGGTGGCGCACAACGCTCGTGTCAAGGCGAACTACATCGATGCCGAAGACTTGGAAGACGCAGCGGATTTGTCCGCCTTCCTGGGAAATGTCGACGCGATCCTGGTGCCGGGCGGCTTCGGCAAGCGCGGCGTCGAGGGCAAGATTCGCGCGGTGCAGTATGCGCGCGAAAAGGGCATTCCGTTCTTTGGCATCTGCCTTGGCATGCAGATTGCGGTCATCGAATTTGCTAGAAATGTAGCGGGCTTGCGTGGAGCGCATTCCACGGAATTCGATGCCGATACCACGGCGCCAGTCGTGGACTTGATGCAGGCGCAGCGGGCGATCACGAACAAGGGCGCGACGATGCGGCTGGGTGCGTATCCCTGCGTACTGGCGGACGGCTCGTTGGCGCAAAAGGTCTACGGCCAACGTGAGATCAGCGAGCGCCACCGCCACCGCTACGAAGTCCACAACGACTACCGCGAGCGGCTGGAAAAGGCGGGGCTGCGCCTCTCTGGCCAATCGCCGGATGGTAAACTAGTTGAAATGTGCGAGATTGTTGACCATCCATGGTTCCTGGCCTGCCAATTCCACCCCGAGTACAAGAGCCGGCCGCTGCGTCCGCATCCGATGTTCGCCGCATTCGTGGCGGCGGCGTTGACCCATGCCGCCAGCCGCAAGGTCGCGGGATCGGCGGCGAGCACTTGAGCGCCATGCCAGGCACGCTGTTCGTTGTCGCTACGCCCATCGGCCACCTGGGCGACTTGACGCCACGGGCCGCACAGACGCTGGCTGCGGTCGATCTGGTGCTGTGCGAAGACACGCGGCACACTGCGAAGTTGCTTCATCATCTCGGGTTGCAGAAGACGACCTGGTCGCTGCACGCGCACAATGAGAGCGAGCGCATCGCCGCCGTGTTGGACCGCTTGGCTACCGGCGGGACGGTGGCGCTGGTGTCGGACGCCGGAACGCCATGTCTGTCCGATCCGGGCGCCCGCTTGGTCGACGCGGCACAAGCCACCCATATCCCAGTGCGAATCTTGCCGGGTCCCTTTGCCGCCGCCGCGGCGCTGGCTGGCAGCGGCCTCAGCCCGGTCCCTTTTGCGTTTTGGGGCTTTGCCGCAAAGAAGGCCTCCGAGCGTCGTGAACAGTTGCGTGCCCGCTTGCAGGCCGGCCCGGAAGGGCCAATGACCCATGCCTTCTATGTTCCTGGACGTGATCTGGCTGAATTTGCAGAGGATATCGATGCAATCGCGCCGCGCTGCCGTCTCGTGCTGGCGCGGGAGTTGACCAAGATCCACGAGACCTGGCTGCGCGGCACGCCGAGGGAAGTGCGCAGTCTGCTGCGCGAGGAACACCTGCGCGGTGAAGCGGTGGCTCTCTGTGAAATCACGGCGCAAAGCGCGCCCGGCGCGAAGCAGGAGCCCCTGGACGCCCGTGCCTGGGTGGCGCAGGCGCGTGCGGCGGGGCGGGACCGCAAGGAGGCATTGCGCGAAATCGGGCAGAAGACCGGATTGGCGCGGCGCGTGCTGTATGGCCTTTGGCTGCAAGGGGAATCGGAGCAGGATCCTTGAGCGCAGCCCGGTACGCGCGCAAGCCTGCCCTATCAACAACCAGTTGAATCTACGGCGTAGCCGACACCCACTCCGCACCGTCGGCTGTCGACTCCTTCTTCCAAATCGGTACACGCTTCTTCAGTTCGTCGATGACGTAGGCGCAGCCGGCGAACGCCTCTCGGCGATGAGGCGCGGCCACGGCTATATCCACCGCAACTTCACCGAGTTCCACGCGACCGAGCCGGTGGGCGACGCGGGCATCCGTGAGGCCGAAGCGCGCGACGGCCTCCGCGCAGATGCGTTCCAGCTCCTTGACGGCCAGCGGTGCATAGGCCGAGAAATCTAGACAGTTCACCACTTTCCCAAGGTTTTCCCCGCGCACGATGCCCGTGAACGTGGCCAGGCCCCCCGCGCCTGCCGTCGCCAGTTCTCGCGCCATTTCGCCCATATCCAGCGGGCGTTGGCACAGGAGCACCCGCGGCGCGCCCCCGCTCGCCGGCGGCAGCACCAACAACTCGTCACCGGGATGGATCACCTCGTCCTCAAAGCAAAACTCATCGATGCGGGCGAAGCGCGCGCTGGGCAAGATGCGCCCCAACTCCGGATGCAGGCCCTGCAAACGCTGGCGCAGGCCGGAGAAGCCTTCGGCATCGACAAATGGCACGGACTCCAGGTCGCAACCGGCGGCGTCGCGGGCACTGGCGAAGTAGCGAATCGTCAACATCTGCTCAGACATGGGTGCCTCAGGCCGGGTCGACATAGCGCGCGACGATGCGCTTGATGCCCACCCCGGGAAACTGAACGGTCAAGCGCGCATCGCTGCCTTGTCCTTCAGACTCAAGGACTTTGCCAATACCGAACTGCCTGTGGCGCACACGGCCCCCGGGAACGAAAGGGCTTACGCTGCTGCGGTCGAAGGCCGGTTCCTCGCGCAGTACTGCCGGCGCGCCTGAGCCGCCCAGACGCTGTGACCACGCGCCATTTCTGCCGGAAAATCCGTTTGTTCTGCCTGCTTGCGCTCCCTGGCCCCAGCCGGTCGTCTGGCGCCACGCACTGGCGGGACTGTCGATCTCGACCACATCGGGCGGCACTTGCTGCAAGAAGCGCGATGGATCCGAGGGCATGGGGTCGCCGCCGAACCGCCTCCGTGTATTCGCGTGACTGAGGTGCAAGCGCTTTCTCGCTCTGGTCATCGCGACATAGAAGAGCCGGCGCTCTTCCTCGATGGCGTGTTCGTCCTCGACACCCTCACCGCGCATGCCGCCCATCGCGTTGGCATGCGGCAGCAGCCCTTCCTCCAGGCCGACGACAAAAGCATAATCGTATTCAAGGCCTTTGGTGGAGTGCATCGTCATCAACGACACCTTTTCGCCATCGTCCCCCAGCTTGTCCGTATCGCTGACCAGCGCCACCTGTTCCAGAAAGCTGCGCAAAGTCGGGTCTTGCGCCGACTCCGCATACTCCGCCATGGCAGACAGCAACTGGTCGAGGTTCTCCAGACGACCTTCCGCTTCGAGCGAGCCCTCTTGCTTGAGCGCCTCGCGCAGACCGCTTTGCTCCAGCACCATCTTGCCGACGACGTGGGCTTTCTGCGTGGCAATGCCGTCGCGCATCTTGGCCACAAGGTGCATGAAGGCCTTCAGTTTCTCATGCGCTTTCGTGCCGCCGCTTCGCAGCATCAGTTCGCAGGCTTCCGGTACGGCGACGCCGCGCTGCGCCGCAAGATCATTGACCGCATCGAGCGTGACCTTGCCGATGCCGCGCTTGGGCGACACCACGGCACGCAGCCAACCTGCTGAATCATTGGGGTTGACCAGGATGCGGCACCACGACAGCGCATCCTTGATCTCCGCGCGCTCGTAGAAACGCTGGCCACCGATCAGGGCGTATGGCAAGCGGAAACGTCGCATCGACTCCTCCAGCACGCGCGACAGGGCGTTGGTGCGGTAGAATACGGCGATTTCCGACAGACGCGATACGTCGCGCAACTGCTCGATTTGCCTGGCAACCCAATCGGCTTCGTCGCGATCGCTGCTGGCGATGTGGAGCTTCAACTTGTCGCCTGCGCCGGCCTCGGTCCACAGCACCTTGCCATGGCGCGTCGCGTTGTGGGCAACGACCGCCGTGCTCGCGGCGAGAATATTGGCGGTCGAGCGGTAGTTGCGTTCGAGCTTGATGACCTGCGCGCCGGGGAAGATTTTCGGAAAGCCCAATATGTTGCCCACTTCGGCGCCGCGCCAGGAGTAGATGCTCTGATCATCGTCGCCGACCACGCACAGATTGCCGTGCACGCCGGTCAGGAGCTTCAGGAGCTCGAACTGGGCATGGTTCGTGTCCTGGAACTCGTCGACGAGGACATAGCGAAAGCGGCGTGCAAATTGCTGACACGCCTCCGGATTCTGTGCCAGCACCTGCACCGGCCTCATGATCAGATCACCGAAATCCACGGCGTCAGCGGCGCGCATGTCCGACTCGTAGCGCTTGTAGACCGCCAAGGCCAGTGAATCAAACGTTGAATCCACGCTGTCCAACAGGCGCTGATCGCCGGGGAGCAAGCAACGGTTCTTGGCTCGATCGATGAACGCCGCGAAACTCTTTGGCTTGTGGTGATCGTCGGAGATATTCAGGGCCTTCATGACGCGGCCGATCATGCGCACCTGATCGTCGGTGTCATAGATGGAGAAGCCCGGCTGCAGACCAGCCAACCCAGCGAGTTGACGCAGCATCTTGACGCCGATGGCATGGAACGTGCCGAGCCAGATGTCGCCCGCCGCATCCCCCAGGAGGTGGGCCACGCGCTCGCGCATTTCGCCGGCAGCCTTGTTCGTGAACGTCATCGCGAGAATCTGCCACGCCGCCACCTGCTTGCGCGCAATCAGCCAGGCGATGCGGTGCGTAATCACCCGCGTCTTGCCCGAACCCGCACCCGCCAGCACCAGCAGTGGACCCTCGGTGGTCTGAACTGCGCGGCGCTGCTCTGGATTGAGCTTGACCAGCAGCGGATCATCGTCTCGTGGCGCGAACAGGTCCGGTTGGGGCAGTGTCGACATGGCCCAAGAAGAGCATGTCAGCTGCCTCGCATCAAGCTGCAAGCGAAGCGAAGTGGACAACTCGGGCATTCTCCGCTAATCCGCGGCGCGCGGCCGCCAGCCGCGAGGTCCTCGCATGTCCGCCCTTGTCTCCCGCATCTTCGCTGTCGTCTTCACCGAGCCTTGGGCCCGCGTCGACGCCCGCGACCGCGCCAGCCACGTCGGCCGCCTGACCGCGCGCCAAGCCACGCTCGTCACGGGCATTGTCACCGCGCTCATGTTGGTCCTGCTGCGCTTTGTCGTGATGGATCGGGATGTTCAGGCCGGCATGGCCACGCTCGCCGCCGAGGCTGCCGGCTACTGGAGCGCGGACTTTGCCGCCCTGGTCGCCCGCCACCATCGCCTCTGCATCAACCTGTCCTGGTGCGCCGGCTGCTTCCTGTGCTACTTCGCCATCCCGTCCTTGGTGGTGCGCCACGTTTTTGGCTTGACACTCACCGACTTCTACCTGGCGCCGCGGGACTACCTCCGACACCTGCCCCTCTACGGCCTGTTGTTCCTGCCCGTCGGCCTGCTCGTTCTCGCCGTCGCCAATACCCCGGAATTCTTGGCCGCTTATCCATTCTACGAGAGCCCTGGCCACGGCGCGGATCAGCTCTGGTGGGAGGCCGGCTATGCCGTGCAATTCTTCGCCCTGGAATTCTTCTTTCGCGGCTTCGTCCTGCGCGGCATGGCGGCAGAGTTCGGCTCGATGGCCATGATGGTCATGATGATCCCGTACTGCATGATACACTTCGGTAAACCGTTGCCGGAATGCCTCGGCTCCATCGTCGCTGGCATGGTGCTCGGCACCCTGGCGATGGACACGCGCAGCATCTGGGGCGGCATCACGATCCACGTGGCTGTCGCCTGGTCCATGGACGCGGCGGCGTTGTGGCACAAGTCCTAGGCCGCCGGGCCATCGTGCGATGTCGCTTGACCTCACTCCATCCCTGCCGTTACCATCGCAAACACTCCAGGCATCCGCTGCGGCTGGCTAACGCAGGCACCCGAAGCGCGAAGCGGGTGTCCGGTAGCGGACCTTTCTATTGGATGGGACTCGGTCCCAGGCGTCGGTTGCCGTGGCTCGGCGGGTCAGGCTCGTCGGATTCGGTGCCGGGACACAGGAGGTATCTCATGGCTGATCCTGCCACCGAACTGGTCGCGCTGACGGACGAGCAAGTCGAACAACAGCGCCAGCTCCTGCTCGAAAAGCGCGAGCGCATTCTGGCCGCCGTCAAGGCTGCGGAACAGAATCAGGATCCCGACGAACTGCGCGTCGCCGACGAGATGGACCTCTCCAGCGTGGGTTACGATCAGGCGTTCGAGTTCCGGCTGCGGGACCGTGACGCCACGCTCCTCAAGAAGATCGACAAGGCCATCCGGCGGATCGAGTCGGGCGAATACAATTACTGCGAGGACTGCGGCAACGCCATCGGCTCGGCACGGTTGCTCGCCCGCCCAGAAGCGAACATGTGCATCGACTGCAAGGAAAAGCAGGAGCACATCGAGAAGATGTACGAGAAGCGGCGCCAACGCATGACGTCTTTCGAGATGTAGCTGACGCGTGACGGCCGGCGGGGCCGCGCCACCCCTCTCGACAAGCCCCACATTCTGCGCCAAGCTCGCTGCGGGGCGTTCAAGCCCCAGCGTCGAGGCTAGCTTGGCTGACATCTCGCCGACGTCCGTGACGTTGCGCCGCACGCGCCTCGCGCGCACCGACCCGGACGGCACCGTCGCTGAGTACATTTTTGACCAGCCGACCATGACCCTGGGTGCGCTCGAAGACAACGACCTCGTCCTCGACGACGACAAGGTCAGCCGCTACCATGCGAGAATCTATCAAGAAGGCGACGATTTCCTGATCGAGGACTTGAAGAGTTCGGCCGGTACCTGGGTCAATCGCGTGCGGGTGCGCGACGCATACCTCAAGAGCGGCGCGACGATCCGGCTGGGGAACACGCAACTGCGTTTCTCGGTTCTGAGCGAAAAGGTCGAGATCCAGCCGAGCCAGCAGGGTGAATTGGGCGGAATCGTTGGCACATCGGAGGCAATGCGGCGTATCTTCGGCATCATCGAAAAGGTCGCACCCACCGGCGCGACCATCGTGCTCGAAGGTGAAACCGGCACCGGCAAGGAGGTCGTTGCCCGCACCATCCACCAGCACAGCCAACGCGCCAGCCAGACCTTCATCGTCTTCGACTGCGGTGCCGTCCAGCAGAACCTGATTGAATCTGAGCTGTTCGGGCACGAGAAGGGCAGCTTCACCGGTGCATTGGCCAGTCGGCAGGGCCTCTTCGAGATGGCACATGGTGGTACGTTGTTCTTGGACGAGATCGGCGAATTGGCTTTGGATCTACAGCCCAAGCTGCTGCGTGCACTGGAACAACGGGAGATCCGGCGTGTCGGAGGCAACCGGCCCATCAAGATCGACGTCCGCGTGCTGGCGGCGACCAACCGGGATCTCGCCCAGGAAGTAAAAGCTGGTAGATTTCGGGAGGATCTGTTCTACCGCCTGGGGGTGGTGCGCATCAAGCTACCGCCGCTGCGCGAACGCCGCGAGGACATCGTGCCCTTGGGACGTCATATGTTGCGCAACGGCGCGTTCAACCGCACGGCGACGGGGCAGCGCGTCAAGGGGTTGTCGCACGACGCGGTGCAGGCGCTGATGGCGTATGATTGGCCAGGCAACGTGCGCGAATTGGGCAATGTGATCGAGCGCGCTTGTTCGTTTGCCGAAGGCGATCTGATCGGAGCGGACGACTTGCCTGATCATATCGGTGGTTCCTCGCAGGTGCGCCCGCGCAAGGTCGAGACGCAGATGACCGAACCCTTGGTGCCGACGACGGCCGTGCCGCTGGGCGCCGATCAGACCTTCAAGGTTGCCAAGGAGTCCTGGTTGGGCGCCTTCGAGCGCGACTACCTGGCGGCCCTGCTGGCGCGCCACGCCGGCAACCTCAGCCAGGCTGCGCGCGAGGCAGAGGTGGACCGCAAACACTTTCGTCGATTGGCGCGCAAGTATAACCTGCTCGCCGCGCGGCCTGACGAGGACGCCGACGAAGACGAGTAGGGTGGGGGCTTGTCCCCCGCCGATTGACCCCGGCGGGGGACAAGCCCCCGCCCTACCAACCGAACGTCGAGCCTTGCCTCCCAACGTCTCCTTCAAGGTCGCACTTTGAGCACCAGCAGCTTTCGGCCCGGGCGCGCGCAGGACGCGTTGATCGCCTTGGCGCTGTTCGGCGCCAGCGCCGCGGTTCTGGCGATGACGGACGACATGGGGTTCGTGCGCGACGAGGCGTTCTACTTTGCCCACGCCGAGACGTACCAGGACTGGCAGGTGCGCATCGAGGCCGGCGGCGATGAACGCAAGAATGCCATGAAACGTAAAGAGATTTTGGATGTCTGGCACAACAACTCGGAGCATCCGCCGCTGGACAAGCTGCTGTTCGGGTGGTCGTGGCGGCTGTTCGGGCGCAAGTTGCGGCCGCTGAACAATCCCCACCTCGTGGCCGGCCGCGTTGAAGCGGACGTCGGCTGGCTGGGGCGCTCGCACGGCTTTGGCGTGGGCAGCAAGGTCTTGTTGCTGCGACCGCAGATGGTCGGCAAACCGGCGGCGGTGCGGCCGCGCGAGTGGCTGGCCGGCGAGGTCATCCTGCGCGAGCCGGCGCGGGCGGTGGTGCGCTTCGAGCCTGGAACGGATCTAGCCAAAATTCAAGATACTTGCGGGGCAGCCGGAACGTCAGACAAGGGCGAGCTGCGCCGCACGTCCTGCGAGTTCGTCGAGCAGCGGCGCATGGCGATCCTGAGTGAATCCGCAGCGATGCGCTTGCCTGGCGCCCTGTTCGCGGCCCTCATCGTCGCGGTCACCTATCTGGCTGGCCGCCTGTGGTTCGCGGGTCGGCAGACCGCCGCGGGTGCCGGCAGGCTGCGCAAGCCGTTCGCGATCTTGGCAGCCGTCGGCTATCTATGTATTCCGCAAGCATTCTATCATGCGCACCTGGCCACTTTCGACACGACCATTGCGGCGTTGCTTCTGTTGACCACACTGGCCTGGCATCGTTCCCTACGCAGTGCGCGCTGGGTCTGGATTGCCTCGATCTTGTGGGGCTTTGCGCTGCTCGCCAAGCACAACGCGCTTTTCCTGCCAGTGCCGCTGCTGGTCCACTGGGTGTGGAACGGCCTTTGCGAAGGCAGCCTGAAGGTCGGCTGGCCGCGAGTAGGTCGGCGCAATCTAACGTGGTTGGCCGTGGGCACGCTTGCGGCGCTGCTCTGCGCCTGGCGGCTGCATCCGATGGTCGGGCTGGCCGTCCTGCTGGCGACACTCGCCTCACAAGGTGCATGGCTCCGCATGCCGCCGGTTCCCCTCGTGTTTTTCGCCATGTTGCCGATCGGTTTTGCCGTGCTCGTCGTCGGTTGGCCGCTCTTGTGGGTCGACACCGCGGACAACTTGCTGCGTTGGATCGAATTCCACTTGAATCACGAACACTACATGCAGGTGTACTTCGGCAAGGTTCTGGCGTACCCGCCGTTTCCGGCAGCGTTTCCTTGGGTCATGACGGCGCTGACGTGGACGTTGACGCTCCTTGCTGCGGCCGTGCTCGGTCTTGTCGCGGTGTATGCGCCGCGCCGCTGGCCGCCGTGGCTGTCGCGTTTGCTGCGCAAGACCTCGTCGCGGCTACCGGATACCCAGGACGGCGCCGAAGTGGCCGACGAGCGCGGGCGCAGCCCCGAATTGCGCTCCTACGACCGCCTCGCCCTGCTGTCGGCCCTGTGGCCGATGGCCCTCATCTCGATGCCCGGCACGCCGATCTTTGGTGGCACCAAGCACTGGATGGGCGCGTATCCATTCCTGCTTCTCATCGGCGCACGCGGCGTGCAGGCTGTGTGGCAAGGGTTGGTCGATCTGGCCCGGCCCCCGGTGGCGGCCACGCCGCAGCCACAGTGGCTGCCCGGCAGCATCGAAGAATCGATGGCCCAGCAAGCGCACCTGCCCGCACCTGCGCCGCAAGCGCTTGGGTGGCTGCGCGCTCGCCTGCTGCCGTGGTTCCTGGCCTGGGGGCTGTGCGCACTGGTGCTTGTCCCGGCGGCGCAAGCCACCGCAGATGCCCATCCGCATGGAACTGCCTATTTCAACGAACTGATCGGCGGCATGCCCGGTGCTGCCCAGGTTGGCATGCAGCGCCAGTTCTGGGGCGGCGCCACACGCGATGGCCTGGAGGAGGTCAACCGGCGTGCGCCGCCGAATGCCTCGATCTGGTTTCACAAATCAGCCTGGGGTGCGTACGCGATGTACCAGCGCGAGGGTTGGTTCCGGCGCGACCTGCGCTACGGCGTCGACCCGTCCGGCACCGCACTGGGTTTCTATCACCATCAAAAAGATCACGATGATTACGAGTTGGACGCGATGCGCGACTACGGCACCCGCGTGCCAGTCCTGCAGTCGGCCATCGACGGCGTACCGTTGCTGAGCGTGTACCAACGGGCGCAGCCGGTTGCTCCCGCGCCGCGACGTCCCTAGACTACGCAGCCCGCCATCCACGCCTGTGCCGTGTCGAGGAGCGTTTCGCCCATGCTGTCTGCGTCCCGATCGGCCCTCATCGCTTGCCGCGTGCTCTTGGTCACGCTGGCTTGCGGTCTGGCTGCGCCGGCTCGCGCGGCGTCCGAAGGCCCCGTCGCCGCGCCAGCCAGCCTGACGCCGAGTCTGCTGGAAGTTCCCGCAGATCCAGCGCTGCTGCCCGAGACGGCTTCGCCGCTGCGCCCCCTCGTATGGTTCGATTGGCACGGCCACCTCCGTTTGCGTGGCGAGCGCTTGAGCGGCGTGCGGATCTACCAGCCGACCTCGCCTGCCGGCGCGCCGCCGCGCCTGGATCTGCGCCACGGCATCGGTGAAACCAGCTTGCCGAGCGACGGCGTCATGGCCACCGCGGACCTGCGCCTGCGTCTCGATCCGGTCCTGCACGTGGGCGAGTGGTTCGAGGTGCGCGGTCAGTTCGATCTGGCCCAAGGTCTCGTGCTGGGCGGCAATTCCGCCGTGCGCCTGGCCGGTGCCGGCTACGATTCCGTGGAGATGTTCTCAAGCCAGCCGGGCCAAGGTCCGGTACCCGCCGGGCTGCAGGTGCGCCGGCTGTGGTTGCACGCGCGCCTCTTCGGCTTGGCGGAACTCGACATCGGCCGACAGCCCGACCACTTCGGCATGGGTCTGGTACGCAACGCCGGGGGCGATCTGCTCGGCGATTTCCAGAGCGATGTCGACCGGGTGTCATTGCGCGGCGAGTTGTTTGGTCTGCGGCTCATGCTGGCGCGCGATTCGTTGTCGGCGTTTCCAGCCCAACCAGCGGGATCGTCGGGCATCTCGGATGGCGTCGGCCGATCGGTGCAGACCGGAACCGGTTCGGTGCAGTATCCCCTGGAAGATGCGACCGATGTCACGCGCTATGTCCTGCAAGCCCAAGGCGGCAAGCCGGGATTCGAGCGCGGCTTGGAATGGGGCGCTGCGCTGTCCTGGACCACGCAGACGCTCGGCATGCGCTTTGAGCACGAAGACCCGACCGGGGGTCTGCGCTCGCAACTGGCAACGGATTGCTTCTCGCAAGGCAAAGTGGAATGCGTGGGCCTTGTTCCGCGCAACGCGTCGTTCCTCGCGCCGCAACTCTCGCTGGATTGGCGCACCGAGTCCCCAGGCCACAAGCTGCGCCTGCAAGCAGAAGGTGCCTTTGTGTATGGCACCATCGGCCAGACCGACGTGCTAGCCAACACCAGTTCCGCCAAGACCGTCGCATCTGGCGGACTGGCTGCGCGCGCCACGTGGAGCGCCGGCAACGGCGAGTACGCCCTCGATACCGGCTTCGCGTCCGGCGCGGGCGAAGGCGGCTTCGGCGTGAATGATACCAACAACTTCACGCGCAAGATCGATGACGCGCAGCGCTCGCTGCTGACCGGCTTTCACTTCCACCGCAACTTTCGCATCGACGGAATCTTGTTTCGCGATGTCATCGGCGCCGTCGCCAACGCCGTCTACTTCAAACCCGCTTACCGCTATCACGTGCTCGGCGGACCTCGTGGTGTCGAGGATCTCGCGATCGAAGGCAGCGTCGTGACGGCGCTCGCCGCATCCGCGCGCGCCACGCCCGGCGGTGGCTCGCTGCTGGGCATCGAGCCCGGTGTGGACGTCAGCTACCGTCAAGATGTGAATTCTATGGGCATCTTGCGTGCTTCGGTGCTCTTTCCTGGCGGTGCTTTCGATGACCCGATCACCCGCGCCTCCGCGCATGCCGCCTGGCGCGTCGAGGCGGTCTGGCGTCTGGCCTTCTGATGGCTTGCCCCACGATCCGCCGCTTGCGCCGCCGAGCAACGTCGCTGGTGGATCTCGAGCCACTGTGGTTTGAAAGCCGGCTGCGCTGCGTGCTACGATGCACAGTTTCCGTGCCGGATTGCAGGGCAAACCGCGATACGGCGACCAGGGAGAACACGGGATGCGCGTCAGATGGTGTGGATGGATGTGCCTCGTGGCGCTTGGCCTTGCGACTGCCTGCGGCAGCACGACGCCCGCGGCGCCTGCCCCGGCCGACACGACGCAAGATTCAGTCACTGCACAGGATATCGCGGCAGATGCTGGAGCCGGCGCCGATGCGCCGCTCGATCAGGTCGATGCGGTCGACCCGGATGGCGCGGAAGTCGCTGTCGACGCGGCTGACGCGGCCGACGGCGCGGATAGCAGCGCAGACACAGCCGATGTTGGAATCGATGCTGCGGACGCCGCCCCTGACATGGTCCTCGTCGATGCCCAAGACGACGTGGTCGATGCGGTCGCGCCCGCGGATATTGCGCCAGATGCCGCCGTTCCCGACACTGCGATTCCCGACACTGCGATTCCCGATACTGCGGACGTCGGTGTGGATCTCGCAAGCGAGGACGTTGCACCCATTGGCAAGTCGATCCACAGTGCGGTCTGTGCGACTGCTGCGGACTGCAACATTCCTTGCGCAACAGGTGCTTGCGTTGACACGACGTGCAAGTACACGGCCAAGGCAAAGGCCTGCGTCGTCGATCTCGGCGGAGCTCAAGTGGGCTGCTTCGGTGCCGGCGACCAGAGCGACAGCGCCACGTGTCTGTCCTGCGTGCCCGCGCTGTCTCAAACCAGCTTGTCCGCGGCAGGCGTGTTCTTGACCTTGGACGGTCCCGCCGACAGCGTCCAACTGGTCGACAGCACCAAGAGTGGTCTTGGATGGAATTTCAACGACAAACGCAGCATCAGCGGCGGCAAGAGCTTGTATTTCGGCGATCCCGTGACCCATACCTATGCCAACGGCAAACATGTCGCAGGCGCTGCCGCGACGTCTGCGATGACGGTGCCCAACGCCGCGGGCCTCAAGCCGCAGTTGGAGTTCTGGTTGTGGCTCGACACCGAGGAGACGCTGGCCTTTGATCTCCTGACGGTTTCCGCCATCGACGCCGATTCGGCGACGACGTTGTGGACCAGCGACGCCATCGGCGGGTCGACGCACGGCGCCTGGCAGCGCGTCTCGGCCGACCTCAGCGCCCTGACCGACAAGTCCATCCAGGTGGTCTTCACATTCGATACCAAGGACGCGTATGTCAATGGCTTTGAGGGCGTCTACCTCGACGACGTGGCCCTGACCAGTGGCTGCTGCGGCAAGGTCGAAGACTGCGACGATGGCAACCCCTGCTCCACCGACAGCTGCGCCGCCGGGCAGGGCGGCTTGCCCGTCTGTGGCCACACGCTCAAGGCCGGTTGCTGCAACGGCAATCCGGATTGCGATGACAAGTTGCCGTGCACGCTCGATTTGTGCAGCGGTGCCGGCGGCGAGTGCAGCCACTCGGCCAAGCCAGATTGCTGCATGGTCGGGGGCGATTGCGACGATCAGAACGAGTGCACGGTGGACCTGTGCACCTCGGCCGGCGGCGCCTGCCAGCACCAGAACCTGTGCTGCAAGACCGACATCGAGTGCAAGAGCGCCGATTCCTGCATGGTCGGTTCCTGCGCCGCGGGCCAGTGCGTCTACACCAGCACCTGCTGCAATGGCGACGGCGACTGCGATGACTTCAACCCGTGCACCAAGGATGCTTGCGACAAGGGTAAGTGCTTGTTTACGGGCTCGAATGCTCCAGGCTGCTGCACGCCCAACGTCCTGACGGCGGCGTTCATGGACAACGACGATGGCTTTGCCAGCAGCGCCGCGGTCAGTGGCCTGGACTGGCATTACAAGGCGACCACAGGCGCCAAGAGCGCACCCGGTGTTCTGCACTTTGGCAAGGCAACTGCCGATACATACAGCGTATTTTCTGCCAATGTCAAGGTCTCTGCCGCCAGCCCCGCCATCGCCCTGCTCGCTGGCAAGGAGGCGACGCTGACCTTCCAAGCTTGGGGCAGCACGTCGGGCGGAACGATCACCCTGCGCGTTTATGCGGTCATCGATGGCGTCGAGACGACGATCACGACAATCTATGGTTGGACCATCCAAAATACCTGGAAACAGTACACATTTGACTTGACCCCCCTGGCAGGCAGTTCCTTGCAGCTCTTCTTCGAGGCCTCGCTCACCGGCAACACGTCGGGCACAGGTTTCTACCTCGACGATGTCCAGGTCACGTCGACCTGCCTGGCAAAGAAATGCACAGGGTCAACCACTTGTGCGACCGGGCCGTTCACGTGCCTGGCCGGCACGTGCACCGATGGTCAGTGCACGTACTCGAACGGCTGCTGCAAGGCGACAAGCGAGTGCAACGACAACAATCTTTGCACCACAGACACTTGCACCAACAAGTACTGCCAATTCAAGCCGACACCGGGCTGCTGCATGGGCAACGGCGACTGCAATGATGGCAACGCCTGCACCGTCGATACTTGTCCAGGACCGGGAGATCAGTGCAAGTTCTCACCGATAGCCGGCTGTTGTCTGTCATCGGCGCAGTGCGACGACAAGAATACTTGCACGGCAGACGTCTGCACGCTGAACGTGTGCAAGAACACGAACACTTGCTGCAGCGCCGACAAGGACTGCGACGACGGCGAAAAGACCTGCACCACCGACAAGTGCGTGAACAAGGCGTGCGTCCACACCCTCACGGGCGCGGCGGGCTGCTGCGTACCGGAGTTGTTCCTCAATGACTTCGATACGGGCGCCCTCAAGGACATCCAGATCAGCAACAGCACCGCCAGCGCGACGCAGGGCTGGCAATTGTGGTCTGCGGCGTCGATGACCAAGACCGCACCCGGTGCGCTGTACTACGGCAATCCGGCGACCGGCAACTTCGACTTCGGCGCGACCAAAGGCTCTGCCACGCTGCCGATCGTCAGCCTGCCGCAGAATACGCCGTCGCACCTGGAATTCTGGCTCTACATGGACACCGAGGGCAGCACCTTCGACGATTTGAGTGTGCAGATCGGCGTCGATGGGGGCGCGCCGACCCAGGTCTGGCTCAAGTCGTCAGCCGGCTACTCGATTGGCAGCTGGGCGCAGATCAAACTCGATCTGTCGGCGCACAAGGGCAAGGATGTGAAAGTCATTTTCAACTTCGACACCAAAGACAGTGTCGGCAACGGTGGCAAGGGCGTCTTCATCGACGACCTGAAGATCCTGACGAATTGTGCTGGATGAGGTCGGGCGTGGTACCGAGGCGATGATGCGGACGTTTGGGGTGCGCGGACAATCAAAGCGGGCAGCAGTGGCAGCCGCGGCGCTGGGTTGGCTTCTGGCGGCCGGATGCGGCACGCCAACGCCGACACCGATACCGATCACCTTGCCCGACGGCCACTTGCAGGACACCAGATTCGACGCTGTCGATGGCGCCGAAGACGCGACGGTCGCCGATGCGGCCGACGACGATCTGCCCGCGGACATCGAAGCCGCGGATGGCCAAGACATCGACGAGCCCGACGAAGGCGCCACCGATGCCACAGCCGACCTTGCCGAGTGCGCGACGGACACGGACTGCAGCAAGTTGAAGTTGGGTTTTTGCGACGCCGCGGTGTGCGCCGACGGCATCTGCAAGATCGCTGCGAAATCTGGGCTTTGCTGCGGAGACGCCGCCTGCGATGACGAGAATGTGTGCACCACGGATCACTGCGACTTGGACAGCCATGTCTGCGGTCATGAGGTGATCACCAACTGTTGCGTCGGCAAGAAACTCATGGGCGACTATGACTTCGAGGCGGGAATGAACGTGGATTTCATTGCCGCTGGCGCTGCCTCCAACGGTCTGGTGCAGTGGCAGGCGAGCACGACGCGGGCACATGGTGGCAAGTCGTCGATTTACTTCGGTAATCCTTGCCACAACTACGACACATCGTCAGCTGTCGTCAACGCCTGCAAGCCCGGCAAGGCCTCACCCGTTTCGACTACGCTGACATCAAAAGCGTTTTCTCTGCCAAAGGGCATCGGCGCGCAACTGCACTTCTGGCTGTGGCTCGACACCGAGCCGCCCTACAGCGACAGCGTGCCGCCCGGCGCTTGCATCCCTGGCTGCGGCCCGACCTCGACTTGCGTGATGGTGGGCGGTTCGGCGCAGTGCATCCCCGAAAAAGACGTGTTGACACTCAGTGTTCTGGTCGGTGGACAGACACTGCCTGTGTTCTACTCGACGCAGATCGGCAAGAGCACCAACGGCGGTTGGCGGCACATCGCCGTCGACATGAGCGCTTGGGCTGGCCAGGACATCGCCGCAAGGTGGAGCTTCGCGACCGGTACCGGCATCAAGAATGGCTATGAAGGCATATACTTGGACGACATCCGCATCGAGACGGCATGCCAAGGCAACGCCAGCGCCGCCTGCAGTCAGGACGCCCCTTGTCCGAACGACGGCGAGGCGTGTACCGTCGATTCCTGCACCTATTTCAGCAACGGCATCGACGTCGGCTGGTGCTACCACGACAAGGCGAGCGGCTGCTGCATGGGTGACGCCGAGTGCAGCGACGGCAACGATTGCACGACGGATTCCTGCAACGGCGGACTGTGCGCGTTCGTGCCCGACGTGACCAAACCTGCGTGCTGCAAGCCGGAAGTCCTGCTCTTTGATGACTTCGACACGCCTGGGCTGGAGGGATGGACGCCTTCGGGCGGCAACTCCGACACGGTGAAGTGGCAATCAGAGGCCGGCGGTGGCGCCAACAAGAGCGGCGCCGTCTGTTTCGGCAACGCGACGTGCACGAACTACGACGACGCGACACTGGCTTCCGGCGTCGGCCCGAAGGGCGCCTTGTGCACGAAAGTCGCGAAGTTGAAAACCGGATCTGTCTACAATCTGCTCAGCTTCGAGTTGCTGCTCGACACGGAATGGAGCGATGTGCTGCCGGCCAGCTACAAGAATCCGCTGGCCCCGGGCAATCCGAAGGTGGATTTCTTCAGCGTGGAGTTGTACTTCGACACAATGCTGCATCCGGCATGGACCAGCGATGCGATCCAGGGCACGACAGGGGGCAAGTGGCTGCCGGTGACCGTCCCACTCGATGCCTGGCAGGGCAAAACGGTGCAGGTGTGCTTGCGTTTCGATGCCGGCGACGGCCAGGCCAACGACAAGAAGGGGCTGCACTTGGACAACCTCGTGCTCAAGGTCGCCTGCGCCAAGAAGCCCTGCTACTGGGATGGCGAGTGTTCCGCGCTGTCGTGCGGCCCCTGCACCGCGCCTGCATGTACGGAGACGGGCTGCGCCTGCGCCAAGGCACCCGGTTGCTGACGCCCTCACCTTGCAGGCGATTCCGCCTTGGCTTTGCATTGCCTCTTTGCCGGGCCGTGGCTATGATGCTTCGACTTGCCTTTCGTGGGCATCGCCCGTCTCCAGGGGGAATCATGCTGCCGATGTCGTTCACTGCGCGCCGTGCCAACCTTGAGGTATTGCCACGCGTTGTGGTCTTGTGCGCGTTTGTCTGGTCGGTGGCGGGCTGCATCGGGTGTGGCACGGACACCAAGACGAATACCGACGCCAAGGGCACGACTACACAGGACGTCCCGGCGCCCGAGGATGCGGAGCAGGACGCAACGGACCAGCCCGATGTCCTCGAAACGACGGATGTGCCGGCCGACGCAGAACAAAAGAGTGATGCAGACGGCATGACCGTGGACGCCGACGCCGGCGACGTGTGCTTTACCGACGACCAATGCAAGGGCAAAGTCACGGTCAAGGCCTGCCAATTTGCCGCGTGCAAGCAAGGCAAGTGTGTCGCGGACACCAAGCCCGGCAGTTGCTGCGACGACAGCACCTGCGCGCCTCAAGAATGCAGCGACGTCAAGTGCAATCTCGGCACCAGCAAATGCGAATACAAACCGCAACCGAACTGCTGCCCTGACAAGAAGAATCCTTTGAAGACGAGCTTCGAGAAGGGCACGATCGAGGACTTCACCGCATCCGCGGTGGTCGCCAACGGCACAGTCACCTGGCACACCGAGACGCGGCGAGCGCACAGCGGCAAGAGTTCGTTGTACTTCGGAAGTCCCTGCCATTACTACGACAATGCGATCACTGTCGAGAAGGGGTGCGCGGGCAATGGCGGCACCGGTACGGCCATCCAGACCTCGCTCAAGACGCCCGAGGTGCTCCTGGGTACGAACATGATGCTGCACTACTGGTTGTGGCTGGAGACCGAACCGACCTACATGGCCCAAGGGTTGCCGGCCGGCGATTGCTCGGCCGCGCCCTGCGGACCCACAGCCAGTTGCGTCGATCTCGGCAAGGATCAGGGCGGTTCGCAGTGTGTTCAGGAAAAGGATGTGCTGACGGTCAAGGTCTCGGGCGACGTGCAGCCCGTGTGGAACTCGACGGTCATTGGCAAGACGACCGGTGGCAAGTGGCAGCATTTCGTGGTGAATCTCGCAAAGTACGGCGGACAGTCCGTGCAGATCGAGTGGGCCTTCGCGACCAACAATGCCCTCAAGAACAAGTTCGAAGGCATCTACCTCGACGACGTCAGCATCGAGACACTCTGTTCGGACAAGGGCGTCCTGTGCGGCGCCGACGTGGGCACTTGCGCGGTGGACGGCGCCAGCCCCTGCGATGACCAGGGCTGCACCAACTTCGCGAATGTCGACAAGCTGGGTGTGTGCTTCCACGACAAGAAGGCCGACTGCTGCGTCGGTTCGATCGACTGCGAGGACAGCAACGATTGCACCAAGGATTTCTGCCAGATTGGCTCGGGCGAGTCGACAGGCGTGTGCGCCAACACGCCCAACGGCGACAATCCTGCGTGCTGCTCGGAATCGAACACGTTTGCCGACGCATTCGATGGCGGCATGTCCACGTGGCAGACCAAGGCCAGCAGTTCCAAGACCGTCAGCTGGCACATCAATCCTACCTGCGGCAGCAACGGCGGACCCGGCTTGGCGTTCTCGGACGCGGCTGGCACCGGCTACGACGATCCGTCGCTCGGCACGGGCAAGGGACCCAAAGGCACCATCTGCTCGGCGCCCATCGCGATCAAGCTCGGCACGGTGTATAACTTGGCGTCATTCAAGGTGAAGATGCAGACGGAGTGGTCGGGGCAGCCGGTCGCGAGCTACAAGAATCCGCCGACGCTGGGTGGCTGCGCCATCGACCAACTGACGGTCGGCGTATTCGAAGCGGGCCAACTGCAGAAGCCGCCGCTGTGGACCAGCGATGCCATCTACGGTACGACCGAGGGCAAGCTGCAGAGCATGAAAGTGGATCTCGATCCGTATGCTGGCAAATCCGTGCAGCTTTGCTTTACGTTCGATGCCTGCGACAGCGCCGGCAACAACTTCAGCGGCGTGTGCATCGACGACGTCAAGGTCGATGTCGCGTGTGACAAGGACAAGTGTCTCGACGAGACCTGGTGCACGGCCAAGTCTTGCCACACTGCCGCTTGCGGCACCGACGGGAAGTGCGCGTATACGCAGATCCCTGGCTGTTGCGCCATCGACGCAGACTGCGATGACCAAGACAGTTGCACCACCGACAAGTGCGATGTCCCGGCTTGCAGCCACGCGTTGGTCTCGGCGACGTGCTGCTCGCCCAAGACGCCGGTGAGCGAAGGCCTGGAGAGCGGCGCACTGCCGACTGGTTGGAAGGTCAAGAACTTGACCGGCAACGCCCAAGGCGGATTCGGCAAACCGTACGACACCGGCATCAAGTGGAACGTCAGCGCCTTGAAGGCCAAGACCGGCGCGTATTCGTTGTATTTCGGCAACAACGGCACATACAACGCGGGCGCCAATGTGCCGGCGGGCTTGGCCAGCAGCCCCGAGATCACGGTGCCCGCCAATGGCAGCACGCTGTTGACATTCGAACTGTTTTTGTCGACGGAGTGGGACGGCGCGGTCTTCACCACGCCGCCGAGCGGCGTCGTCGTCGATCGGATGCGCGTCGGCCTGACGGACCCGAAGGTGGCGGACGCGAGCAAGGCCACGGAATGGTTGTGGACCTCCTACGATATCGCCGGCACGACCAACACGCATTGGCAGTCCGTGGTGATCAACGTGCCGGATACCTGGAAGGGCAAGGCGGCAAAGCTGGCGTTCGAGTTCGATGCGGGCACCGACACCAAGAACACCTTTGAGGGCGCCTATGTCGACAATGTCGCGGTGTCGACGCTGTGCGACAAGCCAGGCTGCCTGGGCGACAAGGAATGCCAGCCGTCGTCGCCAGATGCATGCAAGAAGTTTTTCTGCGCCATGAGCGTCGACGCGGCAAGCGCCGCGAAGTCCTATGCTTGCAGCTCGGATTTCAAGCCGGGTGTCGGTTGCTGCGTGCCTTCCTCGGCCCTGCCGGTCGAAACGGCGGAGAGCGGTCTGGTGAGCTGGAAGGCGTCGGGCGCGTCGAGCCTGGTAAAGTGGCAGGCCATTCCGCACAAGTATCTGACCGGCAATGGAGAAATCTACTTCGGCAATCCAACTCCGTTCAACTATGACGACACCACGCCCGGCGTCAAGAGCGTCAAGGGCAACCTGACGTCCAATCCGTTCACGCTGTCCAATGATCTGAAAAAGGGCGCTGTCCTCAGCTTCAACGCCTGGATCGACCTCGAAGAGAACTGGGAAGTGTTTGAAATCTATGCCACATCCAAAGCCGGCAAGGAACTGCTGTGGAGCAAGAAGACCGGCATGGTCACGGCGGACTACAAGGCGGTGATCGCCAAGCAGGTCGACCTGTCGAAGTACAAAGGCCAGGGCGCGATCGTGCTCAGCTTCGAGTTCGACAGCCAGGACAACCTCAAGAACGACAAGTTCCAGGGCATCTTCCTGGACGACATCAAGGTGTCCGAACCCTGCCTGTAGTCATCGGATTCATGTATGCCAGCCCTGAGTGATCGCACCTTCAATCCCAAGGCGTGGGCCAAGCTGGGCGTCGTGTCGCTGGGGCTCGGCGCCATGGCCGGGCTCGTCTGGCTGTCGATGTGGGCGCACGAGCACTATGTTGAGGTGCCGCGCCTGCTTGCGCAGCGTTTCGATGATCCGCCGGGGCACGTGGGTGACAGCACGACGCGGGTCTCGCACCTCGGGGCGCTCGCCGTGCCGACGCTGCTGGCGGACTTGGATGGCGAGGATCCCCTGCATCGCAGCAAGGCACTGGAATTGCTGTCGACGCTCAAGGACGCGCGCGTCGTGCCTGCGCTGGCGCGAGGCTTGCGCGACGCGGATTCCGGCGTGCAACTAGCGGCTATTTCGGGGCTTGCCCGTACCGGATCGCCGGATGCGGCCCAGCCACTGTGGGCCGTGCTGGAGCGAACCGACGATCTGACGCGGTTGCGGGCGACGATCGCCCTCGGGTTGTGCGGCAGCCACGGCGATGCCCAACGGTTGCTGCGCGACCTCTTGAAGGCGCAAGGGACGGATCGCGCCGCCATGGCATGGTCCGCGGGCCGCATCGAACGCCGCATTGCGCATGGGGATGTGCATGGCTACTTGCGTGCAGCCCCGACGCCGTCGTCACCCGAGGATGCCCGCCGCATCCAGAACGAAGTCGACGCCGTACGCGTGGCGCTGGATGCCGGACGCGACGTGGCGGCGCAAGGTCAGCGCCTGTCGGAACTGACCGATCTCGACTATGCGACCTGGGACTACGGACACCAACTCGCCGCGCAACTGCTGGCGTTGTCTGGTCCTTTGGCGCTGCACGCCGCAAGTGGGGCGGATGTGCTCGCGCCGCCCAAGCCGACGGAACGGCACTTGGACCTGGCGCCTCGCTAGCGGGGGCTGTTGCCAAAGCGTGATCTTTCATGAAGAGATCCCCGTCAAGCTCAAGCTGGGCAGTTGCACGGGCCGCGGAATGGTCCATGCTCTAGTCCTGTGCGCGGTGTCTGCGGACCTGCGCGAAGAGGTTGAGCGTGGCACGACTGCTGATCATCGATGACGACGTGCGCCTGGGCGCGCTGCTTGAGCGCTTCTTGAAACCAGAAGGCTATCAGGTTGTTCTTGTGACCGATGGTCTGCAGGGTGTGCGCCGCGCGACCAGCGAGGTGTTCGACCTCCTCGTGCTGGACGTGATGCTGCCCGGAATGGACGGTTTTGAGGTGCTGCGCCGCGTGCGCACCCAGTCGCGGGTGCCGGTCGTGATGCTGACCGCAAAAGGCACCGACAACGATCGCATTGTCGGTTTGGAGCTGGGCGCAGACGACTACCTGGCCAAGCCGTTCAATCCACGCGAGCTTCTGGCGCGCATCAAGGCTGTACTGCGCCGCAGCGACGGGGCGCCGGCCGCGACCGCACCCTCCGAGATGCTGCGGGTCGGCGAAATCGACATGGACTGCGCGCGCCGCGAGGTGGCCGTGCGCGGCAAACCGGTAGCGCTGACCACGACGGAATTCGACCTCTTGCGTTGTTTCCTTCGTTATCCCGGCCAGGTGCTGTCGCGCGATGCGCTGATGGACATGCTGCGCGGCGTGGGCTACGCGGCCTACGACCGCTCGATCGACGTGCACGTCAAGAACTTGCGCGCCAAGATCGAGGAAGATGCGCGCAGCCCGCGGCACATCAAGACGATCTGGGGGACCGGCTACATGATGTCCGCAGACTCCCCCTCCACACCGGGCTAAGGCGTTGGTTCCTTTCGGATCAACGACCACCGAGGGCCAGGCCGGCGGCGCGCCGAGCGGCCTGCCCGCGCGCGACCGACGTGGCGCGTCCAACACCGAGTCAGAACGACTCAGCCCGGCAGAATGGGGTTTCGCCGGTTTGGGCGTGGCGGCGTTGCTCGCGGACGCTGTCGCTGCCGCCGTTGCGATTCGCGAGGCGGGCGGCACCCATCCCGCGGCGGCCGTGCTGATCATGCTCTCTCTGGCCATGCTGTGCCTGCTGGGTCTCGTGTACGTCGCCGTGACGCATTCGCGCCGTTCCCGATTGCGCGCCGACGCTTTGCGCAACGTGGCGGCCGAGATGGGGCTGGGTGACTTGTCAGCGCGCGCGCCCGTCGACGACGACGACGAACTGGGCGGTCTCGGACAATCGCTCAATGCCATGGCCGATCGCATTGCCCGCATTCTGCAAGCGCAAAAGGACCTGCTCGCTGGCGTGTCGCATGAACTGCGTTCCCCGCTGGCGCGCATCGAGCTGTCGCTGGAGCTGATCCAGATCGAGCTGGAGAGGGGCCGCGCCGATGCACCCGCTGGCGTCGATCGGCGCCGTTCGCCGGGAGCCGACCTGCTGACCGGCATCCGCGAGGAGGTCGCGCTGCTCGAGCGGCACATCCAGCGCTTGATGGAGGCGCAGCGCGTCGGCGTCGACCGTGTACTCGTGCAACGTTCTGAAATCGTTCTGGACGAGCTGATCGCCCAAGTGCTGCGGCGCGACGAGCCCCGCCTTGCTTCCCAAGGTTTCGGGCTGGAGCTGGATCTGCAGCTCGGCGACGGCGTCATCCTCGGCGACGCCAACGCCTTGGACCGCGTGCTCTCGACCCTGGTCGAAAATGCGTTGCAGCACGGTCATATACGCGCTGTGGTTGGCGCGCCCGCAGGTCCGAAGTCGCTGCGCGTCGAGACGGAGCGAATCGAACACGGCGCCGTCGTGCGCCTGCTGGATCGCGGGCCCGGTCTGACGCAAGAGCAATGTCTGCGCGTCTTCGAAGCATTTTTCCGCACCGACGCGTCGCGCAACAGCAACACCGGCGGCACCGGGCTTGGCCTCTACCTCGTCAAGCGTATCGTCGAGGCGCACGGCGGCACGGCACGGGCGCAACCGCGGCCAGGAGGAGGCCTGTGCATCGAGCTGCGTCTGCCACTCTATGGTCTGATGGCGCCAAAGGAAACCGTCCGCATGGCGGCAGTGGACTCGCACGCGCCGGAGCTGGGCCCGCCGCCCGGCGGCTTTGGCGGGTAGGGCTTTGCGCGGTCGCGGCAGTTGCCACGATGCCTCGCGCCGTCCACACTGCGCCCATGCTGGATCGCCCGCTGCTGCACGGCTTTACCGTTGACGTCGAGGACTGGTTCCACATCCTCGAATTCCACGGAGCGCCGCCGCCGGCAGCCTGGCCTGGGCAGCCCTCGCGGGTGGCTCTTGCCACCGATCGGATGCTCGCGCTGTTGGCGCAACACGGTGTGCGCGCGACATTTTTTGTCTTGGGGTGGGTTGCCGAGCACCACCCCGAACTGGTGGCGCGCATCGCGCAAGCGGGTCATGAAATCGGCTCTCACGGCCACTTGCACCGCCTCGTAGCGGACCTCGGGCGCGACGGCTTTGCCCGCGATCTCGATGCCTCGCTGGCGGCGATCTCCAAGGCAACAGGCAAAGATGTCGAGTGTTTTCGCGCTCCTGGTTTCTCGATTGGCGATGCCGAAACTTGGGCATTTCCCATCCTGGCTTCGCGCGGCATCCGCTACGACGCCTCGCTGTTCCTTGCGGCGCGCGCCCATGGGGGCATGCGCTTGAGCCGTTGTCGTCCCTTTGATCTCGTGCTCGACGACGGCCGGTCGCTTGTCGAGGTGCCGACGGTGCCCCGTCGGATTGCCGGACGTGACCTGTCCTATGCCGGCGGCGGCTACCTGCGCCTTTTGCCGAACTGGTTGATTGAACAAAGCTTTGACGCGGCGGAGCGCGAGCGGGCGCCTGCCGTCGTCTACCTGCACCCGCGCGAACTCGACCCGGAGCAACCGCGCATGGCGCTGCCAGCGCTGCGGCGCTTCAAGTACTACGTCGGCTTGGCGGGCGTGCAAGCCAAGGTGGAGACGCTGTTTTCACGCCATCGCTTCGGCCCCGTCAGCGAGGTGGCCGCGGGCGTACCTCGCGATCGGCCCGTGGCCATCGGGGCTGTGTCGTGAACATCGCGGCGCGCGCCTGCGCCCTGCTCCTCGCCGCGTTGTGCTGCGCGTCCGGCGCGGCATCCGCCACGACCATGGAACTTTATGGCTTTGGTCCGCGCGCTACGGCGCTAGGCAACACCTCTGAAGCCATCTCTGACGATTACGTCGCCGTCTACGCCAACCCGGCCAACCTGGCATTGGCGGATCACATCCACTTTGGCCTCGGCACGGACATGGTGTGGAACCGCTTTGTCGTCGATCGCGAAAAAGGCCAGGACCGCTATCCATCGCGGCTGCCAGCTGACAACTACTTGGCGCATGTAGGCATCTCATCGCCGCTCGGCGGCTGGATCAAGAACCGCGCGGCGCTTGCTGTGGCGATTCACTTGCCGATGGGCGGCCCGACGCGCCTTGACGCCCTCGATTATCGCACCCCGCAAGTGACGCTGTACGACACACTTGGCGATCGGCTGGCGCTCGTGTTCGGCCTCGGTGTGCGGCCGCTGCAGTGGCTGAGCATCGGTGCGTCGGCGCAACTGCTGACCACGCTGCAAGGCAAGGCCGACGTGGACTTGTCCATCCTCGATCACCGCGTGACGCGCAAGCAGATGGATGTCGAACTCTTGACCAAGATCTTTCCGATCTTCGGCGTGACCGTGACGCCGGAGCCGAATATGCGGTTTTCGCTTGTCTATCGCGCCAAGTCAGAGGTGCGCTATGGCATTCCGCTCGCGGCGCAGGTCGAGGACCTGGGCCTTCTGCATTTCGCCATCGCCGGTGTCGGGCTTTTCCTGCCCGATACTTTCGCACTGGCCGCGTCCTACAAGCGCGGCGCGCTGCTGGGTACGGCCGGCGTCGCCTGGGCGCTTTGGTCGCAAACGCCGCCGCTGGCGCCGCAGGTGCAACTCTCGCTGGACGATCGCGCATTGGTGCAGAAAAACGGCACGCCTGATGAGATCCTCTTTCTGAACAACAAGCCGATGCCGCTTGGTGCCCGTGACATCCTGATCCCGCGTGCCGGCATCGAGTGGCTCGCGAGCGAGATGCTGGTGCTGCGCGGTGGCGTGCAGTACCGTCCGACGCCGTTGCCGCGTGCCGATGGCGTGGCCACGTACCTCGACGCGCCGGCGACGACGCTGACGCTGGGGGCCGGCATCCGGCTGGCGGATCCGCTGGCGGTGTCCAAGCAGCCGCTGCAGATCGACGCCGGGATGGGCTGGACCGTCTTGTCGCAGCGCAGCGTGGAGAAACTGGACGCGAGCGATCCCGTGGGCGCAACCTCTCTGCATGGCGGCAACCTGCACCTCACGCTGGCGATTCATCACGATTTCTAAGGTTCTTCGCATGGCCGATCGTCCTGCCCGCCCGCCTCGCCTGCCCGCCTTGCTTGGCGCGATCGCAGGCTTGTGCCTGCTCGCCGGCAGCGCTGCGTGGGTGATGCGCCAGCGCGCGCTGCACGCCGCCGTGGAGCCCGACGACCGCAGCCTCGCTGCCGCCGCGGCCACCGTCGGCGCCGATCTTCGCCGCGGCGATGGCCTCGTCTTCGTGCCAGGCTGGGCTGCTGGCCAACGTTGGCGTTTCGTCGATGTCTGGCGCAAGCATGGCCTGGACCTCGAGACCACCCTGATCCTGGGTGATCCGGTCGACCTCTGGGATGCCGACGGCTTCTCGCGTCTCTGGGTCGTTACCACGCACGAATTCGGCAAGCAGTTCAGCCTGCCAGCGCCCGCGCGCCTCCTGCGCCGCAGCGAGCAGGGCCACGGCACGACGGTCTTTCTCTACGACCTGGGCGGCACGCGGACGGTGTTCGATTTCCGCAAGCATCTCGGGCAGGCCACGGTGGAGCGCCAAGACGCGGTCGGCGGATTCGGGCGCTGCACCTGGCGCGACAACAAGTTCGATTGCAGTTCGGATGCTTGGCAGGACATCTGGCAGGGCGTCAACGAAGTCGGCAATACACGGCGCGAATGCATCTTCGTCCAGCCGCATCGCGACGGCGCGGTCCTGCGGCTGACCTGGACGCATCCGCCGCCAGCACGCGTGATCGCGGGGCGCTTCGGCAACCGGCTGTGGGCAGTGCGGCACGAGGAGGGCTCCGATCTGCGCATGCGCATTCGCGTTGCTGACCGCGTGGCGTACGAGGTGGCGCTGGCCAAGGACGACTTCAGCTACCGTCCGTGGCAGGTGGCCTTGCGTCCCGGTGAGGCCGGGGCCGACGTGTCCTTTGAGTTCAGCGCGGACAACATCCAGTGGCGCCAGGCCTGCTTTGATGCGCGCCTGCTCGACGCGACCGCCGCCGCCGTGTCAGCCTCGCCGCCCGTTGTGGCGCCCGTGCCGCAGTTGTTGCCGACCGTCGCGCCCATCGCCTTGCCAACCCGTCGCCCGGTGCCGCATGCCCGACCGCGCTGATCGCGAAATCGCGCAAACGCTTCTGTTTCAATGGTATGACCGGCATCGCCGCCATCTGCCCTGGCGCGATGCGCCGACGCCGTACGGTGTGCTGGTCTCCGAACTGATGCTGCAGCAGACGCGGGTCGACACCGTGCTCGCCTACTTCGATCGCTGGATGCAGCGCTGGCCGACGCTGGCCGATCTCGCGGCGGCGGATCTGCAAGACGTGCTGGCGCAGTGGACCGGACTGGGCTACTACAACCGCGCGAGAAATCTTCACAAAACTGCGCAGTGGGTCGTTCGCGACCACGATGGGCAATTGCCGTCGAGCCCCGCGGCTTTGGCAAGACTGCCGGGTCTCGGGCCGTACACGCTCGGCGCGGTGCGGTCCATTGCCTTTGGCGAACCGGCGGCGCTGGTCGACGGCAACGTCGCGCGCGTGCTGATGCGCTGGCACGCGCAACCCGGTGCAGCGCAAAAGCGCTGGCTGTGGCAGATGGCCGAGGCTTGGCTGGCAATGCCCGCGGCGCAACGCGATCCGGGAACGTGGAACCAGGCCCTGATGGAATTGGGTGCGACCGTCTGCACGCCACGCAAGCCGGCCTGTGCAGCGTGTCCGGTGTGTCTGCATTGCCTTGTCTTTGCTCAGAGTTTGCAGGAGTCCATTCCGTCCGCGCGCCCGCGCGCCGCGCCCAAGCCGGTGACGGCCGCGTATGCCATCGTGCAGCGCGACGGCCTCGTCCTGCTCGGTCGGCGGCCGGCGCGCGGCCGATGGGCGGGCCTGTGGGAGCCGCCGGGAATCGAAGGTGTCGGCGCCGCCGTCCAGCTTGGCCACTGGCTCACCGCGCAGGGCTTGCCGATCGATCGCGCGCTGCCGACGCTCGTGCATGTGCTGACGCACCGGCGCTATCAGGTCGAGTCACTGGTCGTCCATGCGCCGCAAGACCGCGAGCCGGATCTGCTCCGCCTGGGATATGTTGAGCAACGATGGCAGGTTGCCGCCGATGCGCAGTCCAAGACGAGCGGCCTGTCGCGGCTCGCACAGCGCCTGTGTGCCCAGGCACTCGCTGGCGGATGAGTCCGGCGGGTGCGCGCTTGCATCCCCCGAAAACCTGATCAGAATGCGAAAATGTGGCCTCGTGGCACGGTAGGGGCCATCATCAAGGGCCGCTGCCAGAGGGCGAGCGCGCGGAGGACCATGGGCATCACGTTTGTCGAGAAAGGCGACCGCAACCGTCCGCGTCCGCACGCCAAGGTCGCGCTCGTGCTGGCCGGCGGCGCCATCTCTGGCGGGGCGTTCAAGATTGGCGGTCTGATCGCCCTGAACACCTTGCTGACGAACCGCGGCGTGACCGACTTCGACATCTATGTCGGCATTTCGGCAGGCGCTTTCCTGGCAGCACCAATGGCCGCGGGCATCGGTCCGGAAGAGATGCTGCGTTCGCTCGAAGGCACCAGCACGCGCCTGGAACCGTTCCGGCCCATCGACTTCTACCGCCCGAACTGGCGCGAATTCGCGACCAAGCCGTTGCGCGCCAGTGCGGATGCCCTTGCCTTCATCCCCGGCGCGAGCCTGGCGCTGGCGAGGCAACTCGGCAAACATAGACCTGAACTTGTCAATCGTACCCGCGCCTTCCTGCACGAGCCCGGGCTGCGCACGGCCGAGATGCTGGTGCGGCCGATCATCCAGGACATGCTCCGCGAGAGCGACTTGAGGCCCGGCCTGTCCTACTTGCCGTCCGGCCTGTTCGACAATTCCGGCATCGAGCGCTTCATCCGCGAGAACTTGCGCAAGAACGATGTGCCAAACGATTTCAGACTGTTGCAGATCGAGCGCGGCAAGTCTCTCTACATCGGTGCCACCAACCTCAATACCGCCGAGGGCGTCGTCTTCGGTCACGACGAGGACAACAGCGTCACGATCTCAGAGGCCGTCCAGGCTTCTACCGCGATTCCAGGATTTTACAAGCCGGCCCGCATCCGCGGCCAGGACTACATCGACGCTGGCGTGCGCCGCACCGCCAACATCAGCCAGGCGGTCAAGCGCGGCGCCACGCTGGTCATCGCATACAACCCCTTCCGTCCATTCGTGAACTACTACGCCGATCAACTCCTGAATCAGCAAGCGTCGATTTCCGACATGGGTGTCGGCACCGTCGTGAACCAGGCGTTTCGCACGATGCTGCACACGCGGCTCCTGCTCGGCATCGAGAAGATCAAACTGGATCCCAACTTCCACGGCGACATCGTCCTGTTGGAGCCGAGCGAAACCGACGTGAAGTTCTTCAACATGAACCCGCTCAATTTCTGGGAGCGGGCCGAGTCGGCCTTGCACGGCTATCTGAGCGCCACCGAGGCGGTCGAGCGGCACTACGGGCGCCTCGACGGAATCCTGCGCAGCTATGGAATCAAGACGGATCTCGACAGGTTGCGCGAGCGCGTCGAGCTCATCCGCAAGGCCAACTACGATGATCGCGCGATCATGAAGGTGCTGCAGCGCGAGATGCACCCGCCGCGCGAACCGCTGTCGCAGCGAGATCAACCGGTGCCACTGCGGGTTGTGCGTTCCTAGCGCCAGCGCATTGGCACAGATCTGCGGCGCCGGTAGAATCCGAGCATCCAGTTCCACGCGAGAGGACGTTCACATGACAGGCAGACTATTCGGAACCGACGGCGTGCGCGGCGAGGCCAATGCCGGCGTGATGACGGTAGAAAATGCGCTGCAGATCGGTCGCGCTGTCGGCATCCTGTGCAAAGGGCGCCATGAGCGCACGCGCATCATCATCGGCAAGGACACGAGACGCAGCGGGTACCTGTTTGAAAATGCGATGGTAGCGGGCATCTGCTCGGTGGGAGCGGAGCCCTATCTCGTGGGGCCTTTGCCGACGCCGGGCATTGCGTTCATGACGCTGGGCATGCGTGCGGACGCGGGTGTCGTGATCTCGGCGTCGCACAATCCGTTTCATGACAATGGCATCAAGGTTTTTGGCGCAGATGGCTTCAAGCTGCCTGACGAACTGGAGGCGCGCATCGAGGAGATGGTGGCGAGGCCCGAGCCGCTGCACGCCGCGCTCGCGCGCGGCGCCGACATCGGGCGCGCGCACCGAATCGACGACGCGTGGGGGCGCTACGTCGTCAAGCTGAAGTACAATTTCCCGGCGGATCTGACGCTGGATGGCCTCAAAATTGCGGTAGATTGTGCCCATGGCGCAGCGTACAAAGTGGCGCCGATGGTGTTCGAGGAACTCGGCGCCAAGGTCGTGGCGCTGGGCGTGAGCCCGGACGGGGTCAACATTAACGACGGTTGCGGCGCGTTGCATCCGCAGCAATTGGCCAAGGCTGTGGTCGAGCACGGCTGCGATGTCGGTCTGGCTCTGGATGGCGACGCGGATCGCCTCGTGCTGGTCGATGAACACGGCAAGATCGTCGATGGCGACCACATCATGGCGCTGTGTGCGCTGCGCATGCAGGCGGGCGGCGCGCTGCGGCACGGCACGCTCGTGGCCACCGTGATGAGTAACTACGGTCTGGAAATCGCGATGCGCCAAGCGGGCATCCGCCTCATCCGCACCGATGTCGGCGATCGCCAGGTGGTCGAAGCGATGCGCAAGGGCAAGTTCACGCTGGGTGGCGAACAGAGCGGTCACCTGGTGTTCCTCGACCATGCGACGACCGGCGACGGCGTGCTGGCGGCGCTGCAGGTGCTGGCGATCGCCGTGCGCGAGGGCAAGCCGATTTCGCAACTTGCGCAAGTGATGACTTCCGTGCCGCAGGTGCTGATCAACCTGCCGGTGCGCGAAAAGCCGCCCATTGCGACGTTGGTGGCCGTGTCGGGTACGATCGCCCACGCCGAGAAGGAGTTGGAGGGCCTGGGCCGCGTCCTGGTGCGCTACAGCGGCACGGAGCGAAAGTGCCGTGTGATGGTCGAGGGCAGCGATTCCGAACTGGTGCAGGCCCACGCCCGGCGTATCGCGGATTCCGTTGTTGCGGCGATTGGTGTTTGATTTCCCACTGTTCGAGGTAACCTTCCATGTCCAGCGAGAGCGAGGCGACGGCCAGGCAATTGTTGCTCGGCGTCAACGTCGATCATGTCGCCACGCTGCGGCAGGCGCGCGGCACGAAGTATCCAGATCCTGTCTTCGCAGCATTCTTGGCAGAGCAGGGCGGGGCGAATCAGATAACCATTCATTTACGCGAAGATAGACGACACATTCAGGAGCGCGACCTGGCCATCCTGCGTCAGACGCTGCAAGTGCCGCTCAACCTGGAGATGGCGGCGACGCCAGCGATGGCTGAGATCGCGCTGAAATATCTGCCGGATACTGTGACCTTGGTGCCAGAGCGTCGCGAGGAGCAGACAACCGAAGGCGGTCTCGACGCGATTGCGCACGCGGCGAGCGTGGCCCCCATCGTGCGCCAACTGGCCGATGCCGGCATCGTGGTTTCGCTGTTCATCGATCCGCAGATAGATCAGGTACGACAGGCAGTTCGGCTTGGCGCGGCGACGGTGGAATTGCACACGGGCGACTATGCGAACCTGCCGCCTGGGCCGGCCACGCAAGACGCGCTCAAGCACCTGCGCGAGGCGGCGGTGCAGGCGAATCGCCTCGGGTTGCGCGTCGCCGCGGGGCATGGCCTTGACTACCACAACGTCCACGCGGTGGCTGAACTGCCGCACATCGAAGAACTCAACATCGGCCATTCGCTCATCGCCAAGGCCCTGTTCGTCGGTCTCGAGCGCGCGGTGCGTGAAATGATTGAGTTAATCAGACGATAGAGGCTGTTCATGCGAATCATCACGCCCGAGCAGATGCGCGAACTGGATCGGCGGCTGACTCAGGAGCTGGGGCTGGAGCCAGCATTGCTGATGGAGACGGCGGGGCGGGCCATCGCGCGCGCCATCGTCGATCGGATCGGAACAGGCCAGGATCGTTATGCAACGGTCCTGTGTGGCACCGGCAACAATGGTGGAGATGGCTTCGTGGCGGCGCGGGTCCTGGCCAGTGCCGGCTTTCGCGTCGAAGTCTACATCGCCGGTGATCTCGCAAAGATGACGCCCGCTGCGGCGCTGCACCACAAGGCGATGCGCGCCTGCGGCGTCGATGCCCGCGTGTTTGCCCAGGCGCCACGGCAGCCGGAACTGCAGAACGTCCGGCGCTCGCTCGGACGCGCAGCGGCGATCGTCGACGCGCTGGTCGGCACTGGACCGACAGAGGATCTGCGCGACCCGCTGTTGACGTTGGCGCAGCAGCTCGACGGCCGCCACCGCGGTCTGGTCGTGGCAGCCGATGTGCCAAGCGGATTGTGCGCGCACGACGGACGCATTCTCGGGGCGGCCGTGCGCGCGCACCTCGTGGTGACGATGGCGGCGATCAAGACCGGCTTGTGCCTCGGCGCGGGGCCGGAAACGTACGACGAGTTGGTGGTTGCGGACATCGGCGTGCCTCCGCGTTGGCTGGGCGGCGTGGTGCCGACGGGAAACGTGCTGGATGCGGCGCACGTGCGCTCGCTCGTGCCGGCGCGCCCAGCCCACAGCCACAAGGGGCAATTCGGACACGTCTTCATCGTCGCCGGATCGCCGGGCAAGGCCGGTGCCGCGCTGCTGTGCGCCGGTGGCGCGATGCGTTCGGGTGTCGGCCTGTGCACCGTGGGCACATCAGGCGAAGTGCGCGGCAGGCTGGAGGCCCACTACCCCGACGCGATGGTCGAAGCAATCCGCGGCGGCGCGAGCGAAGTCAAGCGAATCGAGAAGTTGCTGATCAAGAAGAGTGCCATCGTCGTGGGTCCAGGGCTGGGTACGGGCGCGGCGGAGGTGGATCTGGTGCAGCGCATTCTCGCGCTTTCGACGGTGCCGGTGCTGCTGGATGCGGACGCGTTGACAGCGCTCGCCTCCAAGCCCGACATGGCGGCGCCGGCAGCGGGGCGCCTGGTGTTGACACCGCATCCGGGCGAAATGGCGACGCTGCTCGATGCGACGATTGAGCAGGTCGAAGCGGATCGCATCGGGGCGGCGCGCAAAGCCGCGGAAAAATGGAATGCAGTCGTGGTCTTGAAGGGCAGTCGCACACTTGTCGTCGCGCCAGGGGGCCCTTGGGCAGTGAACTTGCGGGCCAATGCGGCGTTGGCAAAGGGCGGCAGCGGCGATGTGCTGGCAGGGGTGATCGGTGCGCAATTGGCTCAAGGGTTGGCGCCGTTCCAGGCCGCGCAACTGGGCGTGGCGCTGCACAGTGCGGCTGGCGTCGAGCTCGCCAAGACGTGGGGCAACCGCGCGGGTTTGCCGTCGGATCTCGTCGATCTGCTGGGGCAGGCGTGGCTGAATCTGGAGTCGGATGTCGAGGGCACCGAGGCAGCGCCCGTTCTGCGCCGGCCCAACTTGCCGCGGCGCGGCGTGGCCGATAGCCTTGGCGGATGACCGTGGCCGCGATTGCGTCAGAACCGACTACATGCCAAGGCTTCCGCCGCATCGGCTGGTGGTTTGCCGTTGTCGTGGCGTCGAGTTCCTGCGCGACGGACGTGCGCGGCGCGGGCACGACCTGTACGGCCTCGGACCAGTGTGCGACGCACCTGTGCTACGCGAATCGCTGCCTTGTGCCCAACAGCGACCTGGATGGCGACGGGCTCGACAACGCCACGGAGCGCCGCCTCGGCAGTGATCCACTGCAAGCGGACAGCGACAGCGACGGCAAACCCGATGGTGTGGAAGTCGGTACGAGTCTGGCGGATCCCGCCGACGCGGACGGTGACGGCAAACCCGACATCGTCGAGTCGCGCATCGCAGATCAGGACCACGACTGCTTGCCGGACGAAGTCGACGCAGCGGACAGCACGCTGAACAAGGACATGGTGTTGCTGGCCCAGTTGGCTTGTCTCGGCGATGGCGTGTGCGCGGCCAAGCCCTCGGCCGTCGTAGCCGCCTGCACGGACGGATTGGTGTGCAATTACAAGGCGGTGCCTGGTTGGTCCGAAGACGAAGCCTGCGACAGTCTCGACAACGACTGCGACGGCATGGTCGATGAAGGCCACACCTACCAGGGCCACGAAATCGGCCAGCCATGCAGCGGCACGGGCGCGTGCGGCGCAGGCATCGTCGAGTGCAGCGGCCAGGGCGCTGCGTGTTCCAGCAACCCTGGCGGTTCCCATCCTGGCGTCCATGCCGAGACCTGCAATGGCCTGGACGACAACTGCGACGGACGAACAGACGAAGGGTTCCTGCTCGCCGGACTGGCGGTCGGATCGCCGTGTCTCGGCACGGGCGAATGCGGCATCGGCAAGGTCCTGTGCGGCAGCGTCGGCAAGCCGATCTGCTCAAGTGATCCCGGCGGCCCCGACAGCAAAGCGGCGCCCGAGGTCTGCAATGGACGCGACGACAACTGCGACGGTCAGACCGACGAGGGCATGTTGCTCGGCCTGTTGCCCCTGGGCGCCGATTGCCAGGCAGCGGGCGCGTGCGGCGCGGGCAAAGTCGTTTGCGGCAGCAAGGGCACGGCGGTCTGCTCCACCGCACCCGGGGGACCCGAGACGCCGGCCACGGCAGAAGTCTGCAACGGCATTGACGACAACTGCAATGGCAAGACCGACGAATCGTTTGCGTATCTTGGCCTGCCTCTGGGCGGCAGCTGCCTGGCCAAAGGCATCTGTGGTCCCGGCGTTGTGACGTGCAGCAAAACCGGCACAGCCACCTGCTCGACTCTCGCGGACGGACCGGCGAGCCAGGCCAAGTCCGAGATCTGTAACGGCCTGGACGATGACTGCGACGGTCAGACGGATGAGAAATTGGCCTGGCAAGGGCAGCCGTTGGGGGCAGTCTGCGACGGCATCGGCGCTTGCGGGCCCGGAACAGTCGTGTGCAGCGCGGGTGGCAACGCGACCTGTTCGAGCAACCCGGATGGGCCGAAATCGCAGGCGACAGCAGAGCAGTGCAATGGCGTCGACGATGACTGCAACGGCAAGACCGACGACGGCGTGGTGGCCACGGTCGTGCCCTCCTGCCCCACGAGCGGCGTGTGCCTTGGCGTCACACCCAAGGCAGTGTGCAGCGCCGCCGCCTGGACCTGCGACTTCACCGGTGCACCTGGCTACGAGGGGCCCGTCGAGTCGAGCTGCGACGGCCAGGACAACGACTGCGACGGC
>Ga0172370_10000764_pt1 | contig 50328 bp, 54 predicted proteins | sample LakKiv5m_FD_114538 | JGI IMG/M metagenome (GOLD analysis project Ga0172370, IMG submission 114538) | Freshwater microbial communities from Kabuno Bay, South-Kivu, Congo - kab_022012_11.5m | ecosystem: Environmental > Aquatic > Freshwater > Lake | place: Democratic Republic of the Congo...
CGTTGCATTATTTCTTTTTGGTGCACGCTTTTAACACTGTGTCCTTATCCAGTTTCTTAGTGCAGAAGAACCAGTCGTAGCATTTCATGTCTTCTTTGCCGTCCATCCTGTCCTTGGCCACGCCACACGAGCCTGCCGGAGGGACTATTACATCATCACCCGGCCTCCAATCAGCTGGAAGGGCAATAGAAAACGCATCTGCTGTCTGTAAAGCGATTACTATCCGATGAAGCTCATCGAAGTTCCTGCCAAGGCTGAGCGGGTAATAAATAATGACCCTGATTATTCCTTTGGGATCGATCACAAACACAGCGCGTACTGCCTTTGTGCTGCTTTCCCCCGGTTGGATCATCCCGTATTTCTTAGCTATCTCCATGGTAATGTCTTCAATTAAGGGGAATTTCACCTCTATGTTTTTCATGCCTTTATACTCGATCTTATCTTTGATCGTACGTAGCCAGGCAATGTGGCTGTAAAGGCCATCGATAGACAGCCCAACGAGTTTACAGTTCACTTCGGCGAATTTCTGCTCCATGCTGGCAAAGGTCATGAATTCCGAGGTGCATACAGGCGTAAAATCCGCCGGGTGGCTAAATAAAATGACCCAGCTTCCTGCAAATTGCGCAGGGAAATCGATCTCTCCCTGCGTAGTCACGGCCTTAAAAGACGGCGCCTTGTCACCGATCCTGGGCATTGAGACTGCATTGGGTTCTGCGTTTTGTTCCATGACCTCCTCCTTTCTTATCGCTCATTTATTTCAACCGATTAAAAACCGATTAATGCAACCGATCCATCAGGTTGGGCAACTTGCCCTCTGCAAATGATTTAATCGCATCTTCAATGCTTGAAACATCGGTTACAATTGGTTCGATATTGTAGCTTTTCATGCTGTCATAGGCGCCCATACCCATGCCTCCGGCGATCAGTACCTGGCAGTCTTTAATCGCCTCAGCCATACTGGCGTGTTTTCTCTGTGAATCTGTGTCGTATCCGTGCGGACCGGTTGCAGCACCATGTCCGCTTTCCTGGCTGGCGAAATGGCGATGTCCCAGCTTGTCGCGCCTCTCCTTGCCGGTGATCTTCCCGTTATCCATGTTAAAGACCATGTAGTATTGCGCCCTGCCGAAATGCTGACAGATTGTAGTTTCGTCGTCAGTGACCACTGCGATTTTCATAGTTTATTTCTCCTGTTTTAATCAACAATTAACTTACACTGCAGGTTGCCTGCATCATAGTCTACCTTTACTTTCACCTGCTTGCCCTCGGAAAGCAGTCTCTCCGCCTCGCTCCGCAGCTTCTCAAAGTCAGGAGACTCCAACAATGCCAGCAATGCCTCATAGTGCTGCTGCAACTCCTCATCGTCGGACTGCTCACTGAGCAATGCAAAAAGGCAATTATCCAGCTCTTTCTCCGCAAGGCACTTCAGGCACCTGCCCGGCACTTCGTTACAAGTATAATTGGGCTCAAGGCTGATATTTTCCATTCAAATCACCATCACCTGCTTAATTTTGCCGGGTTAATCCTCTCAGGATGAACACCGGGCACTATCGAATTGTACAATAGGCCTGGAAAGCAGGCAAAAGTTAAAAGGTTATTCAAGTAGATTTCATTGCGATCATATGCCTGATTCTCACTGCTCATATTTGCTATGCTTCCGGTCTGCGGCGTTCCGTTTGCTGCGGATCCATAGGTGTAACTGCGGGTTTTGAAGCTTCATATACGGTAAATACATTCTTTAATTCGGCAAAATGCCTTTTTATTTTATCTAAATCATTCGGATTTAAAGGTTTGACCGGACACGGTCTGAGAGGAGTATTGACCTGTGCTTCATCGGCTGAAAACCCTCTAACTAATTCAGCCAATTCAGGGGCTTTTCGATGGTTTGTATTGATGAACATGATCTGGATAGCCAGCTTGCCGGCAAATATGGAGCGAAACGACTTGATTCCTTCTGTGACCTGATCTATAGTCAATCGAAATACGGGCCTGTTAACAAGCTGTAACAGATTGTCATCCGGTGCATCCAGTTTGGCAACTACTACATCCGCGCATGCCAGGTCTTCACGTACACCCGGTTCATGCATAAGGGATGAATTCGTTAATACAGCGATGGGAATGTGTAGCGTTCGCCTGGCAAGTTCAATGGCCTCACCCAGGTTCTTCGCCAGCGTTGGCTCGCCGACACCGGAGAAAGTTACATAGTCCGCCTCTATCGGCGGTAGCGAATCAAGTTCGTGCTCCAGGCTCTTGAGCGAAACGAACTCCTTTCTGTCGGCTTGCCTGTTCAGTGTGCTTCCTAACTGGCAATAGACGCAGTCGAATGAGCATGTTTTAAGGCGGGTCGAAACCATATCTATGCCGAGGGATCTCCCCAGACGCCAGGATGGAACAGGGCCGTAAATAATAGACATGTCAACTGCTACCACTGTTTCTTATAACTGCGTTTCCACTTATCGCGGCTGTACTCATAATAATCCCGGATTGCCTCTTTGAGCGTGTTGGCTGCCAGCAGGGCACAATGCTCGCTTTCCTCGGGCAGACCATTGAGGGCCCTCAGTATATCCTGCTGACCCATCCTCATAGCTTCTTCCACCGGCTTGCCTTTAGCCATCTCAGTGATCATGCTACCTGCGGCTATGGTGGTTATGCAACCATCAGTCATGAATGTGGCTTGCTCTATGATCTGGTTGGCAACGCTTAACCATATCTCCATGGTATCTCCACAGGGGCCCGTGATACGGGCGTAACCGCTGGCGACCTCGATACTTCCCAGGTTTCTTGGCTTCAGAGCATGGTCCACAGTCTCGTCACTGTAGATTTTACGGAGCTCTGTTTCAAGCATCTGCTGATATTCTTCTCTGCTGACACGCATGGAACACCCGCTAATCAATCTTCCTTTGATGATGTGCTTCTTCAGCCGTGCGATTAGTGGTCGCAGGCGTTATCGCCGGTCACAAGACTGCCATTGAGATAATCGATAACTATATTTTCGGGTTCGGCAGCCTGCGCACCCAGCAGCACATTGATGCCATTTTGCTGGAAAAGAGAAATAGCGCTACCGCCCATACCTCCGGCGATGACCACCTGAACACCTTGCTTGGCCAGCCATGGAGGTAAAAATCCCGGCTGATGCCCCGGGGAGTCAACCAGCTCTTTTCGAATGATACTCTTGCTCTTTTCATCGGCGTCGATCAGAGCAAATTGTTCGCAATGGCCGAAATGCGCCGATAAAATACCTCCGTTTACGGGTATCGCATACTTCATGTAAAACTCCTTCTTTTATTTAATAGCGTGTTACTTGTGGCACTGCCCTCCTGAAGAACAGGGAGGTTTATCACAGCGTTCGGTGCGCCCGCAGCATGTCTGCCCGCCCTGCGGTTTGACTGCAGTTCTGATCAAGCCGGGCATCGAAATCTGTTTACTTACAGAACTGCTACTGCAGGATGGGCATTTGAGATCACTGGCGCCGCCCATTTCGTGCTTGAGTTCAAAACGGTGTCCGCAATCTTCACAGGCGTAATCATAAATAGGCATAATGTTCTCCTGATAATTAATCGGGCGATATAAGTTCTTCGATATTCTTCCAGAGCTGCTTGACCTCTCCGGCTGCCGGTCCTTCGTCGTATTCCACCAGCGGGACGCCATGTGCGACCGCACGGTTTACAGCGGTATCGAAGGGTATCTCCCCGGCTACGTTGATCCCAACATTCGCGCAGTGTTCTTTTATCTGCAAAGCCTTTTGCTCGTTGATATCGTATTTGTTAATACACACTGTGGCGGGCACTTTAAAATGGCGGCAGACCTCGATGACTCGCTCTAAATCGTGTGCGCCCGATACCGTCGGCTCGGTAACCAGCAGCGCCAGATCGGCGCCGGAAAGCGATGAAATCACCGGACAGCCTATGCCAGGAGGTCCGTCCGTGATGATAGTAGAATAGCCTTTATCCGCAGCAATTTTTCTGGCCTGTTGCCTGACCAGCGCAACCAGTTTGCCGGAGTTCTCCTGCGCTATGCCCAGGCGGGCGCGTACCAGTGGTCCGTATTTGGTATTGGAAATATACCAATGGCCGGCCATATTTTCCTGCATGGTAATGGCATTGACAGGACAGATACGTGCGCAGAAACCACACCCTTCACAAGAAACGCGGCTGACCTGGAAATTATGAATAGCGTCAAACCGGCATAACTCCTGACACAGACCGCATCCGGTGCAGGCGGTTTCATCGATGTGGGCGATCTGACCGCTCCAGAATTCCTCTGTCTGCCTGTCGGTTGGTTGCAGAAGAAGGTGCAGGTCGGCGGCGTCCACATCGCAATCCGCCAGCACTTTATTGTGCGCCAGGGCAGCAAAACAGCCGGCAATACTTGTCTTGCCTGTTCCGCCTTTGCCGCTAAGCACAACGACTTCTTTCATGTAAAGCTTCCTTGATTTCAGTGTATACATTCGTAAATGCATCCTGCCATTGCGGTATGCCCTCGGCCAGTGTGACACCTTCAGAGTAGAGGTGGGCGATATCCCTGTCGAGCGGTATATCGAGCAGGACAGGTATACCTTCACGGATGCAATATTCATGTACCATAGTTTCATCGCTAACAGCACGATTGACGATCACACCGCAGGGGATGTCCATGTGCCTGACCGTCTCAACCGCAAGTTCCAGATCATGCAGCCCGAAGGGCGTCGGCTCTGTGACCAGCAAACAGTAATCGCTGTCTCTAATGGTTTCCACTACGGGGCATGATGTGCCAGGTGATACATCCAATATGGCAAGGCTATCACGTTTGATCTTTGTTTTAACCCTGCGGATAACGGGGACGGCCATTGCTTCGCCGACGGTGAGCCTGCCCTGAACGAATTCTATGTCACCGGCTTTTCCTGACTCCACAACGCCCATCTCCCTGCCTTCTTCGCAGATAGCACTTTCGGGGCAGAGATAACTGCAGGCGCCGCAGCCGTGGCATAACTGATCGAAGATAAGAACGCTACCCGGCACCACGGCTATGGCCTTATAAGCACATACCCGCGCACACTCCCCACAGAAGTTGCATTTGGTATAGTCCACCTTCGGAACGGGTATGCTGACCGTTTCGCTGGTTGTAATGACCGGCCTGAGGAAAAGGTGATCGTTGGGCTCCTCGACATCACAGTCGAGTAACTGCACCTTTTCCTTAGCGCTGATAGATATAGCCAGGCTGGTGGATACAAGTGTCTTGCCTGTTCCGCCTTTGCCGCTGGCAACAGAAATTATCATTCAACCTCTGGTCAGCTTTGTGCCGCATTTGGGACAGCTGATGCTGTAACAGGGTTTTCCCGCCTGGTGTGCCACTTTAGCTCCGCATTGAGGACAAACACATTCTCCGCCCGGCCCTGCGCCGGGACGACTGCCTCCCATTCTTCCTCCACCCATTCCTCTGCCGGCGCCTCCGCCAGCACCCATGCCTTTACCTCTGCCTGCGCCTCCACCTGCTCCTCCACCAGCTCCTCCACCAGCTCCCGTCCCTCTTCCTGCGCCACCTTGAGGTGGACCTGTCATATCTCCTCTTGGCATTGTCTTACCTCCTTTCAATACTTTTACACTTTTTATCACTAACCGGCAGATAGACCATGGTGAGGTTGTACAGTGGCCTGACCGATGGCATTGAGTTTACCTGCTTTGTAATCATTGATGGCATCTTTTACCTTTCCGGAAACGCCGGTGCAGACCTCAACACCGGCAGCCGAAAGAACCTGATAGGCATTTGGCCCGCAGTCACCGGTCAATACAACTTTTGCGCCGTACGTTACTACCGTCTGGCCGGCAGCGATGCCGGCGCCGCCTGCGGAAGCATTGTTGGCAACCGCTACGAAATCCATCGTATCCGGGTCGACAAAGATAAAATAGTCGCACCTGCCGAAACGCGGGTCAACATCGGCATCGAGCCCCTGTCCGGTGGCGGTCACTGCTAATTTCATACTTTTCCTCCTAATCTATTCATTTAGCCTGTCTGGCAATACCTGGGTTAGCGTTTCTCCATTTGATTGATCCTTGCCTCCAGATTTTCAAGCTCATTTAACAACTGGTTTATATCGTTTCTGAGCTGCACGATCTCCTGCTGATTGGGCGGAGCCTGGTTAACTGGCCCATAATCCGGTCCATAACCGCGGTATGCAAAGCCGCGACCGTAACCCGCGCCGATGTTGCCTGCCGGCGTTACGCAAAAGCCCCTTGCTCCGCCTGTCATGGGGCCAAGACCCCTTGGCCCGGTTCCATCAAATCCTGGCATTTTAATCCCTCCTGTGGCTTATTTTTTCAGGCAATAGTGGGATTGGGACAGTTAAGGCCTCTGCCGTTCAATCTCGCTGATCGTTGCCTGCATCCGTGACAGCTTTTCTTTCAAGGTGGACACAGTGTTTTTCAGGTCGCCCAGATCATAATCTGCGGCAGCGGGCGCTTTACCCTGATAACCGGGCATATAGTAGGCTGGGTTATCGAAGTAATACCCGCACCTGGGAAGGCCTCCACGGCCGCGGCCGATATACGGCCAAGCAGCATAGGCTCCCCTGAAACCTCCTCCCATTCCGTAGCCTCTTCCGTATGGCATTGTGCATCTCCTTCTGCATTTTCAATACACGCTGACCGACCATTTCAGCGGCTTGGTCCTCCTCGATAGCATCTGCCCCCTCTTCCACGCCCTCGGGTTAAATTAATCTCTGTCAGCAAACTTGGTGCGGTAGTATTGCAAACAGGGCATGCCTGCATAGGTTCTGCCGTGGCCTGTTCAAGCGGCACATCCCACTGGTGGCCGTTTTCGCAAACATAACGATGCGGCAGCATTTCGAAATTTCCTCCCTCGATCCTGATTGCTTTGCCATTCAGTAACGCATCGGCGATCTTTCTACGCGCCGATTCCAGCACCCGCTGAAAAGTGGAGCGGGATATGTTCATACGTCCCGCTGACTTCTCCTGGTCGAGATCTTCCAGGTCTTTAAGGCGCACTGCCTCGATCTCTTCAAAGGACAGGCAGACTTCATCCAGGAACCTCAGCGGCACACCTGCCGGTTTGTAATAATTAATCCCTGGCATGAAGGCGATCCTGCGGCATTTTCTTGGTCGCGGCATTATAACCTCAGACTACTATATTATGAGCATATGCCCATAATCATTATATGTTGTACGATATTTTTGGTCAAACGAGGTATTGCAGTCGGCTGCAGGCAAATCGCAATGTAATTGACCTCCATATACAAAGGACTTAGAATTTGACTAAGGAGGTCGGTTGTATGAAGAGAAACGAGGGTACGGCGGATCGCGTAATCAGGGTTCTTATCGGCATCATTTTAGTTGGTCTGGCGACGTATTTTATGGGGTCCTGGGATCTATGGGTCGTCATAGTTGTAGGTATTCTGGGTTTGATCGCACTGATAACGGGAATCACCGGATATTGCGGATTGTATGCCCTTCTGAAGATCTCCACTATTAAGAAATAGATTGCAGGATCGTGGCCGTTGCAATCATGGCAGTGGCCCCATCCTTGTATAAACGTCGCAGATCTTCTAAGTGCTTATTGATTCTCGGATTATCGCGGAAATATCCATTAAGCGCAGCTTATCTTCCAACCCTTCTGCCTTGATCGCATCTGTGAACATCACCATGCATCCGGGGCAGGCCACGGCAAGTGTAGAAGCCCCGGTTTGCCCGGCTTCACGTACCCTGGTCCTGGCTGGGCTGTCCTGGCCTCCGGCCAGGTAATCGGTCACAAAATTACCGCTGCCGCCTCCACAGCAAAAGGCATCGGCTTTATTTTTACCCATCTCGATGAGATCGATTCCTTTCAAGCCTTGCAGGGCACTGCGAGGGGAATCATAAACTTTATTATGCCTGCCCAGAAAACATGGATCATGGTATGTTACCTTTAACCTACCCGCTTCCGGCTTAAGCGTCTTATCTCTTAGCATGCTGTCCAGTACCTGTGTATAGTGATAAACCTCGAAGGTATAACCCATGTCCTGATACCGGTTCTTCATAATATTGTAGCCATGCGGGCACAGCGTGATTACTTTTTTCACCCCCAGTTCCCTGAATTTATCGATGTTCTTTTTTGCCAGCGTATTGAATAACTCGGTCTCTCCCAGCGAATATACTTCATTTCCACAGCACTCCTCATCGTTGCCGAGTATACCAAAGGATAGGCCAGCCGTTTCCAGTAAGCTGACCAGGTTTCTGGCCATTTTCTGGCCGTTTTCGTCGTAAGAGCCGAGACAGCCTATATACAGCAGGAAATCGTCGCCTTTCTCATAAATCCTGGTGCTGTTTGCCCAGGCGGCGCGTTCATTCCGCAGGTTTTTAAACGGGTTACCATAGTTATAAACAGCCTCAAGGAAGCGCTTGACCCTGGCGGGGATTTTCCCCTGCTCCACCATATCGCTCCTGGCGCCGATGATCCATTCTACGATGTCGGGAGCAAACTTCATCGGGCACTGCTCGCCGCAGTTATTGCAGTTGGTACATGCATAGAGTATCTCGGCAAGGTGCTCCGACCATGGCAACTCGCCTTTCAACCAAGCGTTTGTCAGCCACAACCTGCCGCCTGTGGAGTAGGTATCGAACCTGAACCTGTTATATGACGGGCAATTTATTGCTGAGTAGTCAGTGGGAAATTTGCAGTAACCGCACCTGAAGCACCTGTGTATCTGGGCCTGGTATTTCTTCATCGGGCCACCTCCCAGTTACCGGGGTTCATAATGCCGTTGGGATCCAATAGATTCTTAATCTTCATCATTAAATTGAGGGTATCGGGATCCATTTTAGCCATGGTCATTTGTTGTTCATCGATATTGGGTTTCCACATAACCCCGCCGTTTTCAAGAGAAAAATCAGCCGCTTCATCAAGCGCCTGCTTGGCCCTTTTCATCGTATCCGGTTCAGCCCGGTTAAACGTGTAAGAGAAGGAAAACATCATACAGTGCCCGCCGTCGATCATACGGGCAGCGGAGGAGTAGAAGAGGTCATATTTCCCCGCCAGTTCAGCCAGCTTCTTTACGTAAACGGGATACTTCTCCAGCGGGGCTATGGGGCCGCTGTATTCAAACCCTCCTCCCTTACTGACATCCGCGAACCTCGTTGTATCTTTGGAAGGCATGGCCAGCATGGGCGCCTTCATTTCGGGGGGCAGGCTGACAAACCCGCCTTGTCTCCTTTCGAAGTATTCCCATAGCGCACGCCAGGCCATTTTCTTTTTGAATTCCACTTCCTCTTCAGTGTCGCCCGTTATATAGAAAAGTATATAATAATTGCCCCTGAACCTGAGCGGTAGCGGCTGTGCGGTCACCACCAGGTCTTCCACCATTTCTGTGCGGCCAAGTTTACGCATGATTTCGGGCACCAGTTCGGCCTCATCGGTGAGGAAAAGCATGGCATCTCGAATCTTCTTGCAGGGATAGAGTCTCAGCGCCAGCTTGGTGATGATACCGGTGGTGCCAAACCAGCCGAAAAACAGGCTACTCAGATCGGGAAGAGGCGGTCCCTTGGAGAACCAGTATGGCGAGACAGCGCAGGAGCCGATCTTGCATTTTTCACCTGTGGGCAGCACCACCTCCAGGCCGCAGACCATGTCGGAGTTGAACCCGTGTTGCTGCGTAAGGCGTCCCTGGCCGTGTATTACCGCGTTCGCTGCGATTGTTGTTATCGGTGGAGAGTCAGGTATGCTGTGACGAAGATGCGGGTAATTCTTTAACAGGTAGCTTTTCAATGTGCCGTGCGTGGTACCTCCTTCCACTATTACATACCCTGCCGGCTCGTTGACTTCCAGTATTTGCCCCATCCGCTTCATGTCCAGCAGAATGCCGCCTTTTTGCGGGATAACCAGGCCTGTAAGTGAAAGGCCGCCGCCTTTGGGGATAATCGGAATTTTCTCTCTGTTTGCCAGCCTGACTATGGCCTGTATCTCATCAACCGTTGACGGCATGACGACATAGTCAGGCTCATGAGGCGGCATCAAGCCCGGGTCCCGCCCGTACAGGTATAGCTCCTCTTGATTGTTGGATACGTAGTCTTTATCGGTGATCTTGCTGAGTTCCTGTAATATGTCTATCATCGCATTTATACCCCTGCTTCCATTTTAAACAGCTGGAGGCTCTGTCCCTCCCCTATCGCCAGCCTGCAAAGATCGATCATGTGTATGGGCTTTAGTCCACGCGCGGCCACCTTATCCGCCAGCGAATCCCAGCAGGCGGGGCAATTGAAAACAACGTATTCGGCGCCTGATTCCAGCATGTCATCTATGTTTCTTTTCTGGACATCATCGGCCAGGTCCGGTCCCATGCCCATTCTGAAGATCTCGCCACAGCAAAGCGCTGTCTGTCTGTCGTATTTCCGCTTGATCCTTTCAACGCCGATAGCACTGAAGATATCATCAACAAAATGATCAATCTGCGGTATCAACCTGGTGGAGCAGTTTCTCTGGTAGGCCACCTTCAGATTTAGAGGCTTTACCTGCGGTCGGAGTTTATTCAGTTGTTCCAGCAGGTATTCAAAATAGTGCACCGGCTTAAAGGGTACTTCTATGCCGTAAGCGGGCGCAATCGAAGTATAAGTTGCGTAGCACTCGTCATGGAGGCAGACCAGTTCCTTGATACCATACTTTTTAATGTTTTCGATAATGACAGGCAACCTTTCACGGATAAGCGATGTTTTTGCGTAGTGCAGGAAAACAGCGTTGCAGAAAAACTCCTGGCCGACTATTACAGAATATTCGATGTCCTGGAACAGCTTGCCGTGTGCAAGTATGTTGAATTGCGGCAGCAGGCAATAGGACAGTGCCTTTTCCTGCAGCATGCCCACCATGTATTTGCCGACGGGCTGGCACTGGTTGACCCACATGGTGATTATCGGCCTGGGAGCAGGCAGTATCCCTTTTTCTTCCTGCCTGTCAACGATCATGTAGAAAGGATGATTGCCGTGCGGGCAGTATTCTTCACAGGCGTAGCAGGTAGTGCAGGCTTCCAGTACAAATGAATTCTCGCCATTAATTATTTTAGACCATTGCTGTTTAGCCGCTTTTACATCAAGCTTGATATACTGGCATTTTGTGAGGCAAGGTACGGATTTGCACTTTGCGCATTTGTCTTTGTCGAATCGAAGCTGAAGCATGGCGCTGCTAACCTCCTGTGCCCGAACTCATATAATGATTATGCCTATTATACGCTTTGTTGCTGTGCTATATAGTGGGCTTGAAACGTGAGGGAGATAATAGTCTGGGCGTCTGGTGGATCAGTGTACCGCTGAACATGGTGAGGGCTCGCTGCCTGATCCTGCGCTGAGGCGTCTCACCGGCTGCCATTTGCACCAACTCGAGCAGATGGTATATCTGCTGGGCTCCCGGGTATAGCAGCGAACCGGAACCAAGCATTTGCAGGCACCCCGCGCAATAAACACAGAGTATATCCGCATTTGTCCGTTTGGCCTCACCCAATCTCTTCAGCGTGGAGCCAGTCAGGTCTATGGTATTGTAACAGCTTTCAATGCTGAAGCCGGCGCCGATGCCGCAGCATACCATTCTGTCCCGGCTGCGAGGCATCTCAATTACTTCAACACCTATATGTCGGAGTATCTTGCGCGGAAGCTCAATGTAGTCCGGCTCCAGGAACTTGGAATAACAGGAATCCTGCACCGTGGCAGTCATATTAAGCTTACGCTCGACCTTGATCCTGCCGCCCTGCAGCTCTTCCCAGAGGTAGCGCACCAGAGGTTTAAATTTTGCCTCGAATTTAATGCCCAGGCGATCGGGCATCACCCTGGTGAAGAGGAAAGTGCCGGCTGTGCACATCATGAGAATGTTCTTAGCTCCCATATCATTAAAACGTGCCTGCATGCGTTTGCCCTGGGTTTCCGCCAGGTCGTAACATCCGGTGCGGAAATAGGTTTCGGCGCAGCACCAGGAGAGGCCGCCGCGTATCGGTATTTTGGGCAAAAGCGATGTCTCTGTGAGGTAGGGCACGGTGCAGACATTGCAGCCCGGGTAGATGAATTCCTCGCATCGCGAGATGTCGTCCCAACTGGCCAGCCTGGCCTTTTCATCAGCGGGCAGGCGCTGTGTAACATAGCTGCGGAAATTTACCGGCTCCAGCGGCTGAAAGTAGCGTGCCCGTTCCGGCAGGCCGCGACTGCGATAAACTTCCCACCAGTGATGGACGATGGTCTCACATGGGTTGGCCTGGTTGGGACAGTAGAAATCGCAGTTGAAACAGCCCGTGCAGGCCTTTGACACTTGAGTGCTGATCTCTCCCCGGTTGATTTTCAGTTTCTCTCGTTTGGCAACGTCTAAAGGCAGGTTAAGCTCCGGACAGCGCGACAGGCATTCTCCGCAAAGCTTGCATTTTTCGACATTATGAAACTGGTATTTTCCTGTAGCTGTCATGGCTCAACCTCCTTCGACAATATATGATCGTTCTGACCGTTAAGTGCATAATGCTGAGGACTATCGCATTACGAAAGGCCGCACTACAGTAAAGGGTATTGAAAAACCTTACCAGGCGTGTTGATTCCCAGCCTATATCTTCCTGAGACATCTCACGGTCGAACAGGCTTAAATCGATATGAAAGCGGCGGCGGGCAGCGCCGTTGAAGGTCATGCGCAGCACATTGGCCGTTATGATAGCGATGATCTGAAAGGCCCTCTGTCGTGTGCGGTGCAGCGGTTTATTTCCCCGGGCGAGATCGACCAGCTCAAGCAGGTGATACAATTCCAGCCTGCTGCCGTAAAGCTCCCTCACCACGGAGAAGATGAAATAGCAGGCAGAGCAGTATGTCACCAGACAATCTGCGCCCGCCTGTTCAGCTTCCTTCAAACGTTTGGAGCCATGTTCGATCAGGTCCAGCAGGCTGAATTTGCCGGCGGCTGCGCCGAATCCACAGCACAGGGCGTCCCGGCAATTATGCGGCATCTCCACCAGGTCAGCCCCGCAGGACGATGCTATTTCCCTGACTGCCCGCCACAGGCTGTCCCCCTCACTTTTAGAGAAGCAGTTGTCATGTATGGCGATGCGCAACCGGATGGGTGTGGTCAGCGATAGGTTGCCTGATTGTAATTGTTGGAGCAGCCATTGTTCCAGCGTGATGACATCGGTGTTTATATTAATACCGAATTTCTCCGGCAGGATGCGGGTCAGCATCGCGTGTTCTGCCGCCATCATGGTTACTACACGGCGGGGCTTCAATTCCTCGAGAACTTTTTTAATCCGCTGGCCGGCCTTCTCCACAACATCCAGCAACCCGAGCTGGTAGATATGCCCGCCGCTGCACCAGAGGCGCTCATCCCCATAGACCGTCAGGCCTTTAAGCACGGAGTTATCAGCCAGGTAGGGAGAAAATGAGCTGAAGCAGCCGGTCAGCAGGATTTCTCTGCCCTGCTTGCCCTCCATCCTTCTCCATTCCCTGATCTGATCTTTCTCATCGGTCGGAAGCAACGGGTACAGCTGGCTCCAGATGGAAGATTGATCGCCCGGTATTACCATGCGGGCGATGGCCGGTAGCCCCAGCCTCAAATAGCGTTCATACCAGCGCAGCAGGATCAACTCATAAGGGTGACAGTTATCGGGGCAGTAGGAATTGCATGAAAAGCAGGTGGTGCACCTGTCGAGTACGTCGCTTTCCAGGCCGAGGTTGAGCCGGTCCTTGGCAGCGCGTGCCTGATCCGGGCTGAAATCCAAGATGGGACAACTGGAAAGGCAGGTACCACAAAGCCGGCAACAACTCGCATCGATAAAATTCTTATTGACCACCGCGACCTCGGCAAGATTATAACTTACAGGTGATATGGTTACATAGTCAGATTACAGGCAAATCCTCGATACATTTTATCAGTTTGGTGAATGGAAGGCATGGCCTGTAAGGGTTGGGGTGAAATGCCTTTACACTTAAAAATATGCAGTTTTTTCAGCCTTAACAGCGATTTTACTGCTTCCTTGAGTTTTGGTCCTATGCTTCTTCCCAGTTGATGAATTGACCTTTTACGTCCACCATGGCATTGGCTATGAGGTCAACCAGTCCGCCGTAATGAATGCCGTGCTTTTCAGTGAGCTTATAGCGTGAGAGCAAATCGCGTATCATGCCCTTGCAATTGGAGCAGGGTGTGCATACGTATTTGTGCATATCGGGGTTCATAACATCACGAAATACCGTAAGTATCTGTTTTAGCTTCATACGGCCGGAGACCGAGGATCGCCAATCTGAGAAGTTATTCGAGTCCATGATAGCGAAACCACTGCCGCCGCCGCAGCAGTAATTGTCCACGCCATGCGGCTCCATCTCGCGGAAATCAGTGCATATCTTCCTAAGGATTCGGCGCTGCGGCTCCACGATTCCGCTCAGGCGTACCAGGTTACAGGGATCGTGCAGGGTTACGGGAAAGTTGTTTTTAGACCTGTCCAGCTTGATCTTATCGTTTAACACAATGTCCTCAAGCAATGGTATGGCGCTCTCGCGTGCAATATTAAGATCGCCGGTCAATACACGGTCCGATACCACAAGCATGGCCTTGTGAGCATGTCCGCATTCCCCGACCATCATGCGTTTAACCTTCAGGTCCCTGGCTGCCTGTGCATGTCGGGCTGCGATGCGCGCCAGCTGAATATCGTCATACCATACGCCATAATTGACCGCATCATAGGCTACCAGGCTGCTTGAAAGCGTCCAGTCTATGCCTGCCGCCGCAAATATTATGGCGAATGCTTCGATGTTCTCCGGCCAGGAGATGAACTCGCCTGCATTATGCAGCAATAATATATCAGCTCCTTCCTTATCCACCGGTATCTTGATAGGTTTACCGGTGATCTCCTCAATCTCGCCTTCGATGAAATTGATGAAGCTGAACAGCGCCTTGGGTGAAGTTCCCGTGCTTGATCCGACTTTTAGTTGTTGGACGGTGCCAAGTTGATGCAGCTCTTTGGGCGCTATACCCATCTCCTGGCTGAATAGTTTGCGCAGTTCGTGTGTAATAAGGCCGTTGTCTACACCGATGGGACATGATTGCGCGCATCGGCGGCAGAGCGTACAACGATAGGATAGCTCTGCCAGCCTGGCGATGGTCTTATAGTTAAGGTCGATGTCGCTGCCGGTGAATTTAGAGAGCAGTTTGCCCTCTTTCTTGAGATATTTTCGAATGATGCGGCGTAAAACCTCGGCCCGGTAAGTGGGACGGTAGATCTCCTGCCTGCCGCTTTCGGTGAAAACCGGACAGGCTTCCGAGCAGTTCTGGCATTTGGCGCAGTTCTCCAGCGAGAGCATCAGCGGCTGCAGGAAGGTCCAGTTGTTCTCCTTTGAAAGCAGTTTTTTCAGGCCGGCGATGAATTTCCTGACAAATTCCTCTTCCTCTTGTTTGCTCTGCGGTTTTACCAGTCCGATAGCTGATACACCATCGAGCGAAGCATCAAATCTGGCCAGTTGCTCCCCGGTCAGCTGCTTTATACCCGGTTCGTCAGCGGGATCATCAAGCGGAGAAGGCAGATGAGAAAGGTCGGCCTTATCGATGTCGACCATCCGGCCTTCAATCTTGCCTATATCTCTGAGCGTTATTTTTTTCTTCATTTCTCTGTTTTACTGGAGGCGCCGTTGCTTTGAGCCTGCTCCGACCAGCTTTGTCCTGTCTGTATATGGGGCGCCGACCAGTCTGTCGACTGATCAAGCTGTGCCTGCAATTTCTTCTCGAGGCCACTGCCGGGTTTATTCGGTTCATCATCCCAGCGCACCTTGTGGTAGGTGAAATATTTGGCCACATAGTGCATCATGCGAGTAAAAGGCATATAAGCCAGCAGCAGGCATGACAGCACGATATTGATTGTCATAATGGGTCCCTTCTCCGGGAAATTAAACGTGATCAGGCTTTTTACATAGCCCCGGGCTACATCAAAGGAGGGATCTTCCATAATCCAGAAAAGCAGGCCGGTCAGGAAAACCAGCAATATACCTGTGAGGTTGAAGTAATCGATGGGCGCCGTGTAATTTCTCAGGTCTTCATCGTAAGACCGCTTGATCAATAACCCGACAGTACCGAAGATGCCCAGGATAAAAGCGGCGACACCGGATATGAGACTAAGGTAGTAAACAAGCGGAAGCCCGAAATAAGGCGATGCTGCGGAAACACGCAGTCCGTTCAGTGTCAGTATTGACCCTGCCAGAATCATAACTATCCAGATCACCAGCAGGAATAGTCCGAGGTGGAAGGGATAGACGAAGCTCCAGAATCTACGGTTGCTGTGAAAATACTCTCGAAAGAAAACAATCTCCCGCAGAAATACGGTTGATTCTCCCCACAGGTTTATTTTCTGTGGCCGGTGCCACCAATCTGCATCTTCAAGGTATGACCCGCCATAAGGCCTTCCAATCTCATGTGCAACCGGGTAAAGCTCCCAGCGCAGGTGGACGGGTAGGGAAGCATATTTATATACTCTCCAGACAATCCCGCTTATGAAGATCAAGAGGCAGCAATAGGTAAGCAGCAAAAGCCACATAGGTAATCTTCTTTACACGCAGCCGGTGGGTTTTGGCAGCCCTGCAACTTTGCAGCCACCTTTGGCAGGCCCTCCCGGGAATAGCTTGTAGATGGTCTTCAGATCGAAGCCGGTCTGCTTGGTTACCATGCGGATGGGTGGCGCAATACCGAATTCAAGAAAGTAGTTACGCAGGTAATTTACGACCTTCCAATGGTCTTCGTTCATGGGATAAGCATCTTCGGTTTTAGCCAGGTCCTCCGCAACATCCTTATTCCATTTATCTGGCTCCTGGATGAAACCGTCCTCATCAACCTCGATTTGCTGTCCGCCGAGTGTTACAATGGGCATTATTATTTTCCTCCAAAGCTATTTTTTATCTTCATATTGCTGCGGGGCTTCGTCGAATTGCTTCTTGCAGGCCTTGCAACAGAAGTAGTAGGTTTTGCCGTCCCGCTCGCTGGTACCCCGGGCTTTTTTATCTTCAATCTCGGTTTTGCATACCGGGCATACTGTAATCATGGCCTTTCCTCCATGTTATATTAATGTTTTAACCGGCTTCATTTTATGTGATAGAGAAAGGTTGACAAAATCGTCTGCCCAACCGGGTGCCGATAGCGCATGTAAATGTAGATATGTGGCAAGCGTGTTATTAATTGCCATTCCATCGGTACGGCCGTCGATACCATGTCCGCGTATTACTTCGAACTTCGCATTCGACGCTTTATAACCGATCAACCTGGAATAATGGAACTCGTGCCCTTTAAGGATAGCGCCATTCCGGAAATAGGGATTGCCTTTTCTGGCTTCCACCACCATGTAACCATGACCCTGTGGCCTGGCGATTATTTCCGCTTCCTGATCGAATATACCTGCCATATGGTAACGCCGGTTATCTTTGATGATGGCGCGGCACAGGTACATCAATCCAGCGCACTCAGCATATACGGGCAATCCCTGCCGTGCAGATCTGGCTATGTCCCTCCTCAATCCGGCGTTGGCCTCAAGATGGGCAGCATAAAGCTCGGGGAAACCTCCGCCGATGTAAAGGCCGTCCACATCGGGAAGATTATCTGTAAATGAATTGATGAAGACAAGCCGGGCACCGGCGTTCCGCAAGGCGTCCAGATTGTCCGAGTAATAGAAAGAAAAAGCCCTGTCATAAAGGACGCCGATATTGACGTTTGCCATGGGAGAATGTTTCGATGCTACAGCGCATGCAATGATATCAGATGGTTTGCCTTCCGCAGATATGTCGGTCGCTGCAGCTTTAGCAATCTCGTATACTCGTTGGATATCAACGTTATTTTCAACTATGGCGCAGGCCTTTGCGATTTTACCTGCTGAACCATCCTGCTCGATAAATGGAACTATGCCGATGTGGCGCTCCTGGAGGGCGAGGCGTTTATCTGAGGGAACGCAGCCCAGCACCGGTATTCCGCAGTATTTTTCAATGGCCGTGATCAGTTTGTTTCTGTGACGTTGGCCTGCCACATTGTTAAGGATCACCCCTGCGATGCCGGTATCCGGCTCGAAGTTTATATAACCTGAAACCATGGCGGCAGCGCTGCGGGACATGCGTGCGGCGTTGACTACCAGTATCACCGGTACTTTCAACAGCCTGGCCAGCCAGGCTGAACTGCCTATTCCATCCTCGCCGGAGCTGTCGTAAAGGCCCATGCTGGCCTCGATCATGGCAATATCCATGTTTTCGCAGCCCCTCGTGAATGCCTGCTTCAATGTAGTTTCGCCGAACATAAAGGGATCAAGGTTACCGCAGATGTGTCCCGCAGCCGCTGTCAGCCACGACGGATCAATATAGTCGGGCCCTTTTTTAAATGGTTTAACCTTCAACCCCCTTTTTCGCAGTGCAGCACAAAGGCCCATGGAAATGGTAGTCTTGCCTGAACGCCCCTGGGGGGCCGCTATCATCAGAGATGCTATTGACATAAACCTGTACTGCGTTTAATCTTTTAGTTTGATATAAGAGGTTTCAAGATATAAGTATTCTATCTTGCCCTCTTTGGCCAGTTCACCGATGGCCTTGTCCACAAGCGGCTTATCAACTTCGATCGCTCTTGCGACATCGCGGTTCTTGGCCTTACTGGTAGTCGATAAGTACTTGAGGATCTTTTCCTTGAGCTCTTCGGTTACTCCTTCTGTCATGGCTTAGCCTCCTTACCAGCGAAATTGCGTCGTGGTGCGGTAGGTGTCCACTGCGTGGGTGAAATCATCGATGTGGTGCTCGGTAAACTCTATGCCCGTCAGCTTAAAGAAGGTCTCCCAACCAATGCGCTCAATCCATTCGCCCATGCGCTCTTCCGGCGTGGCATTCTTAGCATAGACTTCGATGATGTTTTTAATGGCGTTCACAGCCTCGGGCCAGCGGGGTGGATTATTAGGAATGTAAGGTATAGCCAATCGTGAGAACATGGGCGCGTGGCGGGCATTGGAGACTTTGCCGCCAACATAGATGGCCACGCCATCTCCCTCGGCATCGGCCAGGGGCATAGCCGGGCATACCGTAAAGCAGTTGCCGCAATACATGCATTTTTCATCATTGACCACGAGGCCTTTAACATTGGTATCGGGATGTCGCCGGATGGCGCCGGTGGGGCAGGCGGCCATAGTGGTGGGTATCTCACACATTGCGCTCAGCTTGGAATTATCCACCTTAGGGGGTTTAGTGTGGATACCCACGATGGCAATGTCCGAACAATGCACTGCGCCGCACATATTAATGCAGCAGGCCAGAGCCACACGCACACGGGCCGGCAGATTCATGCTGGTGAAATATGGATATAGCTCGTCCATAATGGCTTTAACCAGGCCGGAGGAATCGGTGGCAGCGCTGTGGCAGTGGGCCCAACCCTGTGTATGCACGATGTTAGAGATGGATTTACCCGTACCGCCCACCGGCAGTCCGAGTTTCCCGACCGCTTCAATAATGGGCTCCACGTTGTCTTTCTTGGGAGTCATCAATTCAATGTTGTATCTGCTGGTAAAACGCAGGTGCCCATCGCAATATTTGTCGGCTATATCGCAGATGTCGCGGATAAAATCGATACTGACCAGCCTGGGAGAACCTGCCCTTACCGTCCAGACCTCGTCGCCCGTTTCGGAAACGTGTTTGAGCACGCCTGGCTTAATTATCTCGTGATACTTCCATTTCCCGTAATTCTTCTTGATCACAGGGGGGAGCATTTTTCTGAAATCCGGGGGACCGATATCGCTTTTGCCCATCTCTTCGCTCCTTAAAAATATTTAGTCAAAGAATACATAAGGATTGGATCGAGGTTTGTAGACCATCTGCGGCGAGGGTTTAATACCAACTGCCCGCAGGAAAGCGCGCATTCCGAGGCGCTCAATTAATTCCGCTACCCTCTCACGGGTACGTCCGTTCTCATCCCACCATTCCCATATCTTGCGCAGCAGATCCTTGGCCTCATCATAGGGAGGCTCCATCTTCATGAAGGGGACCAGCACCCATGACAGGTAAGCGCCCTTGATAATAGGAGCCTTGCCGCCTATCAGGATGGTGGCGCCTCTATCCAGTCCGGGCCTCAGCGCTTTGGGCATCTTGTTAATGCAATGCATGCAGCGTACGCAATCGGCAGCCCTCAGGTTCAGCTTCTTCCCTTTCTCATCCCAGTCCAGCGCTCTGGTCGGGCATTTGTCGATTATGATGCTTTTAATATCCAGGCCGTTTTCAACGTACTTGCGGACCTCATCCTGGTCGATACGCAACGTATCGCGCCAGGTGCCGATGATAGTGAAATCAGCCCTGGCTATGGCAGCAACGCCATCATTGGGACAGCCCGATACCTTGATTTTAAATTTATATGGCCATCTTGGACGGTGCAACTCATCCTGGAATTCTTGTGTCATATTGTTGCAGATGTCCAGTGTATCGATGCAAGCCCATTCACAACGAGCAGGTCCAACACAGGCGCTGGGAGTACGTAATGCTGAACCTGATCCGCCCAGATCGAAACCGGCCTCGGTTAATTCGTCGAAACACGGCTGCAGGCTCTTAGTATCGGTGCCAAGCAGTATGATGTCTCCTGTGGAGCCGTGGAAGTTAGTCAATCCGCTGCCGTACTTCTCCCAGATATCACATACCTTGCGCAATGCTTCTGTGGTATAGAACCAGCCGGAAGGCATATTGATACGCATGGTGTGAAACATTTCTACGTTAGGGAACTTGTCAGGCACGTCTGTATAACGGCCGATTACACCACCGCCATAGCCGGTCACTCCCACAATACCACCGTGCTTCCAGTGAGTTATACGATCCTTAAACGATAACTCCAGAACTCCCAGCAGGTCTTTTGCCGCTGCATTCTTCTTGGCAGCCCGCTTGACCTCTTTCACGTAGCTGGGCCAGGGGCCGCTTTCGAGGTTGTCAATTAAAGGTGTGTCATGATCCGCCATTTACTGCACCTCCTGATTGCTTAATCAGCTTGAAACCAATATTAATATTACCATGTACAGACATAATCATGCCCGCTCTCCGTCGCATTTGTCGACAGTTAAATTATACATTATTTGTATAATTTGTAAACTGGTATAATAAGGTTGCATATTTCAATAAATCCGGTCGGCCGAATATAATTTTATCAGTGGATTAAGACAGGGGGGAATCATTCTATGGATGAACCGGGATCTGCGGTAATAGTGTTGAATGACTCGCTGGAAGCGCTGCCGCGGTTAAAGAAATTGCGTGAGGATATTCTCAACTCGCCCTATCATGTTTGTACGCAGAAGGCCTGCCTGCTGACCGATTATTTCCGCGGACATACCCGGCGGGATATCCTGGATGATCTGCTATCCTCAATTCAATATCGCTTTTACCGCAGTAGCCTGGAGAAGTCAGCCGGATCTATCCCCCAAAAGAGATGGCAGGTGGCTGCTAATAACTATATCAATTCCCTGCTGCTCAAGAGGCGCAATGTTTCGCGGAGCGATACTGTCATATGCTATGCCGAAGCTTTTAGATACATATTGGAAAATATGGAACTGAAGGTATATGAACGCGAATTGATCGTGGGAAATCCATCAGCCTGGCGCGTGGGCGCTCCCATTCATCCCGACCTGGGCGGACTGTTAATGCTACCGGAGATAAAGGGTATATCCGGGCGCAGGCACAATCCCATGGATATCGAATCCTATCAACTGGTGGGGCTTGAAAAGGAGATATTCCCTTTCTGGTTTAATCGATCGGTGCTGGCGTTAACGCCTCTGCTGAGCAAGGATCCCGACCTGTTTAATACGATGTTGGAAGGGAGATACTTTATCCTGACTCAGTTCTCGGGAATCTCGCATGTTACCCCGGATTATCCCACCGTGCTCAGGCTGGGATTTAACGGCATAGCACGAGAGATCAGAGTTAAATTGGAGGAAACCAGGGCGGAACTGGAATCAGTGGTTGCGGACGGGTCTAAAGATCCATCCCTGCACGTAGGGGCGGACCTTCAGGTCCGCCCGGATATGGGTCGGGTGAATAACCCGTCTGCACAAATCACCGAAAAAATCTCCTTTTACGAAGCAGCCCTGGTCTGTGCCGAGGCTGCAGCCGATTACGGTAAGCGCTGGGGCAAATTCCTCGAGCGCGAGGCTGCCGGGACGGAGAGTGAAGTTCGAAGACAGGAGCTGCTGAGATTAGCGGAGATATTTAACCGCGTTCCTGCGGAGCCGGCTGAGACTTTTTACGAGGCGCTGCAATGCGTTTTTATTACCCATGTCATGCTGCATTACGAGAACTTCCAGCACGGCATCTCTTTCGGTCGCATGGACCAATACCTTTTCCACTACTATAAGCGTGATATTGAAGCTGGCAGGCTCAACCGTACTCAGGCGGGTGAACTGCTGGGGTGTTTCATCGCCAAAGCGGGCGAGCTGCTGCCGCTTTTCTTCGACCGTGCTACCGAGTATTTCAGCGGCCTGTCTTCGGCCTCCGGCATAACTCTGGGAGGGCGCACGTCCAACGGCAGAGATGGCGTTAATGCGCTGTCCTATCTGTTCCTGCAGGCTTATGACCAGGTCAGGCTCAGGCAGCCGAACTTTCACGTCCGGATCAATCAGGATACACCCGTCGAATTCACCGACCTTTGCTGCGAAGTGCTCAAAAAGGGCGGCGGCCTCCCGGCCTTTTTCAACGATGATGAGATACCTGCGGCTCTGGAGAAGACGGGTATCGATAAAAAGGATGCTGAGGATTATTCCATCGTCGGCTGTGTGGAATGGGGCGTGCCGGGCAAGAGCTTCCCGGCAGCGGGAGCGATCTTTACCAATGTTCCTATAGCATTGCATCTGGCTTTACACAATGGTAAGTGTAATGGTCTGCAGTTTGGTCCGCAGACCGGTGATATCAAAGCGATGGGTGACATGGAAGCCGTTGTCGGAGCTTTTAAAATACAGCTCCAGAACATGATAAGGCGCGCAACGGAGGGCAACAGTGCTATCGAGCAGACACACGCGGCATATCGTCCCACTCCGTTTCTATCCACTGTTGTGGAAGGCTGTATTGACAAAGGCATGGAGATCAATGCAGGCGGCGCCAGGTACAATTCCACCGGCTGCCAGGGTGTAGGACTGGCCGATACTGCCGATGCGCTGGCAGCCATCGAGCAGATCGTGTTCAATGAGAGCAGGCTTTCTCTGGAGGAGATGGTGAAGGCTGTGGATATGGATTTTAAAGGATACCCGGAATTGAATGCGATCATATTGAACCGCGTATTTAAATACGGCGAAAATGAGGAAAGGCCCAATTACTACGCCCGCCTGGTCTCAGGCATTTTTACTGATCTGGTGACGCGATACAGCAACCCGCGAAGGGGAAAATACTATCCGGGATTCTGGTCTATGACCACACATCAGGGTTTCGGTGCGCGTACTGGCGCATTGCCCGGCGGCCGTCGGGCCGGGCAGCCGCTGGCCAACGGGATATCGCCCTGCAACGGCCGTGACAGAAATGGACCGACAGCCTCGCTGTCATCAGCAGCCTGTATAGATAACAGCCTGGTGGCCAACGGCTATGCGCTCAACGAAAAGCTGGATCTGGCGCTGATCAAAGATCCTTCGCGCAACCGTCTGATAGAGTCGTTGATTTTCGGTTTCTTTGCCAGTGGAGGAATGCAGGTGCAGTTCAATGTGGTTGACCCCGCAGTACTCATCGATGCCAAGGATCATCCTGACCAGTACCGGGGCCTGGTTGTGCGCGTATCCGGATATTCGGCGTATTTCAACGACCTGACAGAATCGATGAAGGACGAATTGATACAGCGCACCGCGCACGATATCAATTCCTGTCTGTGTTAGGCCTTTATTCGGGTAAAGGAAAATAGTTATCCAGATCCCTGTTGCGTATCTGGTTTACAGACTCCTCCATCCTGGCAACAAAGTCCTTTGCTTCAGGGCTTTTGCCCACTATCTGCAAAGCAGCCCGGTTGACGTCTTTTTCGGCTGAGTTGAGCCTGCGCAAAAACGTGTCGTATGATGTCCGGTCCACATATGCCGCCCTGACCATCTCGCAGTAGGTTTTGCCCTCAGACATGAGCAGCTTCTGGTAGTGGTCTGTCAGCAGCCGAATCTCCTGCATCTGTTTCAGACGCACCTTCTCCGAGTACACGCCTTTCTGGTCGGCGCTCAGGATCGAAGAAGTCTTTTTCTCTACCTCTGCCATTGTCTCATCCATGGTCGGGCCGAACCGCAGAATATTGCCGGCTGCCTCCAGCGCCAGCTTCTTGGTAAACATGAAATTCAGTGTAAAGGCCTCTTTCGACCGGTGATGTTTGAGTAGATTGATCGCAAAGAGCGGAGGAAGCACGAAATCCCAGACCCCTAACGCCATTGTGCCGGTTACATCGGTTGCTACTGCTTTAGCCACCTCTCTTTCATCGGTCAGGATATTTTTTATTTTAGTGTCCAACACCGTGGGGAGGATGTTTCTCAGCACGCCCATAAGGCGAAATATATCATACGTTTTTCGAGCAGGTCAAAGAACAGGCAGCTAATCCCGATGCTGTGTTAGAATGCGTTTGGATACACTGATAAGAGGTCAATTCCGATGCAACCTCGCATTATACAGGTAGAGGTATCGACCAGGTGCCAGCTAAAGTGCTGCTTTTGCCCGCGTACACTGCTCAAAGACAGATGGATCTCACGGGATATAAGTCGCGATACTTTTACGCAGATCCTGCCGTACCTGGGAAAAGCGGATCTGGTGCACCTGCAAGGATGGGGGGAGCCGCTGCTCCATCCCGAAATCTGGAGCATGGCAAGGGCAATCAAGGAGAGGGGAGGCAGGGTCAGCCTGACCACCAACGGTGTGCTACTGGATGACGCAGCCGCCCGGCGGATTTGCGAGATCGGGTTCGCTTTTATTGCTGTATCGGTGGCTGGAGCCAGGTCGACTACGCACGATTCTCTAAGAGCAGGATCGAGCCTGGCTCAAATCTGTAAGAATATCGCCGGGTTAAGCGCTGCCAGGTCTCACCCGGATATTCATCTCGTCATGCAGATGATGAAGCCGAATATCACAGAGTTGCCTGAGCTGGTTGATCTGGCGGCGGAGCTTAAAGCGGACAGGGTGATCGTGCCCAACCTTGATTACATACCTGACACTGAGACGGAGGCGCTGAAAACGTTCGGCCAGACGGTCGATCCACATCTATATGACATGGTCAAGGAAGCAGAGATGAGGGGGAAAAAGAGAGGTATCCCGGTACACATTTATCCTTTGGAGCCCCGTGACAATTCACCGGTATGCAGCGACGATCCGCTGCACAACGTTGTTGTGAGTGTGCGGGGCGAAGTTTCTCCCTGTGTTTACCTCTGTATGCCGGTTGAGGGCGAAGTTCCCAGAGTATTAAGGAGCGAGGAAAGCACGGTTGGCCGCTTTATTTATGGAAATGTGCAGGATGGCCTCGGTAAAGTGCTTGAGAATGCACAGGCAAAGGAGTTCAGGCTGGCGTTCGAACGGCGAATTGAGTACTCGAGATTAAATGCAGCCGAATCACTGGCGTTGCTGACTCTGCCCGGGATACGTGGTGCACGTAGGAATTTACAGGGACAGGAGAAACAGTCCCTGGCTGAAGTCCCGGGGACGATGCCGCAGGCGCCGGCGCAGTGCCTGGGGTGCTATAAGCTGCAGGGCATATAAACTTATTTAAACATGCATATTACGGGAGGAACCGCTGCCTGTTCCTCCCGTAATTCTGGGTCGAATTAATCGGGAAGTATGGGAGGTACGAAAAAGGTGCCGGACCACAGGAGCCAGACGATCAGCAGGGTCCATACCACGTTAAAGGTTTGCCCGATCCAGTACACGGCCGCCGGTTTGCCGCCGCCGACTGAAAGAAGCTCTTTGAAGTTAGTCTCCAGGCCTATGCAGACAAAGCACAGTGCAAAGAACCAGGTGCGGTAGGTTGTCATCAGGCCGGTGATTGTTTTAGTGGCTTGGGCTCCCATGACGGGCTCGATATAGAAGGAGGCTATTAGAGAGGCGATGATGAACCCGACGATGAATTTAGGGAAGCGGTACCAGATCTCCATGAAGGAGGGCCGTTCGCTGGCGGACTTCTTGTCCAGCTTTAAAGTCGCCCACACCGCCAGCAAGAAGGCGGCGAATCCAATCAATATATTCTGCGCCATCTTGACCAGGGCGGCTGTGTCGAGCGATGCCTTGCTTTTCATCACCTCACCGGCGGCCACCACTGCGCCGGTATTATCGATGGTGCCGCCCAACCATGCTCCAGCCATGTTGGTCGGCATGCTGACGGCCTTGGCAATGGGGGGCATTACCACTATCATGATCACTGCGCCTACCAGCAGCCAGGCTATGATGTAGCTGGTTTCTTTGGGGTCGCCCTTAACCGCGCCACCCGCAGCTATGGAAGCTGATACACCGCAGATCGAGACACCCGTAGCCATGGTGCTGGAGAAGCGTTCGGCCATCCCGAACCTTCTGCCCAGCCAGTAAGTGAAAAACCATACTGCGGCCACTACCAGCAGGGCCTGCAGCATGCCCACGCCGCCCGCTTTAAGGATGATGGAGAAAAGTATGGTCGCGCCCATGCAGACCAGGCCGATCTTGATATAATACTCGGTCAGCACGGCCGGTTTGAGCCAGCCGGGCAGGCCTACCGTATTGCTGATAAGTAGACCGAAGATCAGTGCCCAGATGACATACTCCAGGCCCCAGGCATTGATGACGGACTGCTTACCGATGAAAACCGCTAGCCAGGCAAGCGCAAAGATAACGATAAAGGCAGGGACAAAACGCTTGATGTCCTTTTTCATAAAGATCAGGCCGATCAAAGACAGGACGGCCAGTATGACCAACAGGATCAGTGTGTCCCAGATAGTTGCGATGCCTGAAGGGAAAGCTTTATCGATCGTTGCCCATGTGCCGAACTTGGGGCCGGCGGGCAGAATGCCGATCATAGCCAGAATCAGGATGACGAATCCCAGCCAACACGCCCACCAGTCCTCCTTGTTCCATAACGATGACCAATCAATCTTCTGCAACCACTCACCTCCTTTACTATTAACTAATAAAAAGACGAACGAAGTTTGAAATTAATAATGGTACAATCGTTAAATTAATCACCTCCCTCACCTTGCATTGCCCGGCCTCAAACTCCTTTATACAATATCACTTAATTGTTGTCAACAGTAACATACAGCGGTGAAAAGAATTGTTTATACTTTAATGGTTATGGGACAGATTGAAACACTCACGTTCGTGACCGCGCTGGTCGCCCTGCAGCTTGCCTTGATTTTATATATCTGGGGGTTTATCTCTCTGTATGTTAAGGGAAATACGCCGGACAGGGCGGTTTCCCGTTACGCACTACCTGTTATTTTAGCGGCCTGGCTGGCGCTCACTGTTTCGCTGGTCGTGCATGCCGTCCAGGCCGGACATATTCCCGCCACGGATATGTACGAGTTCTCCGTTTCTTTCGGCTGGGGTGTGCTGACGGTTGTGCTGGTTTTCAGATGGAGACAGAGGAACGATGTGGTCAGCGCAGCAGGAGCACTGACCACTCTAGCTATTCTGATCTATGCGTTCACATTGCCTGTCCAGCATCAGCCGCTCCCTCCGCTTTTGAACCAGACATGGCTGCTGCCGCTTCATGTATCATGTGCAGTTATTGCGTATGGTTTGTTTACCCTGGGATTCGTTTGCGGTGTGCTCCTCCTGGTCGGGCGGAGATACACAGCTTCTTTCATGCCCTCACTTTTTGCTCTCGATCGGTTGGGCTACCGCTCGTCCCTGGCCGGATTTTGTTTTATGACGCTGGTGATAGTCATCGGCTCAATCTGGGCTAAAATCGCCTGGGGCAGCTACTGGTCCTGGGACCCCAAGGAAACCGCCGCGCTGGCGACCTGGTTGATTTACGCATTCTATTTGCTCACGAGGTGGATATTCGGCTGGAGGGACTCCCGCTGCGCCTGGTTTCTGGTAGCTGGCTTCCTGGCAGTGCTCCTCACATTTTTCGGCAATTTGTTCTTTGGAGGACTGCACAGTTACGCTGCAATATAAATCCGGCAGCCATGACAAAGGCTTGATTGCGCTTAGATGATAGCCGTGATTCTATGTCCGGATTTTATCGCATGCAGGTTCAATGACAGCCTATTTAAGCGGCACAAGCTTCCCGCGGGAGAGTTTGACCAGATAAAGGATTAGTGATATAAGGGCATATAGTAATCCCAGCAGGATCAAGCCGAATTTACAGGCTGCGCAGTATGCAGCTATCTGGGGATATGGGGCCACCGGGCTGCCATACATCATTGTGATGAGGGCGTAGTTCTCCACGGCGTCGAGTATAGCCGCCAGCCATAAACCCCAGGCCAGCAGTATACCGAGATTCTTCCAGCCGTTGCTCGCGATAACACCGGCGCCCATCACACAGGCCAGGGCGATGGTAGTTGAATATACGGGCATATAAAGGTAATCGAAGCCCAGGTTGAAACAGGTCTGCAGCCTGGCCAGTGTATCCCATGCGCTGATGATGGCCGACGATTTCTCCACGCTGCCGGCCAGCTCGAAGTCCACGATGGTTGGTTTGAAGGGGCCGATAAAGCGGAATACGATGGTAATGCCTATGGTCGCAGCCAGCAGCCACAGGAATGCCGGCAATTTCTTGCTACCGGGTATGGAATTTAAAGGATGATACATATCTGCCGCTCAATTATCTACGTCGAGTTACTATTTGTCAAAGAGATGTCGTTCAGCGCTGTCCCTGCCTGACACCCAGCACCACCTTGAGCAGCAGAGTCAGTATGAGACCGCCCATCGACCATACCCCAATAGTTATAAGTGTTTCGAGCAAGGTCGGGGTGTATTCGGTAATGTCTCCCAGTGGTGAGGGTATGAAGCCCGGCACGATAAGCCCCAGCCCTTTATCGATCCAGATGGAGATGAAAACAGCCGCGCAGGCCAACGCGAGTATGAGCTGGTTTTTTCGCATTGAAGGTATGACCAGCAGTATGATGGCGGCGCAGGCCAGCGTGATCGACGTCCAGATCCAAGGTACAAGGCCGTAATGGTTATCCAATCCAAATAGAAGATACTGGAAGTGCGCCATGGCATCCGGCTCCTGGCTGTAGAAAACGGTGAAGATCTCCAGAAGCAGGAAAAAGAGGGTGATGATGACGGCATACGCCACGATCTTGGCCACCTTGTCCAGCGACTGGTCGCCCGGATCGAAGCCGCCCCACTTCTTCATGCCCAGTGCAATCAATATCAGGAGGGCCGGTCCTGAAGCGAAAGCCGAGGCAAGAAAGCGGGGCGCCAGCAGGGCGGTCAGCCAGAAGGATCGTGCCGCCAGCCCGGCGTAAATGAATGCAGTGACGGTGTGTATGCTGATAGCCCAGACAACAGACACGATCGCTACCGGTTTTAACCATGCAGGCGGAGCAGTCTCTTTGTACTCTGCGTCCAGCGCCACCCAACCCAGTACCATATTGAGCAGCAGGTAGACTGATAGCACCACGACATCCCAGAAAATCACCGAACCGGGCGTGGGATAAAGAATGATATTAAATACCCTGGCCGGTTGTCCCAGGTCCACCAGTATGAAAGTAATTGCCAGCAGGCAGGCTGTCACGGCCATGAACTCTCCCAGTATAAGTATGCGGCGGAATTCCTTGCTGTTGTGCAGGTAATACGGGATGACAATCATAACGGCGGACGCTGCAACGCCTACGAAGAAAGTGAAGTTGGCAAGGTACAGGCCCCAGGAGACATCCCTGCTCAAGCCTGTCACGGCCAGGCCGATATTCCACTGTTCAAGATAGGCAGCCAGGCCTGCCGCCATGAGCAGGATCAGACCGCTTATCAGCAGCCAGTATCTCTTTCCACCCCGAAAAATGCTTTCAATCAACGTAAGACCTACAGCAAATAATAGACCTGCGGCCGCGTGCCCAGCTCGGTCTTGCGGCGCAGGTTGAATTGCGACGAAATAAGTTCATATAGCTCCGTGCCCGGCTTCAAATCACCGAATTTCAATGCTCCTTTGCTGCATGCTTCCACGCAGGCAGGCTGCAGCCCATCTGATAGTCGTTCTTCGCAGAAGTTGCATTTCTCAACTACGCCCCTGGTGCGGGTTGGATAGCTTTCTTCAATGGTCTGGATATAAGGGCGCGGATCGCGCCAGTTAAAGCTGCGGGAGCCGTAGGGACAGGCCGCCATGCAATAGCGGCAGCCGATGCAGCGGTGATAGTCCATCATGACTATGCCGTCGTCCCTCTTCCAGGTCGCCTGCGTTGGGCACACTTTCACACAGGGTGGGTTATCGCAATGGTTGCAAAGCACCAGCACCCTGCTGTCCTGCAGCGGTTCTCTGGCAAATCCGTTCTCCTGATCGGGGAAAGCCTGCTTGTAGTCGACCTCCCACAGCCATTTGATCTCCTCTTTGATGTTGCCGATGTTGGGTACATTGTGTACGCTGTGGCAGGCGGCAATGCAGTCGACGCAGCCGTCTCCGGCAGTACAGGCGCTGAGGTCTACAGCCATCGCCAGGCGTTTGCCGGCGAACGGGCCGTCGAGAGCCCTGGCCGCAGATGGCCTTGAGATAAGATCGAGGGCAGGTTTGGCAGCCATGGCAAATAGGCCGAGAGCGGCCAGTTTGATAAAAGAGCGGCGGTCGATATTCATTTCGTCACCTGCGACTGCACACTGGCCGGCGGTACGTTATGGCAATCCCAGCAGTTGGGAGCTGTGCCTGTATAATTATGACAGCGGTCGCAGAAGTCAGCTTTATTGGTATGGCATCTAAAGCAGGTGCCCGTCAGATTGATGTCGAATGTGCGGTTGTCGCTGGATAAATATACTTTATCGCCCTCCCGCACAGCCTGATCCCGCCACTGCTGCATAAGCTGCATATGATACTCTCTCATATATTGAGCGGATTCCACACACTGGTTCTCACTGGCCGGTAACACATGGTTTGTGCGGTAATCGGCCTTGCCGCTGGCTGCCATATACCAGGCGGGGAAGCTGGCCAGACATATAAAAATGGCCAGGCCGCCGATTATCTTTCCCTTATCATACATCTTGCCCGCCTCCTTCTGAAGATGTATTCGTCAGGGGTTCTCCTCTTAAGTCTGTCTCCCGCGGTTTCTCGCCCTGCATGATGAGGGCATTGCCGAGCAGTTCATGTACCCCTGCCGTTTCCACGCCGGGCACCCAGTATTCCAGCAGGGGAGGAAATGACGCCTTGTCGATGGCGCAGATACAGGCTAACACGTTTACACCGTGTTTTTCTTTAACATATTGCACAGCATTGGCTCGGGGGTAACCGCCGCGTAATCGCATCTCCATGTTCTCGTCGGAGCCGAGCCCCGCACCGCTGCCGCAGCAGAAAGTGCGCTCCCTGATGGTATTCTCCGGCATCTCATAAAAATAGTTACATATATGCTTGATGACGTAGCGAGGCTCTTCAAGCAGCCCCATGGACCGGGCCGGGTTGCAGGAATCGTGGAAGGTCACCTTCCACTTATCATTCCGCCCTCGATCAAGCTTGAGCTTGCCGTTGTATATCAGGTCTGCTGTGAACTCACAGATATGAACCATTTTAGTCGACCTGGCGTTATCGAATCTGGTGCCGGTTATGGGCGAGACCGGCTGTTCGAGGAAAGATGGCGGGCCGTTGAAAGTATCCATATACTGGTGGATAACGCGCCACATATGCCCGCATTCTCCGCCCAATACCCATTTCACCTTTAGTCTCTCGGCTTCTGCGTATATTTTGGCGTTCAGGCTCTTGGCCAGTTCGGCTGAGTGAAAAAGGCCGAAATCTCCCCCCTCAGAGGCGTAGGTGCTGAATGTATAGTCCAGACCGATCTCGTGGAAGAGCATCATGTAGCCCATCAGCGTGTACCAGGCCGGGCTGGCAAAGAAATCTCCGGATGGCGTAACGAAAAGGATCTCGGCGCCTTTTTTATTAATAGGCACATCCACTTCAATGCCGGTGATGGTTTTGATATCATCCTGCGCCGATTCCAGGCTCTGTTTCATGGCATGCGGGGGAATGCCCACATGGTTGCCCGTGCGGAATGAATTGGAAGCCGGGCTGACCACCCACTCGGTAGAGCAGCCCACCAGATTCAACAGCTCGCGTCCCAGCATGGTGATCTCGCAGGTGTCGATACCGTAAGGGCAAAAGACGGAACAGCGCCGGCACTCCGAACACTGGTAGAAGTAGTAATACCACTCTTTAATAACCTGCTCGTCCAGCTCCCTGGCGCCGGCCAGTTTTCCCCAGAGCCTGCCGCCGATGGTGAAATACCGGCGGTACACCGAGCGCAATAATTCAGCCCTCATGATCGGCATGTTCTTGGGATCGCCCGATCCAATGTAGTAATGGCACTTGTCGGCGCAGGCTCCACAGCGCACGCATATATCAAGGAATAGTTTCCAGGAGCGGTATTTCTCCAGCCGGTCTTTCATACCGTCAAGGATGATCCGTTTATAGTCCGGCGGCAGTTTCCAGTCCGCATCCTGCGGATTCCATTGGCGCGGGTTGGGCAGTTGTAATTGCTCCTGATTCTTAAGAGGTGCTGCGTAGCAGTAGGAACCTTTCTTAAACTCGACGGACGGGTCCATCCAGTCCCGCTGAGGAGCATGATAATCGATGCCGGCCATCTCTTCTGGCCTGCTTAGCTTATCTGCCATCGCTGCTCTCCGCAGAAATATTTGTGTCAACGGGAATACCTGCCTTGATCATGGGCTGTCTGAATTCGTCCTCGTATTCGGCATATGTATGTACTCTGACCGGACGGTTCCAGGGATTAACATGCCTCACGCTGCGGTTGTCGTTCTTTGAGTTGCGGGTGGGGCTGAGGAAAACACCGGCAATATGCATCATTTTACTGAAGGGGAAATAGATTATTAAAGCGCAGACAAGCAGCAGGTGAATGTAGAAGGGAAGGCCGATGCCCGCAGGAACCGAGGGCCTGAAAGTGATTACGCTGATCGCGAGCTCCTTGACTGCAATCAGGTCCACCTTGAAAATGGAGCGCATGAAGATGCCGGAAACAACTATTGCCAGGATCAGAAAAAGTGCCAGATAATCCGAGGCGAGAGATATATACCTGATCCGTTCTGAGACAAGGCGTCTGATCAGAAGGTAGGTCACTGCTGCAAGAATGATGAAATCCGAAATGAAGAGGGCGGGCAAAGCCAGTTGAAGTATTCCATCGAATGAAGACAGCCATATCGAGGGAGGAAAGACAGGCTCAGTGAAATAACGCAGGTGGCGGATGATGATGATAAGCAGTGACCAGTGGAAGGCCAGCCCTCCCAGCCAGAGCCAGCGGCTGCCGCCATAGACCAGTCTGCGCTCGTTAACTTTTCCCATACTGCTGTTGCGGAAAAGCGAACGGAAAAAGAGTATCTCCAGCGCCAGGCGACCAAATATGCCCCAGTTGCTCGTGGGGCTTTCGATTCTATCGCTTTTTATCCAGGCCAGAGACTCCTCCTGACCGCAGGTCGTTGGAACGTTGAAAGGCACGGGCGAGTTAGCCCATCTGACTACCCTGTAAATGAATCCGGCGATGAAAGCTGTGATCGCCAGATACGGTATGATCACACCGAATACCGGTTGCGATGCAGGTACAGTAACGGAGATAACCGCCACTAAAACAAGGGCGATAACTGCGATAAGCGGCCAGATTATTTTCATCACCTGTCTCATTTTCTGCGTATACCGGATATCCTGGCCCTGAAATCATTGTCCTTTTTTGCTTCTTTGATTGCAAGTTCACGGATCTTTCTCTTCATATCAATATAAATCTCGTCCGCCATGTGTCCCAGGCGGTCGATTCTTTTTTCAAGGCCGTCGAGTTCTTCGGTCAGTCCATATTTTGTGGCTTCATCCAGTACCTTGCTTCTTATCACTGTTTTCAGGTCTGCCATAAAGCCCGCTGCCTGTGACTTGGTGAGGTCCTGCACAGCCCTGATTCTAATAATCTTTTCCAGACATCCACGTGATGCTTCCGGACCTTCTCCATTGATCAATGCATTTAACAGAAGAGCCGCGTTGCCGGATATGGTATACCCGACAGGATCAGTGAACCTGTCACTGCCGGCAGCAGTGGGCGCAGGGGCGCCCGGTCCGAAGGGTTCAAATATAATACACAGCCATTTGTGCAATACGGCCTCTTGTTTCTGAAGGAGCAGACTCTCAAGGCTTATCTTCACCGGGTCAACCTACTTCCTCGGCAATATCTGCCGTTATTTTCTCTCTCAGCTCGATAAAAGCGGCGTCGGTCAGCCGGCGTGGATAGCGCAGGTTTATGGGATAGATGCTTTTCACGGAGCCGGGGCTTGATCGCATGACCACAACTCTCTCAGCCAGGAAAACCGCCTCTTCGACGCTGTGAGTAACAAAAATAATCGGCTTTCTGTCCACGTTCCAGATGCCGAGCAGCTCTTTCTGCATAAGATAGCGTGTCTGTGCGTCAAGTGAACCGAACGGTTCGTCCATCAGCAGCAGTTGCGGATTATTTGCCAGCGCGCGCGCTATAGCCACCCGCTGTTTCATGCCTCCCGAGAGCTCAGAAGGATACTTGTGAGCACTGCCCGCCAGTCCAACGAGGTCGATGCAATGTTCAGCGATGCGAATCCGCTCAGACAACGGCAATTTTAAAACCTCAGGGCCGAAGGCAACATTATCTCTGACGTCCCTCCAGGGGAAAAGAGCGAAATCCTGGAAGACCAGTCCCCGCTCGCGGCCCGGCCCGGTTACCGCATTCCCGTCGAGATAAATGGATCCCGAACTGGCCTGTTCCAGGCCGGCTACCAGCTTGAGCAACGTGGTCTTGCCGCATCCGGAGGGGCCCACCAGGCAAACGAACTCGCCATCTTCGATTTCCAGGCTGAATTCGCGCAGAGCCACGGTGAATGAGCCGCCTTTTTTCTCGATAAAAGTTTTAGTGACGCGATCGATGATGAGTTTTTTACCGTTCATGCCGCTTTCCAGAACAGAATTTTATCCTCGAGCTTTTTCAGTCCGATGAACATCAGGAAGCCTACAATTCCGATCATCAGCATGCCTGCAACTGTCTTCGATGCCTCCATGGTCGAGTAATAGTACATTATCATGTAGCCCAGTCCGGAGTTGGAACCCGTCAGTTCAGCCGCGACCAGGCACATCCATCCAATACCTATACCGATGCGCAGGCCTGCCATAATGGAAGGGGCCGCCGACGGTAAGCCGACCTTAAACAGTATCTGCCAGTGTCCGGCGCCAAGCGTTTTAGCTACCTCCACCAGTTTGTTGGGCGTACTCTCCATGCCGAGTACAGTATTAAGCAAAATCGGGAAAAAGGCGCCCAGCCAGATCAGGAAGACAGCCGGCTTGAAACCAAGCCCAAACCACAGCATGGCCAGGGGTATCCATGCCAGTGGAGGGATGGGACGCAGCAGCTCTATGACCGGCTCTAGCAGGTCACGGGCGTTTCGCCACCAGCCGATGATGATACCCAGGAATACCCCCGTCGCGGCCGCCAGCGCAAAACCGACTATTACCCTCCAGAGGCTGATCAATGTATTGCCCATCAATTCGCCGGCCCATACCAGCCCGGGAGGGCCGGGAGCGACGAATAATTGCCCGAGGGCGACCATTACGGTAACAGGAGCAGGAAACAGCTGAGGTATATCGGCCAGGAGGGCTGCCCCTTCCCAGACCAACAGGAACAGGATGATCGAAATAATTCGTAAAGGCCGCGTAGCCTCACCTCAGAATGTATTTAGTGTCTACGACCGTATCTGCAAATTTGTCCGGATCAGGGATATCAGCGGACGTTATTATCGGCTTGATAGCTCCCGTTTCACCCAGCTTAATCATTTCTCCCACGAATCTCTTGACGTCGTCCTTATTTAGCGAATAAGTGTACTTAACCCGCTGGAGGGCGTTGTCAATCACGTCCGCATCCAGTTTGGTCCATTTGGCTGCAATGGCCTTGGCTTCGTCCGGGTTGGTCTCTATATAATCAATAGCCCTGCGGTGGGCTCGTATTACCGCAGCTACGGTGCCGTCATGCGAGCCGACGAAATCACCTCTAGCCACTATCACACAGCAGGGATGGCCGGGCCAGATGTCCTTCGACTCCACAAGGACTTTGCCGTAACCGCCCACCACAGACTTGGCTACGAATGGCTCCCACGCAAAGTATCCGTCGATGCGTCCGGTCTGCAGAGACTGCGGCATATCCGGGGGTTTAACAGTGCCGGGGAAAATCTCCATGTCGTTGAAACTTAAATTGTTATCGGCCAGCAGCATCCCGAACATTATATATTGTATGGACCCGGGCGCGGGTGTGGCTATTTTTTTCGACTTCAGCTCAGCAACGCTGCCTATAGCCATGCCGGTAACCAGGCCGGACCCCTCCAGATTCACGCCCGATACTATAGAAAGCGGAATTTTACGTGCAGCCGCCAGTACGGCAGGCGCCATTCCTACATAGCCCATATCAATCTGGCCTGCCGCCAGCGCATCCATCTCAGCCGGGCCGGACTCAAAAGGCCCCACCACCTCGACGTTCAGCCCCTCTTCGATGAAAAAATCCTTATCTTCGGCTACAAAGAACGGCAGATGGTGCAGGTCTCCCAGCAGATAGCCGATACGTATCGCAGAAGGCGCCGCAGGCGCGCAACCAGTCAGACCACCAATAGGAATAATCAGCAGGGACGCCAGCAATAAACCCGTCAGCAGCATGAATGTGAGTTTCATCTACACCACCTGATTCAGAAAATTATACCAGTACCCGGAGGGTTGATTAAATTATACAATATTTGTATAATTTGTCTAATGCAGGTGGTAAAAACAATGGTATTGGATACAGATCACACCTGTGATATGATGAAGCCGCCTTCGAATCTGATCAATCAACGAATCGCACTCGTTTTTATTGTTAAGGAGGATAACGGTGAGCAGTAAAACAATCCAGGCAGACTATTGGGACAGGAAGATTGATATCGAGGTGCCGGGAGATACGTTGGTGGGAGAGATTCCCAATCCTGCAGCCTTGCAGGACCCTGAAAAAGCCATACGGGATGCTATTGCCAAACCGATCGGCGCTCCGCCTCTGGCTGAACTGGCCAAAAAGGCGCGTAACGGCAAGGTCACTATCGGTTTTGACGACCCATCGCGGCCCGGAAAACCGCGGCAGATGATCATCCCCATTTTGCTGGAAGAGCTGCTCAAGGCCGGCGTGAAAGAAGAGAACATATATTTACTTTGCGGCAGCGGAAATCACTGCAAGTGGACTTCTCTGCAGTTGAGGGCTTATCTGGGTCCGGATATATATGACAGATTTGCGCCTGCCGGCAGCGCATCAAGAATTAACAACCATGATTGCCATGACGCCGAAAACCTCGTTTACATGGGCACGTCTACCATGGGTGATTATGTGGAGTACAACAGGGCGCTGCAGGATTCCGATCTTTTTATTTACACCGGAACGGTGGTGGTTTCAAACTGGGGTGGTATGACGGGCACCGGCGTGATAATCGGTTTTCCCAGCACGCGCAGCATGACTTCCACGCACGGCTTTCCGGTGGTGGGCCATCCTGATTCCTGTCACGCCAATCAGCATACCATGCTGTACCGCGCTCATAAGGAAGCGGTCATGGCTCAGATCGAAAAATTCACAGGCAAGCGCGTATTTTATGTGGATGTCGTCCCCACCGCCGGCGGCGTACCGGCCGGGGTTTTCGCCGGCTATTCGCCCGAGATCAACGAGCCCACCTGGAAGTTCGCCGAGAGCATCTATCATATGGAAGTGCCGCAGGCCGACGTGCTCATCTACGGTGTGCCGCGCTACTCGCTTTACGGAGAGACCAGTAATCCTCTCATTGCGCTGGCCGCGGCGTGCGCTCCCGTACGGATGTGGGTCAATAAACCGTTGTTAAGGGAAGGCGGTGTTGTCATAGCTCTGGCGCATTGCGACGGCACAATTGACGAGAGGTCTCACCCCTCCTATGCGGAGATACTCGATCTCTATCGGAACTGTTTTTCCATGCGTGAGCTGTCAATTTACGAGGAGGAATTCAGACACCGCGAGGATCTCATCTTTAAATACCGCCATGCATATGCCTACGCGCCTGTTCATGGCTTCTGGTTGATGTATGAGAGCGAGTATGCTCTCAATCAGGCCAATAAAATTATTATGGCGGGCGTGCCGGGCATGGATAATCCTCTGGCCCAGGTGCAGGTCAGCGGCACCGGTGGGCCGGGTGCGGCGAGGGACGTCGGCTGTACCCCTGCCAGAGATTTCAAAGAAGCGATGAAAATAGCCGAGAAAGTCGTGGGTAAAAATCCGCGGATCATGGCCTGCCCGTCATTCTGGACCAGGATCAGGCCCAGGTTCTTCGTTAAATAGAATGGTTGCCTTTAATCATATAAATCAGGAGGCGAAAAATGCGTTTGCAGTCTTATCAGGGCGAAATCAAGGACCATCTGCAATACCTGGGAATCTGGGACAACCTCGTTGCAGGCAAGCTTAAATGCTTTGTCTGTAAAGTAAAATTGAGTACCGACAATATCGGGCTGGCTTTTAAAAACTTCGACAGGCTGGAGCCAACCTGTAACAAGCTCGATTGTATACGTACAGTCACACATGTGTTGAAGGACTGAATCCCAGTTGACTATTATGCAGGAGAACGAGAATGACAACTTTTTACGATAACAGAAGGCCATATGACAATTACGATTCCTCCACCAAAGAATGGGATGCTATATTTATCGGCGGCGGCGCTTCGGGAAGGTTCGGCTCATCTTATTTCCGCGCCATGGGCGGCAACCAGCTGACCATCGAGGCGGACAACCACCTGGGCGGTAAGTGCTGCAAGAACGCCTGTGTACTGCATCATTACCTGTACGAGATTGCGGTTGAGCTGGATAAGGCGAGAATCTGGGATAAGAAGGAGTACTGGCCCAAATTCCCCAGGAAAAACGGCAAGGTTGAAATATTGCCCGTGCTGAGGGATTACCATATCGGGCGTGAGTATGTGTTCGATTTTATGTTTCACCAGAGCAAGGAACAGCTCAAGCTGCAGTTCCTGCTCAACCAGCGCGCTTCCGTGCTTGATGAGCACACTGTAAAAGTCGAGGGCAAGGGCGAGTTTAAGACAAAGAACATTATAGTGGCGGCCGGCGCCGGCCCGTCCGTACCCCCCGTGCCCGGAGTCAATCTCAAAGGCGTATATACTTACGCGGACTTTCTCGAGCTGGATTACGAGCCCAAGGATGTTGTTGTAGTGGGCGCCTCCAAGAGCGGGCTGCCCTGGGCTGCCTTCTTCAACGCAGTCGGATGCAACACGACCGTAGTCGAGATGATGCCGGCCCTCAGCCAGTTCCCCATCGATGATGACGTGCGGGAATACACTTTGCGCATGATGAAGATCAGGGGCCTGCCCGTACTTGACGAGACTACGCTGGTATCCATCAATGGGAGCGGCTCGGTCAAATCCGTAACAGTGAAAGGAAAAGACGGTGTGGAGAAGGTAATAAAAGCAGATCTGGTCTATCTGGGAACCGGATGCACGCCGCGCTCTGAGATCGTTACTCCGATTGGAGTAAAAACAGGCCCCAAGAAAGAGATAATCGTTGACAAACATATGGCGACCAACGTGCCCGGGGTATACGCCAGCGGCGATATTACGGGTGGCGTCATGGAGATGTGGAAGGCCAGGCAGGGAGGAATGATGGCGGCCAAGAATATTCTCGGCGCTCCAGCCGAATTCGAGACTGAGCTGTTTGCAGATACACTGCATACCTTCTACGAGACAACCTGGGTGGGTATGACCGAGAAAGAAGCGCGAGAGAAGATCGGACAGGTCTTCGTGGTCAGGATGCCCATACAGGGCTACAAGAACTGGCTGCCCTTGCCCCTTGCCGAGGGAACAATGGAATTTGCCCACCAGTGGACGGACCTGTCCGGTTTCCAGAAGATTATCTACGATGCAAAGACCCGCAAGTTCCTGGGAGCGCAGCACGTTGGATACGGAGGCAAAGACTCGTTCCAGTACCTGCTGTACCTGCTGAAGAAAGGCGCTACTATCGATGATATAGCTAACCTGACGGAGCTGTTCATTAACCCCACACACTTTATCCAGCTCTCCCGGTTGCGCGCGGGCATGAAAAACCTGATAGACCTGGGTTAGATACCGCGTTTTATATTGGTTTACATAGCAATATTGCCGTGGCTCCGGCCGGGCAAGTGCTATGCGCTGTCAATAATGAAAGCGTAAAGGTGGTTGACTGATGAAGACATTCAAAGACTTTAGCGGGAAAGTTGCTTTTATCACGGGAGGGTCGAGCGGCATAGGCCTGGCCTGTGCGGAACTGCTGGCCGGCCGGGGCGCCGATGTGGCGATATTTGCACGCGGCCAGGAGCAACTCGATAAGGCCATTGCGCAAATCGAACGGAACAGGGTAGGCCCGAAACAACGTTTCATGGGGATGATGCTCGATGTGTCACAGCGCGCGCAGGTCGAAAGTATCCTCGACAAGGCTGTATCTGATTTCGGCGCCCCGGATATCCTGATAAACAGCGCAGGCGTTTCATTTCCCCAGAGGTTTGAAGATATTCCCTATGCCAAATTTGATGAAATCGTTCACATTAATCTGCACGGGACCTGGAATACCATAGCGATTCTATTACCCTATATGAAGAAGCATGGCGGATACATAGTAAACGTATCCTCAGTGGCCGGTTATATTGGCGTGTACGGTCTGAGCGCCTACAGCGCATCCAAATTCGCGGTTATCGGTTTCTCTGAAGCTTTACGCAGTGAATTGAAGCCGTTAAATATCTCTGTTTCCGTGCTGTGTCCTCCTGATGTGGATACACCGATGCTCGAGAGGTCCAATAAGATCAAACCGGAGGAGACTAAGGCCATTTCTTCATCCGCTTCCCTGCTGAAACCAATTGATGTCGCCAGGGAGGTGGTTGCCGGCATGAGCAAAGGGCAATTTCTGATACTACCTGGTTCAAGCACGAAGTATACCCATTTTATGAAAAGGCTCTTTCCCGGGATGGTGCAGTCGATAATGGACAGCCAGATAAGAAAGGTTACTCAAAAATCATGATTCGATTGCGGAGATCTGAAGTATGCCTATTCGCCCAGGCGGATGATGTTTGCGGAGTTGATGCCAACCGTGCATCCGCGCGTGTCGAATATCAGCTTTGCTTCCTTTGCTATCGATTTCAGGTCATAGCAACTGTGATCGGTAACGATTAGAACGCAATCATAATTGCCGAATACTTTTTTCGTGAGCTTGATCGAGCGGAGCTTATGGGTGCCCTCCCTGAAATCAGGGATGTAAGGATCGTGGTAGTGCACCGTAGCTTTCTTCTCGATCAGCAGTTCGATAACCCTTAATGCGGGTGACTCCCTGACGTCCTCAATGTCTTTCTTGTAGGCCACACCCAGTATAAGAATTTTTGACCCTTTCAAGCTTTTACTTCTTGTGTTGAGCGCAGCCACGGTCTGCTCGACAATGTACTCGGGCATCGTTTCATTGATTTCGGCAGCCAGTTCGATGAATCTGGTATGGAAAAAATACTCCCTGGCTTTACTGGCGAGATAGTACGGATCAAGAGGAATGCAATGCCCGCCCACACCGGGACCAGGATAAAACGGCATATAGCCAAAGGGTTTTGTGGAAGCGGACTTGATGACCTCCCATACGTTTATCTTCATCTTTTCGCAGAGTTTGGCCAGCTCGTTTACCAGAGCGATATTCACACTGCGGAATACATTCTCAAAGACCTTGTCCATCTCGGCTACTTCCGGTGTGGATACTTCGAGCACCCTGTCAGAAACATGACGGTAGAGCAACGCGGCGAGCTTGGTGGATGTGGGTTCCATACCTCCGACTATCTTGGGGGTGTTTTTGATTGTAAATTTCCGGCTGCCCGGATCGATACGTTCGGGTGAAAAGGTCAGGAAATAGTCTACGCCTACTTTAAGCCCGGTCGATTCCAGTATAGGCAGCACAATCTCCCGTGTGGTGCCCGGGTAGGTAGTGCTCTCCAGAATAACCAGATGACCCAGCCTCAGAAAACGTGCGATATCGTTGGTAGCGCTGATGATATAGGTCAGATCAGGCTCCTTGGTTTTGGTAAGCGGGGTGGGAACACAGATAATAATAGTATCTACTCTGCGCAGCGCCGATTGGCTGGTGGTTGCCTTTAATCTTCCTTTGGCAACAGCCTTTTTAAGGCGCGCCGATTCTATATCCAGCAGGTAAGATATGCCCCGTGTAATCTTATTAACCCGTCCCTTATCAGCGTCAACACCGGTTACATTGAATCCCGCCTCAGCAAATGCCAGCGCCAGGGGTAATCCCACGTATCCCAAACCTACAACCCCGATGTCAGCCGATTTATCCCTGATCCTGCTTTCCAGATTTCTCAGATCGTTAACGGTTAATTCTGCCCTTGCCATTTTTCCCTCACAGATATTTATTAATTTACCGGTCAATCAGATTATGCATAGTTTAACTGTGAGATGTAACTGTGTCAAAACGAATCAGCGTGGTCTTGTTGTGATCGTCGCATCGGTTTTTGGCCGTTATGATTGACATATTGATGGATTTAGTTATAATGGAAGCTGATTAGGTATGCAACAACAGGGTCAACACAAGAATAAGTATCTATACGTTCTGTCCGATATATCCGATATCGTATCCAGTTCGTTGTCGGAAAGGGAGGTACTGGATGGCGTACTCTGGGAGCTCGGGAATGTAATTGATCTTGATGTCTGTTGGGTACATAAGTACAGCCCGGGCAATAAAACTCTGACGCTGGTGTTGCACCACGGTTTACCGGATCAAATTGTCAAGGAACTGGAGGCAATGACCGTGGGCAACGACATCATCGGAGTAGTGGCGCAGACGCGTAAACCGCTATTTTGCAACGATATGGCAAACGATGCCAACTACCGCTGGGAATCAGCCGTACAAAGCGGGTTCCTGTCGTTTATCGCCTCACCGATAATCTCGGGGGGACAACTGCTGGGGATTATCGGAGGATTGTCTGCTAAAGCTGATATCTTTACGGTCAATGAACTCAAATTAATGGCAGCCGTCAGTGCCAGCATATCGGAGGTTTGTCGCAAAGTTTCGAGCGGGCCTGTTGATAACGAGGCTGCCAAACAACAAGATGAGATTACACATACACATCTGTTTTTAAGCGCTTTGAGCCACGAGTTAAAGACGCCCCTAACCGCCATCATAGCTTCCACAGGCCTGTTGATTGAGGAATTGGACAGGCGGCACGAGACGGTTTTACTTAAACTGGCCCAGAACATTTCGCGTAGCGCGTCGAGCCTGCAAAACCGCCTGAACGAATTGATCAACCTGTCCAAGAATAAGGATGAATCATACGGTATTGCAAAGAAGGATTTCGATTTCTCGATGCTGGCTGCTGAGGTCGCTGACCAGGTATTATCACTGGCCAGGCAGAAAAAGCAGACGCTCAGTTTGGAAGTGGAACCTTACATTAAGATTAGTGCTGACGATCAGCGCATTGAGCAGGTATTGTTGAATCTTTTATCCAATGCAATTAAATTTACACCGGAAGGCGGACAGATCTTTCTCAGGGCAGCCAAGGATGGGAACAGACTGGTGATCAACGTGCAGGACACGGGACCGGGCATTCCCAATGAAGAGAAACGGAAGCTGTTCATCCCTTATTATCACCCGTCTTCTGACAGGTCGGGAATACCCGGATTGGGATTGGGGCTGGCCATCAGTAAGCAAATTGTGGAGTTGCATGGGGGTGCAATCTGGGTACAGAGCGATGTCGGCAAAGGTAGTACTTTCTCTTTCTCGTTGCCGATACATGAAAAATAAAGTGGAGTTATAGCCGTATGCCGGGACAATTGAAAATCCTGCTCATAGAGGATAACGCCGATATCAGGGAAGTCACCAATCTGATATTTGAGATGCACATGCCTGAAGTCAAGATAATACCGGCCGTAAAGGGTGCAGAGGGACTTGCATTAATGAAGTCTGAATCGCCCGATATGATCATTCTGGACCTCGGGTTACCCGACATGGACGGTATGAAGGTTTTGAAGGAGATACGCAGCTACAGCGATATACCCATCGTTATACTCACAATAAGGGGCGATGAGACCGATAAAGTGAGGGGGCTGGAGATGGGTGCGGATGATTATATTGTGAAGCCTTTTAATCATAACGAGCTTCTCGCTCGTGTGAAGGCTGTATTCAGGCACCGCGGCAAAAGAGAGTCCCCTAAAAAGAGCGTGGAAGTTAAAGCTGCACCGGCGGCCGGAGCCAGGAGTGTGCCTGCTGCAAAGAGAATCAGGATGAACGTATCTGCAGGCACGGTTCAGAAGAATGGGGAACAGGTTAAACTCTCGGCCACCGAATTAAACCTTCTTAAATATCTTGTCTCGCATGAAGGGAAGACGATATCGGGGGACGATATACTCACCAAGGTCTGGGGTATAGAATATGTCGATCGCCTATCAAATCTGCAGCAATATATACGTCACCTGCGTGAAAAACTGGAAGAAAACCCCGATAGCCCGCAAATAATTATTCAGGAAGAAAACGGTTATAAAATCGCCCGGAATGCGGTCGAGTATATATAAAGCAAAGAAAAAAACGAACATTATAAGCGTGAGGGACTGGATATGAGTCAAATTCTCTTTCTTTCAAGCGATCCCGTCTTAAAAGAAAAGAACGTCGAGATCCTGCAGCAGAGCGGCCTTGATGCAAACGGGACATCGGGGTGTCTTGACGGTCTGGTAATGATGGATAAAACCAACTACGATGTCATAATAATTGACGATGAGCTGTCGGATGTCAGCGGCTATGAAGCGTGCCTCAAGATCAGGCAACAGCATGGCGCCTTGATCGTTCTTCTCGGGACTATCCCGGACTCGGATGCATGGTCTCGTGTGGAGGAGCTGGGGTTTGATCTTTATCTGCGCAAACCCATCAGCCCGCGGGAGTTGCTGGCACGTACAAAAGCGTTGCTGAGACGGCCTGGCACTGAAGGAGTTGCAGAAGATGCTGCTGCGAAGCCGGCGGCCGCTGCCCCGGAAGAAGCCGTTAAACCTCCCGCCAGGCCAATATCCGGGCAGAGGGAAGCGGCTGCTCCAACGCGTGCACCGGAGCCCGCCGCCCCGGGACAGGAAAGGATTATTATCAGATCCAGGCCCGAGCCTCAGCAGTACGAAGCTCCTCCGCAAACCCAGCCGCCGCCTGCGCAGCAACCATATGTCCCTCCGGCTCCGCCCCTGTCTTCAATGCCGGTAAGCCCGGCGCCCGAGCCACCGGTGGTAGTAGTTCCCAGGCCGGTAGCGCCTCAGATGCAGCAGCAATCGCCTGTAGTAGTACCTCCGCTTGGGCGAGATATTAAAAAGCCAGGCTCTCCGGTTATAGTTAATCCTCCCGCACAGCAGTCTGCTTACGTGGCCAAGGTACAGCCGTCTCAAGAGGATGCCGGTGCGGCAATTCTCGAGGATCCGAGGGTTATCAAACTGGTTGATGCGCTGGTAAGCGGTAAAATTCCCGATATCAACCCGGTTGTCGATTTCAGCTACAAAATGGGATATGCATACCCGTCCGTTAGCAGCTTGATCGATACCTCAGAGATTGAAACGATAAACATACTTGAGTCTCTAGCCAATGCGGGAATACTGATCAAACAACCGTATGAAAAGTTTTATGTCGATCCCGACGGATTGTTTCAGTTGGTTCCCATTGAAAGGTGCCCGCGCTGTGACTCCTCTAATATCATCAAAGGGCAGCTCGTAGAGCATTTCTCCTGCGGATACGTGGGACTTGATAAGGATTTCAAGCAGGACAGCAGGTACGTCTGCCCCAAGTGCCGAAAGGATTTGAGATTGATCGGCACCGATTATCGCAATGTCGGCATACACTACAGGTGCCAGGATTGTAGCGAGGTATTTACGGTCCCGGTCGTCAAATGGCGCAATATGAAAACGCGTAAAGTTTGGAGCTCCGAGGATCTGAAAGAAGTCGAGGCTTCTTCGTACCAGTTCAGCCCCGATAAGAAGGGCTGGTTGGAATTCCAACTGAAACCAAAAGCCCAGCTTGTCGATTTTCTGAAGCAACGTGGATATCAGGTTCATGAATTGGCTCAGTTGACGGGCCGTTCCGGCGCAGTGCATACCGTGGATGTACTTGCTATCAGGGATGATATTATCACCAAGGTCAATCTCGGTATAGGTATCCTGGTGGCCCCATCGGGGGAACCGGAGGTCGGACTTGAATCCCTATTCAGATTCGATACAAGGGCTTATGATATCGGCATAAACTATAAAGTGGTAATTGCGATTCCCAAACTCGGCCAGGAAGCATTGAATTTCGCCGGCCGGCAGATGATCAGAGCGTTTGAAGCAAAAACCCTGGCAACGGTGGTTGCGGATATCACGCATCTTGACCGCTCCAATATAGGAATGCAGAGCAGGGTGGAGGCGGGAGCAAACCATTCCGGTTCGGTGGCGGCCAACGCGCGGGGTATCATTGTCAGGTTCCTTCGCAATAAGGGTTACGAAGTATATGAGAGGGCCCTGATCCTCGGCAAATCCGGTATCGAACATATTTTCGATATTTTCGCCAGGCGTGATGATAAAATCGTGGTGCCGACCATTGCCATCGGTATAGGCAACGAAAGCGGTCAACAGCTTGGCCTGGATGAGCTGTCCAAGTTCGATGCCGCAGCTTTCGATGCAGGTATTCGCAACAAGGTATACCTTGGCCTGTCGGAGATAAGCACACAGGCAAAACAATTTGCCATGCAGCAAAAAATTGATATTATTGAGCAGCAGGACCTGAGAAAACTGACGTGATTGTCTTGAATAATTCAGTCGGCATACTCTGCGCATCAGGGCCGATAACCGCTGAGTGAAATGAGAAACATAGCTGTTTTTGTCGTAGCTATCCTTTTTCTGACATTACTGATGGGTATATTCTACTTTATGCCCGTCGAGTCGGTTTGGATTGCGCTGGGCGCGTTGGCTATTATAGTAATATTTCATTTTCTGTCCAGGTTGCTTAAAGGAAAACAGACCCGTGAGTCCAAGCCAAGCCAGTGGCAGAATCTCACGTCGTTGCTTGTGATATTTGTCATCATCTTCATTGTCTTCGTGGTAACACTCTGGGATGTGGTCCCTTCGGCTCTGATATATGTGCTCATGGTTTCTTTAGTATTTACCATGCTGATCAATTTCCTTACCGTGCCTCTGGCGATTTTCCACAAAATAAAACAGAAAAAAGAGATATTCCAGCCAAGCTCCTATAAGCCGAGAGTCAGTATCATTGTACCTGCATTTAATGAGGAAAAAGTACTGGCAAGGACGCTGGAAACACTGATAGAGGCCGATTATCCCGATAAAGAGATCATCGTGGTTGATGATGGTTCCAAAGACAATACTTATTCTGTGGCCACCGAGTTCAGCCATCGTGGTGTCAAAGTAGTCCGACGTCTTAACGGCGGAAAATTCGCCGCGCTGAATACGGGCATTGCCATATGCTCGGGTGAAATAGTGATTACCGTGGATGCCGACAGCATGATTGCGCGCGGCGCCATAAACGAGATGGTCAGGGGGTTTGAGGATCCTCAGGTGGCGGGCGTGGCCGGGAATTTAAAGGTTTTTAACCGCAATAATCTGCTCACCAAGCTGCAAGCGTTGGAATATATCGTTCAGATTCAGATCGTAAGGAGAGCTTTTGAGAATTTCGGCTCCCTGACCGTGGCGTCCGGTGCTTTCAGCGCTTTTCGTAAGTCGGCTCTCGAGGAAGCAGGATACTATGATCCCGACTATCTGCTTGAGGATTTCGATATAACCATCAAGATGCTTAAAGCGCATCAGATACTTCATGGCAGCAACGAGGCGATCTGTTACACAGAGGCGCCGGAGACTATCAAGGATGTTTACCGCCAGCGTCTGAGTTGGTTCCGCGGCGATTTTCAAAACTTCTGGAAACACCGGGATGCCTTTTTTAATCCCAGGTTTGGAATTATGAACAAGCTTACGTTTCCCTATATGCTGTTATCCATGACACTGGTGCCGCTGGCCAGCCTGGTCGTTATAGTTACGTCGGTCATAATGCTAATTGACGGCGAATGGATGACGCTGGTACTGGCCTTTGCGCTCTTTGCCGTGTTGCAGTTGCTGCTATCAATAATTGCTATACTGGTGGCCGAAGATGATCTCAAATTGGCACTGTATTCACCTCTCTTCATTATCGGATACAAACAGTTCCTGGATTTCATTATGATCAAGGCTCTATTAGATATAATCGTGGCTGGAGGCACCTATCTCAAACGTGAGAGGGTCACCAGGATCGGTGATGCTCCGCGCAGCCGGCAATCATCACCCGCTGAGGTGCTGCTTGAACTACAGGCCAAGCCGTCCAAAGCATCGAAGGCCGACAGCTAAATAACCCCTGAGCATCCGGTTCAACTATTGTCGCTGATAAATAATTATTCAAGATAAAAATAATGAGTGATATCCTTAAGAAATACAGCGGACTGAGGATCCTTGTGACAGGGGGAGCAGGATTTATCGGATCGCACCTTGTGGAAAAACTGATCGACCTTGGCGCCAGTGTGACTGTGATCGATACCATGTTGTGCGGCAATAAGATAGAAGGGCTCAAGGAGGGCAAGAACCTGTCAGTACACCGGCTGGATGTCACAGATACGCAGGCTATTGCTCCGTTATTTAAGGGCCAGGATATGGTTTTCCACCTTGCGGCTGTAGTGGGAGTAGAGGAAACGCAGGATGAGCCGGTCAATTTGCTCAATGTTGAAGTAGTAGGCACTTCCAATGTGATTTCTCTGGCGGCCGGGAACAAGGTCAAACGCTTTGTCTTTGCTTCTTCTTCGGAGGTCTACGGCGATTCCGTTAAACCCATGGTGGAAGAGGGGCCGTTCAATCCCAAATCCACCTATGCCTTAACCAAGTTGATCGGCGAACATTTCTGCATGGCGTACTATCAGAAATTTGGCCTCGAGTACACAGCTTTACGTTATTTCAATGCATACGGACCACGTCAGGACGATCGTTTTGTGCTGTCCCGTTTTATTAGCAGGGCTCAGGCGGGACAGGAGATCATTATCTATGGCGACGGAAAACAGACGCGTGACTTCACATATATCGACGACACGATGCATATGACTCTGCTGGCCGGTATCATGGATGAAGGCATTAATCAGATATTGAACTTCGGCACAGGAAAAGATGTATCCATTAATACGCTGGCCGATATGGTTTTAACCGCACTGAATCTGAAAGGTAAAGTTAAGACGAAATATGTCGATTATGACCGGCTCAGGTCATTGGAGATTGAGGTATTCAACCGCATAGCAGACACAACCAAAGCGGAAACGATGCTTGCATATAAACCTCTTACAGACCTGGAATCAGGTATGCAGAAATGCATAGCCTGGTATAGAAATCGGAAATAGCAACCGCTGTAATACCGATAAGGGCTATTTATCGCCCGTGTGATAGCGGTACCACTGCTCGAAGGTCATTATCGTCGCAAACGACTTGAACCATTTGATCAGGGTATCCACTTTTTCAAGCTTGGCCATATCCGGCTTGCCGTTTTTATCCACAAAGCAATCGGGATGGAGGCCTATGGCGGTCACGCCCAGCGCATTCATATTGGTGCAGATTGATATACCATAGTCGTTATATTCCATTGATTCGCCGTAAGCGTCAACATAAATACAATAGCCCTTCTGTTGCATCGGCTTATCCAGGTTGATCACGTCGGTCCACTGGCAGTTGTACCAGATGCACATGTCTGATGCTGTGGGTATGCGGTACATGCCCCTGTCCATATCTACTTGGCAGTTATAGTCGACAGGTTTTAGGGACGGACACGGCTCTACCGATTTATGTACTGAGAATATTTTATATCCGGCGTCCTGTATCGCCTGATATCCGAGCTCATCGTAGTAATCTGTGGGGACGGTGAAAGATACGGGATTGATGCCGAAATATTTCAGATACTTACATCGCGCCTGTATCAGTTTGTATTTCAGCTCTTCGTAGGTAACCTTAACTTTTTCCGCCTCCGCCTTGGCGGCGTATATATTTATGCATGGATTGTCCTCGATATATTTCAGGTAATTCTGGGTTATATCCAGTTGATAATATGTCCAGTCATAGCCGTGAACGCTGATGCCGACCACGTTGTCATCGACATATTGTTTCAGCCAGGGTATCTCATATGATTCGGTACCGTCCACATTGGAGACAATGCCGCAATCCAGGGGCACGCCGTTTCGCTGGAAAACCTTTATTATCTCTTGTACCACCTCTTCCC
>Ga0172370_10000766_pt1 | contig 50215 bp, 32 predicted proteins | sample LakKiv5m_FD_114538 | JGI IMG/M metagenome (GOLD analysis project Ga0172370, IMG submission 114538) | Freshwater microbial communities from Kabuno Bay, South-Kivu, Congo - kab_022012_11.5m | ecosystem: Environmental > Aquatic > Freshwater > Lake | place: Democratic Republic of the Congo...
AAGGACGGCAAGGTCTTCACCATCGAGATGCAATCGCGCATCGATGCCCCGATCGACAAGGTCTGGGCAGAGATGAAACACCCCGAGAAGCTCTCGCAGAACAGCGAGCAGTACAAGAAGAGCGAGATCATCAAGGACGAGGGTAACGTCAAGGAAATGGAGCTCCACGTCATGGCGCTCAACAACCTGCAGACGCTGACGGTCCGCATGGAGTTCGACGACGCGACCAAGACGCTCGAGATCAAGACGCTGACCTCGTCGATGGCCGACATCGAGGGCAGCTACCACGCCGAGGCGTCGCCCGATGGACAGAAGACCCTCTACGTCTACAAGGCCAAACAGACCGACAAGGTCGCTCTGCCGATCTCGGAAGACGTGCAGCGCAGCGCGATCAAAGAAAGTTTCGTCAACCAGGTTCGCGCGATCAAGAAAGGGCTCGGTATCAGCTGATCGTGATTCGAGACTCCTGCGCTGTTTCTTTGGGGCCGCTTCCACCGGGAGGCGGCCCCGTCATTTGATGAAGGTCACTCTCGCCGAATTCCGGGCGTCGGCCGCGACGCCGGCGTCGATTCCGTCCGCTCTCTACCCGGAGACGGCGATCGCGGGCCGCTCCAACGTCGGCAAGTCTTCGCTGATCAACCGCATGACGGGACGCCGGGCTCTGGCGCGGACCAGCCGCACGCCCGGCTGTACGCGCGGGCTGATCTTCTACGACGTCAACGCCGCACTGACTCTCGTCGACCTTCCCGGCTACGGCTACGCGAGCCGCTCGCAGGACGAGCGACGCAGGTGGAAGAAGCTGGTCGAGAGTTATCTGGCCACGCGCGAGGAACTGGCCGGCGTGCTCATCCTGATCGACTGCCGTCGTGGCCCCGAGCAGGAGGAACTCGAACTGGCCGAGTATCTGTCGTCGGTGGGGCTCGTCTACGCCTGGGTGTTGACCAAGACCGACAAACTCGGCCGCGCGGAATTGTCGCGGCAGAGTGAGTCGCTCAGGTCTTCGCTCGCGCCGGCGCCGGTGATCGCGACGTCCTCACAGAGCGGCGCGGGAATCGAACCTCTGTGGAAATGGATACGCGCCGCCATTGCCACGGAGCGTCAGGTGTGACGGCCGCCGCCCGGGCCCTCGGCGACTGGATCGCACTGCTGCGGCCTTCGCAGTGGGTCAAGAACGGTTTTGTCATGGCCGCGGTGGTGTTCTCGCTGCGCTTGCTGCAACCCGAGCCGCTGCTGCGAAGCCTGGTCGCGTTGGTGGTGGTCTGTGCCGCCTCCAGCGCCGCCTACATCCTCAACGACGTCGTCGATGCCGAGCGCGACCGCTGCCATCCCGAGAAGATCCGGCGTCCTGTGGCTGCGGGCCGCATTCAGCCCGCCGCTGCCTGCGTGGCGGCGACGGCGCTGACGGTCTTTGCGCTTGGTGCGGGGGCCGCTCTGGGCTGGCACTTAGTCGCGTGCGTAGTTGCCTTCCTGGCCCTGCAGGGGCTCTACTCCACCCGCTTCAAGCACGTAGTCGTTCTCGACGTGACGGCGATTGCCGGTGGGTTCGTGCTGCGCACCGAGGCCGGAGTGGTCGCTGCCGGTGCGCATATGTCGCGCTGGCTGTTCCTGACCACTTTCTTGCTTGCGCTGCTTCTGGCCCTGGCCAAGCGCCGCCACGAACTGCTGCTGCTCGGTGAACGGGCCCGCTCACATCGAGGCGTCCTCGAACAGTACCGCACGATCCCCCTGGATCTGCTCATCGTTGCGCTGGCCGCAGGCGTGGCCGGGGTCTACATCCAGTACACGCTGTCAGCCGACGTAGCGGCGCGTCTCGGCACCAGCCGGCTTTATCTGACCTCTCCCTTTGTGGTCTTCGGGGTTTTTCGATACCTGTTCTTGATCTACGGGTGTGAGCAAGGCGGGGATCCGACCGGAGCTCTCCTCGGGGATCGCCCGCTCCAAGTCGCCGTGGCCCTGTGGGCGGCCGCGGTGATCGCGTTGCTGTACGGATAGCCTGCACCCCCGACTCATGCTTGTAAATATTCGCAAACTCCTGACCGGTGACATCAGCGGGCGCTTCCTCAAGCGTCTCAGGCCCGTGGTCGTGCAGATCAACGAGTTGGAGCCGCGCATCCAGGCCCTGTCCGACCAGGAACTGGCCGCCCAGACGCTGCGCTTCCGCGAGCGGCTCGAACGCGGAGAACCTCTCGACGACATGCTCATGGAGGCCTTTGCCACCGTGCGCGAGGCCGGCCGTCGCAGTCTGGAGATGCGTCACTTCGACACCCAGCTGATGGGCGGACTGGTGCTTCACGCCGGCCGCATCGCCGAGATGAAGACCGGTGAGGGCAAGACGCTGGTGGCCACGCTGGCCCTGTACGCCAACGCGTTGTCCGGCCACGGTGCCCACTTGGTGACGGTCAACGACTACCTGGCCCGCCGCGACGCCGAGTGGATGGGGCGCCTGTACCGTTTTCTCGGCCTGTCGGTAGGCGTGATCTACCACGGCATGGACGACGAGGAGAGGGTCCGCGCCTACCGCTGCGACATCACCTACGGTCAGAACAACGAGTTCGGTTTCGACTACCTGCGCGACAACATGAAGTTCTCGCTGTCGTCCTACGCGCAGCGTGAGCTGAACTTCGCGATCGTCGACGAGGTCGATTCGATCCTGGTCGACGAGGCCAGGACGCCGCTGATCATTTCGGGACCGGCCGAGGAATCGACCGAGAAGTACTACGCGATCAATCGGCTGATTCCGCGCCTCAGTGCCGAGACCCACTACACCATCGACGAGAAGCAGCGCTCGGCGATGCTGACCGAAGAGGGGGTGGTCAAAGTCGAGGAACTGCTCGGCATCTCCAATCTCTACGACCCCTCGGCCATAGAGATCCTGCACCACGTCAACCAGGCGCTGCGCGCGCACACGCTCTACAAGCTCGACGTCGACTACATGATCCACGAAGGCGAGGTGGTGATCGTCGACGAGTTCACCGGGCGCCTGATGCCGGGGCGGCGCTGGAGCGACGGACTCCACCAGGCGGTCGAAGCCAAGGAAGGCGTCAAGATCGAGCGCGAGAATCAGACGCTCGCGACCATCACCTTCCAGAACTACTTCCGCATGTACACGAAGCTCGCCGGCATGACCGGTACGGCGGAAACCGAAGCCGAGGAGTTCCGCAAGATCTACGGCCTCGACGTGATCGTGGTGCCGACCAACGCGCCGATGATCCGCAAGGACCACCCCGACGTGGTCTACAAGACCCAGCGCGAGAAATACGCCGCGGTCATCGAGGAAATAGTCGAGTGCCACGAACGCGGCCAGCCGGTGCTGGTCGGCACCATCTCGATCGAGAAATCCGAGATGCTCGCCGAACAACTCGAGAAGACCGGGGTGCGTCACCACGTTCTCAACGCCAAGCAGCACGCGCGTGAGGCCGAGATCGTGTCGCAGGCCGGCCGCAAGGGCGCGGTGACGATTTCCACCAACATGGCCGGACGCGGCACCGACATCGTGCTCGGCGGCAACGCCGAGTCGATGGCCCGTGCCGAGTGCGTTCTTGGTAACGAAGACGCCAAGTGGGGCGAGACGCTGGAGCGCTACCGGGCCCAGTGCAGCGCCGAACGCGACGAGGTGGTCGCGGCCGGCGGCCTTCACATTCTCGGCACCGAGCGGCACGAGTCGCGGCGCATCGACAACCAGCTGCGCGGGCGTTCCGGGCGCCAGGGCGACCCCGGTTCTTCGCGTTTCTTCCTGTCCCTCGAAGACGACCTGCTACGCATCTTCGGAGCGGAGCGTATCCAGGGCCTGATGCAGAGGCTCGGGATGGAAGAAGGCGTTCCGATCGAGTCGCGCATGGTGTCGCGTGCGGTCGAGAACGCGCAGAAGAAAGTCGAAGGTCACAACTTCGACATTCGCAAGCACCTGCTCGAATACGACGACGTCATGAACAAGCAGCGCGAAGTGGTCTATTCACGCCGCCGCGAGTACCTGAACGCCGAGACCTTGCGCGACGAGGTCCTGTCCGTTTCCCAGGAGCAGGTCGAGGCTTTGCTTGGTAGTTTCCTGGACTCCGAACGCGCGCGTTCGGAGTGGAACTGGAAAGGCCTCAGCGACGCCGTGTTCGGCCACTTCCACGTTCACTTCGAGGTTCCCGAAGCCGAGCGCGACACCATCACCCGCGACTCGGTCGCCGAGAGTCTCTCAACCGTGGTGCGCGAGGTCTACGAGGCCCGTGAAGCCGAGTTCGGCCCGGATGTAGTGCGCCAGCTCGAGCGCGTTTTGCTTCTTCAAGGACTCGATCACCACTGGAAGGACCACCTGCTGGCGATGGACCACCTCAAGGAGGGCATCGGCCTGCGCGGCTACGCGCAGCGCAACCCTCTGCAGGAGTACCAGCGCGAAGGCTTCGAGTTGTTCGAGGCGATGCTCGAGCGCTTCGAGCAGGATGCGATCGAGAAGCTCTTTACGGTGCGTCTGGCGGTCGAAGAGCCTGCGGCCGAAGACACCGAACTGGATCAGGTGGTCGCTGCCCAGCGCCTTGCCGCCCAACAGGCGGCGCAGCAACGCATGGGGAGACGTCTGGCGGCCCAGCAGGCCGCGGTTGCCGCGCAGCAGCGCGCGGTGAGTCAGTCCTCGCAAGAGGTCGCCGGAACCGGCCGTTTGGGGCTCGAACAGCGCGTGGAGGAACAGCGCCGCCGCGCCGAACAACAGATGGTGTTCGCTCACGGCGCCGAACAGCAGGGCGTCGTCAAGCCAGTGCGCGCGTCCACGTCGGTCGGGCGCAACGACCGGTGTCCGTGCGGCAGCGGCAAGAAGTACAAGAAGTGTCACGGCAAGGTGGCTTGAGGCGGTGAAGATCGAACCCACAGCGGCTCCCGCGCAGATTCGTGGTTTTCGTTTTTCGGGAATCCACGGTGGCATCAAGAAGAAGGGCCGGCGCGACTTCGCGTTGGTCGTTGCCGACCGCCCGTGTACTTGCGCAGCGGTGTTCACCCGCAACTCGTGCGCCGCCGCACCGGTGGTCGTCGCTCGCGAGCACGTCGCTTCGGGGCGCCTGCAGGCGATCATGATCAACTCCGGCAACGCCAACTGTGCGACCGGTGAGCAAGGTATGAAGTTGGCCAGCTGGAGTTGCGAGGAACTGGCCGGACGTCTCGGCATCGCACCGCAGCTGGTGCTGCCGTGCTCGACCGGGGTGATCGGGGTACAGATCGACCACCGGGTGATGGCGAGGGCGATTTCGCTCGGCGTCGACGGGCTCAGCCGCCGCGGATTCGCGGCGGCGGCGCGCGCGATTCTGACCTCGGACGCGTTTCCGAAGTGGGCTTCGCGCACGCTCTGTCTCGACGGTTGCGAGGTCACGGTCGCGGCGATGGCCAAGGGCGCGGGCATGATCGAACCGCACATGGCGACGATGCTCGCTTTCGTGCTCACCGACGCCGGACTCTCCACCGGCGCGGCGCGCAGCATCCTGGAGAGTGCGGTCGCGACCAGTTTCAATCGCATCAGCGTCGATGGCGACACCAGCACCAACGACACCTGCGTTCTGATGGCGTCGGGAGAGGCACCCGGGGTGGCGATTGAAGGGCCCGCTGGTGAAGGTTACCAGGTGTTGGCTGCGGCCGTCGCCGAGGTTCTCGACGAAGTTTCACGCATGATCGTGCGTGACGGCGAAGGAGCCAGCAAGATGGTCGATCTGGTGGTCGTCGGCGCGGCCGACGACGCCGAGGCCGATCGCGTAGCGCGCCGTATAGCCAATTCTCCACTGGTGCGCACGGCGCTGGCGGGAGCCGATCCCAACTGGGGACGCATAGTGATGGCGCTCGGCAACACTGATGCCTGCTTCGACGTGGCGGCGTTGGAACTGGACGTCGGCGAAGTGGCGCTGGTGCGCGCCGGTACCGTGCTTTCCGACGACGCGGTAGCCGCCGCGCGTCGCGTGATGAAGCGCGACAGCTACGTGATGACGGTGCGGCTCGGAGCCGGGCACGGCCGCGCCACGGTAGTGACCAGCGATCTGACCGAAGAGTACGTGCGTTTCAACTCGGCCTACACGAGCTGAAAGGCGTTTGATCAGTCGCCGCTCTCGAGCGTGAAATAGACAGTGGCTCCCTGGTCGGGGCCGCTTTCCGCCCAGACTTTTCCGCCGTGGATCGCGACGATGCGCTGGACCGTGGCGAGTCCGACGCCGAAGCCTTCGAAGAGATCCGGGGCGTGGAGGCGCTGGAACGGCTGAAACAGTCTCTGGGCCTGTGAGGGGTCGAAGCCGACCCCGTCGTCGCGTACGTAGAAGACCCGTACCCGCCCTTCGTGGAAGCTGCCGAACTCGATTTGCGCGGTGTCGTGGCCGGCGGTGAACTTCCAGCTGTTGCGCAGCAGATTGTCGAGCAGCGCGCGAACTAGGCGAGGTTCACCGACCGCGCTCAGCGACGGTTCCACGACGAAAGTGATCCGCCGGGCCGGGTCACCTTCGCGCAGGGATTCGCAGAGGGTCGCGGCCAGCGCGCTCAGATCGACGTGCTCTCGCTCGGGCTGTGAGCGCGAGATGCGCGAGAGCGCCAGCAACGCGTCGATCAGTCCGTCCATACGCTGACAGGTCGTGCGGATCCGTTCGAGCAGTTTGCCGGCGTCGGCTGGAAGCCGGGCGCTGTGGTCATCGACCAGAATGCGGCTGAACCCGTCTATGCCACGCAGCGGCGCACGCAGGTCGTGCGAAACCGCGTGACTGAACGCCTCGAGTTCACGGTTGACGGATTCGAGCTGGCTGGTCCTGGCGGCGAAACGTTCTTCCAGTTCTCTTTGTACATCCATCCGGCGTTTGTCGGTGTGGCGGCGTTGGAGGGCGGCCCCGATGATCTCTCCGGCGATGCGCAGCAGCGCCACCCGCGACTGCGACCACTCCTCGTCGCTGCGCCGCGACACGAACGTGACGAACCCGGTGAGGTCTTCGCCCTGCAGCAGCGGAACCGCCAACGCCGAGTGCACTCCGCGCTGATTCAGGTAGAGCCGCTCGGCGGAATCCTCGGGAAGGTCGTTGCCGCCGTTGCGGACCAGCACGAAGTCGTGTTTCGCGAACGCGGCGTTCCAGAGTGCAAGAGTCGGAATCGAAACGTGCGGAGCCGCCGGGACCATGCCGGCCGCACTCCTGCAGTCCCATCTGTGAGTCAGTTCGGCTTCGCTGTTGTCTTCGTGAAGGAACTGCCAGACGCTGCATCGATCCAATCCGACCACGCCGGCGATCTCCCGCAGTCCTTCGCCGATCTCGTCGTCGATGCGATCGGAGGCGATTCCTATGAAGCGCGTGGACAGCACGGTCATCAGGCGTGCGAGTCTCTTGTGTTCGGTGAGTTCGTGTTCGGCACGTTTGCGCGCCGTCACGTCGAGCGCGAATACCAGGAACGTTCCGGGGTCGTCTTGGAGTCCCGCCAGCCCGAGCAATGCCGCCACCCGGCTGCCGTCGCGCCGATAGAAGTCCTGTTCCCAGGGCGGGCAGTGACCTACGCGTTCGAGTTGGTCGATCGCGGACGCAGTCAGGTGCCGATACTCGATCGGCGTCATGTCATCCCATCGCATTTCGCCTGCTTCCAGCGCGCGACGGTCGTAGCCGGTGACCATCAGGGCCGCGTCGTTGGCGTCCAGGACGAGTCCGTCGCGGCGAGCGGTCAGGATACCGAGCATCGCGGAGTCGAGCAGGCACCGCAGGCGCGCCTCGCTGTGACCCAGCCCGACATGTTCGCGCCGCCGCGCCAGCGCGCCGCCCAGCAGCCCGCCGGCCAGATCGCACAGTGGGTGGAAGTCGTCGGGCCAATCCGCTTCGCGGTCGTGCGATACGAACAGTGCGGCCGCTGACAGCTCGGAGTCGGCGCTGCGGATCGGCACGACGACTGCGGATCGGATACCGAATCGCCGGCAAAGACCGCGTTCGGCGCTCGCTTCGGGAGCGAGGTCGGCCAGGGTCCGGATCCACACCGTTCGGCCGGCGCTCAGCTGCGCGAGCGTCCAGACCGGTGCGTCGTCCGTGAGCGTCTCTGCGAGCAGCGCGAGCCCTTCTTCGTGCCACTCTTGCGCGACGTGCCAGCGGCCATCGCGATCGACCACGAATAGGTATCCTCTTTGCTCACCGCCGAAGCGCGCGATGCGTTCGAGCGCGCGGACGAGATTCTCGTCGAGGTTTTCGAGAGGAAGGTTGACGAGGTCGGCGGCCAGCTCTGCCACCATCGTCTGGAACTCGATGTGGCGCTCGATCTGTTCGTGATCATTGCCGGCTGCGTCGAAGATCTGCGCGCTACGTTTGCGTATCGAAGCGAGCATTGCGGTCACGCGCGGCGATCCCGAAGCCGACGGCGTGGCAGGTGCCGGTTCTCGCAAAGTCACTCGCGCCCCCTTCCGGTCTGGCTCGCGAGCGTGAAGAATATCGTGGCACCGCCGTCCGGTTCGGATGTCGCCCAAGCTCTGCCGCCGTGCATGCGGACGACGCGGTCAACAGTCGCAAGGCCGAGGCCGTTGCCCTCGAACTCGCCTTCGGTGTGCAGGCGCTGAAACGCGCCGAAGAGCTTGCCCGCCGACGCGGGGTCGAAGCCGGCTCCGTCGTCGCGCACGAAGTAGACGCATTCGCCATCGATTCGTTCGGTTCCGAAGCGGACGTGAGCAAGCGGGCGGCGCACGCTGAACTTCCATGCGTTGTCGATCAGCTGGCCGAGCGCGACGCGCAGCAGCCCGGCGTGGCCCACGACGCTTACGCCTGGTGCGATGTCGATCTCCACCTTGCGGCCAGGGTCGCAGGCACGTTGCTTCTCGACGAGTTCGGCGGCGATCGCCGACAGGTCGACGGGTTTCCACTCGATTTCGGTTCTTGCCACCCGTGAAAGCTGCAGTAGCGCGTCTATGAGGTGGCTCATCCGCAGCGTGGCCTGCCTGATGCGGTCGAGCAATGCGCGTGCATCGTCGCCGAGTTCGGCGGCGAAATCCTCGAGCAGTACCAGGCTCAGCCCGTCGATGGTGCGCAGCGGCGCGCGCAGGTCGTGCGAGACCGAGTACGCGAAGGCCTCGAGTTCGGCGTTGCTGGCTTCGAGTTGGGTCCGGCGGTGGTTGACGCGACGTTCGAGGGCTTCACGGGCCGAGTGGATCTCGTCATCGGCGAACTTGCGCTCGCGCGCGTTGGCTACGATGTCACAGAAAACGCGCAGCAGCGCCAAGTGGTGGTCACTGAGATCCAGAGGTCGGAACGACGCGAAGTGGATCGCGCCGCGGATGACGCGCCCCGGGTATAGAGGGATCGCGAGGAACCCCTTCACGCGGTTGCTCTCCAGCATCGCGCGTTCGGAGTCGGCTTGGGGCGGTAGGCTGTCGATGGTCGGCAGATAGATGGTGCGGCCCGCGAGCAGACGTTCTCGCCACCACGGCAGCGCTTCGAGGCGAACCTGGTTCAAGCGCGCGGGTACCGCTTCGTGCGGGTCCGCCAGCCAGCCCAGCCGCAGTTCCTCGACGTCGCGATCGGCGGCAGCCTCGAACAATCCGACACGGTCGAGGTCGAAAAATCTGCCGACCTCGGCCAGCGCTTCGGAAATGGCTTGGTCGATCGACGCGAACGGCAGAGTGATCAGACGCCGCGACAGTGAAGCCAGCAAGCGGTCGAACTCGTTGCTGCGCCGCAGTTCCTTTTGAGCGCGTTCGCGTTCGCTGAGGTCGATGCACAGCGACAGCAGTTCGGGAGCGAACGGTGCGAGGGAAGCGAGCGTGGCCAGGACCGGTACACGGCTTCCGTCCTGACGCTGCACCTGCTTCTCCCATGGAATCACCATGTCTCCATGGTCGAGACGCTCGAGGGCGCGAAGATCGAGGCTCTGGTATTCCCTCGGAGTGAAGTTTTCCCATTCGACGGCACCGGCCGCGAGTTCCGCGTGCGAACGGCCGACGATGCGCAGTCCCGTGTCGTTGCTCTCCAGAACCCGGCCGTTGCGGTCGAGGATGAAGACTCCGACGACTTCGCAGGCGCAGAAGCTGCGCCACAATGTTTCGTTGGCCCTGCGCGTTCGTTCGCGCGAGCAACGGGCCAGCGCATCGAGCATGAAACGGCCCGGCAGTTCGAGCAGTGTCGCCAGATCCTCGGGCCACTCGATGTTCGAAACGTTCGCCGCTCCGATGCCGGCCGCGCCCGCGAGCTTGCCGGCGACGAAGACCGGGATCACGAATGCGCAGCGCAGTCCCAGCGCTTCGACCATCTCGCGTTCGGCTTCGTCGGCCGACGACTTTGCCGGTGCCCCGGCGGTGACGCGGATCGGGCGCCGAGCGCGAAACTCCGCCAGCGTCCACGGCAGCGCCGGTAGCTCTGCGACGTGGTCCTTGAATGGCCGCAGCCCTTGCCCGAACCACTCGTGGCTGATGCTCCAGCCGGCGCCGCCTCTTTCGAAGACCGCCAGGACGGCGCGGTCGGCCGCGGCGAAGCGGGCGACGGCTTCCAGCGTATCGCAAACCGCCGAGTCGATCTGTTCGGGCGGGACGTTGACGAAGTTCGTAGCCAGCGCGGCTACCAGGTTGCGTATCTCGAATCGGCGCCTGGCGGCCGACGAGTCCCATACCGGCTCGGGTGCCCCGAGTTCAGACAGAATGCTTTTCACGCTGTGGACCCCGCCCTCCCAGGGTGAGCCGCCGGCCGCGCCGCCGCAGCGGTCCCGAGGGCGTGGCAAGCCGGCAACCGCAGGCGCTGCACACTAGACCCCCGGACAGGGTTGGGGCAAGCGACTGCGAGCGCGGCGACCGTCGAGGGGCTTCACTTTGCGCCGAGTGCCGGTTATCTAGCGGGCAATGAAAGCCTGTCTGTTTACCGCCAACAACGAACCCATGAGCGTGGAGGACGTGACCTTGGACGCGCCGGCTCAGCCGGGCGAGGTTCACGTCAAGTGGAAGGCCTCGGGGGTTTGCCACTCCGACCTGTCGGTCTGGGAGGGCAAGTTGCCGCTGCCGCCCGGCTCCATCCTCGGCCACGAGGGGGCCGGTGTGGTCGTCTCTGCCATTGACAGCAAGACCGGCCTTCGACCCGGCGATCACGTGATCGGTAACTTCGTGCCGATCTGCGGCGAGTGCTTCTACTGCAAGAACGGCCAGCCTTTCGTCTGTTCGCAAGGCCAGCTCATCGGCATGAGCCGCTTCCCGTTTTCGCGCAGTGACGGTTCGCGTTTGTTCGGAGCGATGGGCGGTCTGGCCACCTTCGCCGAGGAGTCGGTGGTGCACGAGGCCGCGCTCGTCAAGATCCCGTCCGATCTCCCGCTCGGCCAAGCCTGCTTGATCGGTTGCAGCGTGACCACCGGGGTCGGCGCGGCGCTCAACGCGGCCAAGGTCACCAAGGGTTCGACGGTCGCGGTGATCGGCTGCGGCGGCGTCGGTCAGTCGGTGATTCAGGGCGCACGGCTGGCCGGTGCCGCCCGCATTATCGCCATCGATTTGAACGAGGCCAAGCGTGCGGCGGCTTCGCGCTTCGGTGCCACGGACTCGGTGGATCCGGCCGTCCAAGATGCCACCGGTGCGGTGATGGCCCTCACCGAAGGTCGCGGTGCCGATTTCGCATTCGAAGTGGTCGGCGTCGCCGCGCTTCAGCGGCAGGCTTTCGACATGACCCGCACCGGCGGTGTCTGTTGCTGGGTCGGAGTGCCCGCGTTCGACGCTGAAGTGTCGATACCGGCTGCGATGCTCACGATGCTGAACAAGAGCATCATCGGCACCATCTACGGATCCGCCGACGTGCGCCAGGACTTCGTGCGCTTCGCGAACCTGGCCAAGAAAGGTGATCTCGACCTGGCCAACATGGTTTCGCGGCGCATCAAGATCGGAGACATCAACGATGCTTTCACCGAGATGATGAAGGGGGATTCGATCCGGTCGGTGGTCGAATACGACTGACGACTCAGATCTGATTCAGTCGCCGATTCATCCGCGTTTGTGTTCTGCTCCGTCCTCGTCCTGTGCGAATTCGGGGTAGAGTTTTTTGATACACTCCGGGCAGATGCCGTGGCTGAACTCGGCCTCGGAGTGGTCGCGTATATAGACTTCCACCTGACTCCAGTAGCCGTGGTCGTCGCGGATATTCTTGCATCTCGCGCAAATCGGCAGGATGCCGCGCAGGGTCTTGATGTGGTCGAGCGCTTGGCGCAGTTCCTCGACCTTTGATGTCAGCGCGTCCTGCATCTCGATCAAACGGCGGCCGGCCTCTACGCGTGCGCGCAGCTCGCGGATGTCGGAGGGCTTCGCGAGATAGTCGTCGGCGCCGGCGCCGAGTCCTGCGATGATGTCGGTCCTGTCACCTCTGGCGGTCAGCATAATGAGGTAGGGAGGCCGGTCGCTTTGCAGAGTGCGGACCCGGCGCACCACCTCGAGCCCGTCGATCTGAGGCATCATCCAGTCGAGTATCGCCATCCGCGGCGCGTCGGGCCGCTGCAGCGCATCCCATGCGGCGGCCCCGTCACGGGCTTCCAGCACTTCGTGTCCACTCTTTCTGAGCACGGTGGCCAGTATGGCAAGAGACTCGCTGTCGTCGTCGGCGATCAGTATGCGCATCGGGAAGTCCTCCGACTGCTTTTCGTTCGGGGCTGGTTCCTGCAACTCGCGCTCGAGGATGCCGGTGTTTCCCCGCCTCCGTCCTCCATCGGATCATCGACCCGGCTGGCGGTGAAAGGAAGAGCGAACGGCGTCGCTTGATGATGCGCGGTCAATGCTCGAACCGTGCTGACCGCGTAGCGCCGGCCCCGGCGTCCTGACGCCTGCGATAATCGGTTCTGGCTCCGCTTACCGTATCGGCACGAATACTTTGCACGAGCTAAGATTGGGTGCGCTGCTGTCGCCGAAGGATCCGAAGCCGCCGGCGTGGTGGACGTAACGGCCTGTTTCTCTGTGTCGTTCCGATCGACCCCATCGTCTCTCGCGATTCTCAGCCGTACGCGTGTTGCGTGAATGTTCGATGCATGATCGAAGACGTCAGTACGAGCAGGGGTGACCGGGACACGCCGGTAGAGGAGGCACACGATGTCCGACAAGTCTTCACCTTTCCCGATCGAAGATCCTGCAGCACGGGCGGCACGTCTCGAAGCGGAACTCGCGACCGTTCGCACCCAACTCGGAGATGCTCTCGAGGTTGTCGCGAGGCTCACCTCCACCATCGACACGGCAGACAGTCACACCGAAAGAGTTCGTACGCCGAAAGACAGCGAGATCCTGATCGTCACCGATAATCAGGGGCAGGCCGACAGGCTCTTCTTCACACTCGACGGCGGTGGATTTCGAGTTGTGCACGTGGACAACGGCCGCTTGGCTTTGGACTCGGCGCGGCGGCACAAGCCGGCGCTCATCATGAGTGACGTCGCGGTGCCCGGCATGGACGGGTTCGATTTGTGCCGCGCGGTCAAGGCCGATGCGGCGTTGCGCGGTGTTCCCGTGGTCTTGCTGACGACGCAGTCGAGTCCGGAGCAGGGCGCGCGTGCACGCGAGGCCGGGGCCGATTGTCATTTCACCAAGCCGTACGACGAAAGTGCACTTTTGGCCGGCATCGACGCGTTGCTCGGCGCACCCGCGCGTGTTTGCGAGCAGCCCGAGAAGGAGCCGCTCGCTTCGGGCATCGCCGCTTCTGGCAAGGCCTGCACGAGCAGCAGCGAGAAGTTCGTCAACCGGCAGTTCGCCATCTGTGAAGATGCGGTGACACAGGACCGCGACTCGTCGCGAGTGCTCGAGGAACTACGGCTCGCCAACGAGCGCCTCGAAAACGAGGTCGCAGAACGCCAGCGAGCCGAGACCGAAGCGAAGGCGCACGCTTCGCGCCAGTCGGTGCTCGCGCAACTCACCCATCTGACGCTGACCGGTATCGAAATCGTCGAGTTTCTGAACGAAGTGGCGCGTCAGACCGCACTGGCTCTCGACGCACAGTGGTGCCACGTCTTCGAAAGACTGCCCGACGGAGGTACTCTGGTGGTGCGCGGTCTGGCGGGGCCGCTGGGTGAACATCAGTCTCTGGTGGTGGACGAACGCGGCCTTTGCGGTAGGCCGTTGCTTGCCGACGAACCGCTGATCGTCGACGACATGGAGAGCGAAGAGCGTCGAATGCTGCCTCCTTGGTTGCAGGGTGAGGACGTTCGCAGCGCGATCGCCGTGCCGTTCCGACTTTCGGGGGGACTCTACGGAGTGCTCGCGGCTTTCAGCAAGAGCCCGAGCCGCTTCGATCCGGACGCTGCTCCATTTCTGCGCGGAGTCGGCGATCTGATCGGCCACTTCGTCGCGCGTGTGCGGTCGGAAGAACAGTTGCGCCTGCGCGATTCGGCTCTCGAGTCTGCGGCCAATGCGATCGTCATCACCGATCGCGAGAGCGTCGTACAGTGGGTCAACCAGGCGTTCACGCGACTCACCGGTTACACGGCCGACGAAGCCGTCGGCCGCACGCCCAGGGAACTGCTCAGATCGGGGCTGCAAGATGCGGCCTTCTATCGGAAGATGTGGGAAACGCTTCTCGACGGCCGGATATGGGAAGGTGACCTGAGCAATCGACGCAAAGACCGAACTATTTACACCGAGCACCAGACCATCACGCCGGTGCGAGACCGTGACGGGCGGATTCGCCATTTTATTTGCATCAAGGACGATATCACCGAGCGTCTCGATCTCGAAGAACAGTTCCGCCAGGCACAGAGGATGGAGGCCGTTGGACAGCTAGCGGGCGGGATCGCGCACGACTTCAACAATCAACTGTTCGTGATCAACGGATACTGCGATTTGCTGGCCACGGCAGTTGCCGGCCAAGCTGCCCTGGAAGCTCCGGTCCAGGAAATCCAGGCCGCCGCGCGGCGTTCGGCGCTGCTGACCAAACAGCTGCTGGCGTTCAGCTGCAAGCAGGTCTTGCAGCCGAAGATACTCGACCTCAACGCGGAATTGTCGGCGGTACGCGAGACGTTGGGCCGTCTGATAGGCGAAGACATCCAGCTGACTATCGTATTGGAAGACGGCGCCGGGCACGTCAGAGTGGATCCGGGCCAGCTGCAGCAGGTGCTGATGAACGTTGCCGTCAACGCGAAAGACGCGATGCCCGACGGCGGGAAGCTGACCATCGAAACCGCCGCCGTAGAGTTCGACGCGAGCTACGCGCACTCACATCGCGATGTGAGTGAGGGGACGTACGTCTCGCTGTCCGTGTCGGACACCGGGATCGGCATGGACGAGGCGACGTTGTCGCGGGTGTTCGAGCCGTTCTTCACCACCAAGACCGCGGGTAAGGGGACCGGACTCGGGTTGCCGACTGTACTCGGGATAGTCAAGCAAAGCGGCGGGCACGTCTCGATTCAGAGCGAACTCGGGTGCGGTACTACCTTGAGGATCTACCTGCCGTGCGTCGACGAGCCGGCAGAAAAAGCGGCGGCCGATTCGATTGCACCGAGGGAGGGCGGCAGCGAAACAATCTTGTACACCGAAGACGAAGCGGCGCTGAGGCGGCTGGTGTGTCGCGTGCTCGAGGACCACGGCTATCGCGTGCTGACCGCTTCCAACGGCAAAGAGGCCCTCGAAGTGGCTGCGACGTTCGACGACGATATTCACCTGTTACTGACCGACGTCATCATGCCGGAGATGAGCGGGACTCAGCTCGCCGCGCAGCTCACTGATCTACGTCCGCGGGTACGGGTCATCTATACGTCCGGATACGCAAGCGACGACATTCTGTCACACCACGGAGTGCTCGAAGGCGGGCATGTGTTGCTGACCAAGCCGTGTCCGACCGATGTCATGCTGCGCGCGGTCCGCGAGGTTCTCGACTCGCAATCGGGCGGAGCATTCCGCACAGGTCGCGTGCTGGTCGTCGACGACTCGCGCGACGAGCGCGTCATCGAAGCACGTCTGTTGTCGAAAGCCGGCTTCACCGTGCTCGAGGCAGACTCCGGACCCGAAGCTCTGGCGCTACTGGAGCGCGAAACCGTCGACGCGGTCATCACCGACGTGAACATGACGGGGATGGACGGTTTCGTCTTGACCGGGGCGATACGGAGCATGCCGCGGTGTCTGACGCTGCCGGTGATCGTGCTGACGGGGGCTTGTACGGACGAGGAAGTCGAGCACAGCCGCGCCGTCGGGGCGACGGCCTGCTTGGACAAGGGCATAACGGGGCAGCAAGGGCTGCTCGCGGCGCTGGCCAACTTGCAGTAGGGCGAAGCTACACGGTTGAGGCCGGCCGTGGCCCGATGAGGCGTCAATCGGCCGCCGACGTGGCCCGCTGGCTGCCGGCCCGCGGCCTTTCGCAACTGGCTCGAAGGCACGGGGGCCGGGTTGGACCTACGACCGCCTTTCCTCCGGGCGTTTTTTCACGGACACTGCCGGCGCTCACTGTTGCCGTCGAGGTTAAACTGGCCGTGGCCGTATCGATCGAAGAGCTGCTGGCTTCGCTGCCGATTGCAGTGGTGGTGCCGGCCTACCAGGCCGAGCGCACCATCGCCGCGGTACTGGGCAGCATTCCCAGTTTCGTGCGCAGGGTGGTCGTCGTACTCGACGGCTGCAGCGACGCAACCGGCGCTCTCGTCGATCGGGCAGCCGCCGGCGATCCACGCGTCGTGCGCATCGATCACGACGAAAACCGCGGCGTCGGGGCCGCGATGCGCAGCGGCTACGAGCGGGCGATAGCCGACGGCGCAGAAATCGTTGCCAAGATGGACAGTGACGGGCAGATGGATCCGGCGTATCTGGCTGCGTTGCTGATGCCGATCGCGCTCGGCCGTGCCGACTACACCAAAGGCAACCGTTTCCTGAGACCGCGCGAGATCCGATCGATGCCGCTGGTGCGCCTGGTGGGCAATGCGACGTTGTCGTTCCTAGCCAAACTTTCCACCGGCTACTGGCACATTCTCGATCCCACCAACGGCTACACGGCGATTTCCCGCGAGGCGCTGTCGGCGATCGACCAGGATCACCTCGACGATCGCTTCTTCTTCGAATCGAGCATGCTGGCCGAACTCTCGCTGGTGCGGGCGGTGTGCGTCGACGTCGCGATGCCGGCGCGCTACGGGACCGAAGACAGTCATCTGTCGGTGAGCCGCAGCCTCTTCGAGTTTTCGCTCAAACACGCGCGCAGTTTCGTACGGCGCATCTTCCTGCGTTATCTCGTGCTCGACTTTTCTGCGGTGTCGTTGCTGCTGGCGTTGTCGCTTCCGATGGCGATCTTCGGCGTCGTCTTCGGGCTGCGGAGCTGGATGCACTCGTCCGTGTACGGAGTTCCGGCCACCGCCGGCACGGTCATGCTCGCCGCGTTCACCACCGCCGCGGGGTTTTTCGGTCTGGTGCAAGCGATGGTCTACGACATCATGTCGGTACCTCAGGTCCCGCTGACGCTGCCCAAACTCGGCGTCGTGGTTCCGAACCTCGTCGAACGCTCCGGCGCCGATCGCTGACGGCAAGTCTTCGAAAGCCCTTCTGCGCAGTATGTTCACGAGGGTCCACCCGCAAGGCGGATCCTTCCTGATGAATGCTAGTGCTGTGGGTCGCGCGAGCGTGTCAGATCGGCGAAGCTTGCGCGGTGGCTGCGCAGGTAGAGACCGACCCGGCGCGCCGCCAGCGGTGAAAGCCCGAGCAACGCGCGGCGGCGCACGAACGCGGCCGGGGCCATGCTGAGGGCTCCAGCCCACGCCCTCAGCAGCGTGGTCGCGAGCGTCCACGCGGAGGCCGAACTCAGCATCCCGTCGCCGGCACCGCGCCCTCTCAGCGCATCGATAGCCAGACACGCCACGCGCAGCAGCGTCAGCAGCGGCAACGTCGCCAACAGCGTCAGCGGCGCCGTGTGCAACATCGCCAGGAAGTGGTTGCGCTCTACATGGAACGCCTTGAACGTCGAGTGCACGCCCGAGGTTCCCGAAAGCGCGTGACGGACGACGACGTCGGAGAACGACGCGAAGGTGTAGCCGAGCGCGACCAGGCGCAGTCCGAGATCTCCGTCCTCGCAGTAGGCGAAGAACTCGGCGGCCATGCCGCCGGCCTCGCGCCACGCTGCGGTACGAAACAGTGCCGCAGCGCCGGACGGAACTCCGATTTCGCACGCGGCGAGATGGTCGTACTGGGCGCGATCACATTCTCCGAATCCGCGCGGGAACCCGATCCCGTCGCGTGTGAACACCAACCCGCCGACGCTCTGGATGGTTCTTCCGTCCATGCACAGCAGTTTCAGGCACGCGCCGGCCGCGTCGTCGGGGAGTGCCCGGATCGCGCGTAGCAGCCGCGCTGCAGCGCCGGTGGCGAGAACCGCGTCGTTGTTGATCAGCAGCACGAACGGTGCGCCGGTGGAGGCCACGCCGAGGTTGCAGGCGGCCGGGAAGCCGAGGTTGGCGCCGGTCTCGATGTGGCGTGTGACCAGGGGGTGGGAGCCGCAGCGCGTGGGCGGCTGATCGACGAGCACGACTTCGGCAGCCTCGGCGAACTCGGCCAGGCTGTCGAGACACGCTATTGTCGCAGCGGGGTCTTTGTAGTGGACGACGACGATCGCCAGCGTCGCGGCAGGTGCGAGACGCGTTTCGTCGTCCAAGGAAAGATCTGTGGAAGTGTCGCGCACAGCCGGGTCGGTCGCTCTCCTGCGACGCAGCAGAGCTCAGACTTCCAGACGCTGCTTGAGCAGGCGGTTTACCGAGGCCGGGTTGGCCTTGCCCTGGCTCTCTTTCATCACCTGACCGACGAAGAACCCGAACAGCTTGTCCTTGCCGGACTTGTACTCGGCGGCCTTGTCGGCGTTGGCCGTGACGACGCGATCGACGAGCGCGGCGATCGCTCCCTCGTCGGTTACCTGAACCAGGCCCTCGCGCGCGACGATCGTGGCGGGGTCGTCGCCGCTCTCGACCATCTTCGAGAACACCGTCTTGGCGATCTTGCCGCTGATGGTTCCATCGTCGATCAGTCGCACGAGCGCGGCGAGGTGCCCCGGTGCGAACGGGAGCTTCGAAAAGTCGGTCTCGCCTTCGGCCGCGCTTTCGTTGGCGACTCTCAGCACGTCGCTGGTGATCCAGTTGGCGAGCGCTTTGGGATTGTCGTGCGCGGCCACCGCGGCCTCGAACCAATCGGCGAGCTCCTTGCTGGCGGTCAGCACGCCGGCGTCGTAAGCCGACAAGGCGTAGGCGGTGGCGAAGCGCGCGCGCCGTGCGTCGGGTAGTTCGGGAAGCTCGCCGCGCACGCGCTCGATCCAGGCTGCGTCGATGACCAGCGGCAGCAGGTCGGGCTCGGGGAAGTAGCGGTAGTCGTGCGCCTCTTCCTTGCTGCGCATCGAGCGCGTGACGCCGCGATCGGCGTCCCACAGCCGCGTCTCCTGCACTACCGCGCCACCGCCGAGCAGGATCTCGGCCTGACGCTCGATCTCGTAGGCGATGGCGCGTTCGACGGCGCGGAAGCTGTTGAGGTTCTTGATCTCGGCGCGGGTGCCGAGCACGCTCTCGCCGCGCCTGCGCAGCGACACGTTGGCGTCGCAGCGCATGCTGCCTTCGTTCATGTTGCCGTCGCTGATGCCCAGGTAGCGTACCAGCGAACGCATCTTGCGCATATAGGCGGCGGCTTCGGCGCCGCTGCGCAGGTCGGGTTCGCTGACTATCTCGAGCAGCGGTACTCCGGCACGGTTGAGGTCGACCAGCGACCACGAAGCGTGCGCGTCGTGGATGCTCTTGCCGGCGTCTTCTTCCATGTGAATGCGCGTCAGACGCACGCAGTGTTCGGCACCGTCGACGTCGAAGGTGACGCGGCCGTGTTCGCAATAGGGCTGTTCGTACTGCGTGATCTGATAGGCCTTGGGCAGGTCGGGGTAGAAGTAGTTCTTGCGCGCCCAGCGGCTGGTGCCGTTGATGGTGGAATCGGTGGCCAGCGCTGCGCGGATCGCGTACTCGACGGCGCGGCGGTTGAGCACCGGGAGTACTCCCGGCATTGCCAGGCACACCGGGCAGGTGTGCTCGTTGGGGTCGGCGCCGAAAGCGGCCGAGCAGCCGCAGAAGAGTTTGCTCGCGGTGGCGAGCTGGCAGTGCACTTCGAGTCCGATGACGGTCTCGAAGCCGCCTTCCTCGTAGAAACTGCGCGCGGGGCTCACGGCCTCAACTCCGCCTTGGCCCGGTGCCAGTCACAGGCGTCTTCGTAGGCAGCAGCCGTGCGCAGCAGCGTCGGTTCGTCGAGAGGTCTACCGATCAGCTGCAGCCCGATCGGCAGACCGGCGCGGTCACGGCCGCACGGAATCGACATTCCGGGTAGTCCGGCAAGGTTCACGGAGATGGTCAGGATGTCGGACAGGTACATCTTCAGAGGGTCGTCGGTGCGCGATCCGATCTCGAAGGCAGTGGCCGGCGCGGTCGGAGTGGCGATGACGTCGCAGCGTTCGAACGCCTGTGCGAAGTCGCGCCGGATCAGCGTGCGCACGCGCATCGCCTTGGAGTAGTAGGCGTCGTAGTAGCCGGCCGATAGCACATAGGTGCCGAGCATGATGCGCCGTTTGACCTCGGCGCCGAAGCCCTGGTCGCGGCTCTCGCCGTACATTTCGCGCAGGCCCTGTTCTTCTCCGCGGCGCCGTCCGTAGCGCACGCCGTCGTAGCGTCCGAGGTTCGAAGAGGCCTCTGCCGTAGCGACGATGTAGTACGTGGCCACCGCGTATTCGGTGTGCGGAAGCGTAACTTCGACGACAGTGGCACCGAGTCCTTCGAGCTTCGCGATCGCGGCACGTACCGCGGCTTCGACGTCGGCGTCGAGTCCTTCGACGAAGTACTCGCGCGGGATGCCCACGCGCAGCCCGGCGACGCTCGGGTGGGCGCCGATCGCGGCGGCGTAGTCCGGTACCGGCGCGTCGATCGAAGTCGAGTCGAGCGGATCCTTGCCGGCCACGGCCTGCAGCAACAGCGCCGCCCCGCGCGTGGTGGTCGCCATCGGTCCAACCTGGTCGAGCGAAGAAGCGAAGGCGATGACGCCGTAGCGGCTGACCCTTCCGTAGGTCGGTTTGATGCCGGTGACGCCACAGAAGGCGGCCGGCAACCGAATCGATCCGCCGGTGTCGGTGCCGAGACTGCCGAGCGCCTGGCGCGCCGCGACGCAGGCTGCCGAGCCTCCCGACGAGCCGCCCGGGACGCGGTCGAGCTTCCACGGATTGCGCGTGAGTTGTCTCGCCGAGTTCTCGCACGACGAACCCATCGCGAACTCGTCCATGTTGAGTTTGCCGAGCAGCACCGCTCCGGCGCTGCGCAGGCGCGCGACCACCGTGGCGTCGAAGGTCGGCGTGAAGTTTTCGAGGATTGCGGAAGCGCAGGTGGTGCGCACTCCTTTGGTCAGGAAGATGTCCTTGAGCGCGATCGGGATGCCGGTCAGCGCGGTCGCATCTCCGGCGGGCGCGCTCGCCAGCCGGCGATCGGCGCTCTGGGCCTGCTCACGCGCCAACTGCGCGGTGACTTCGAGGAAGCTGCCGACCTGCGGCTCGGTGGCCTCGATACGGGCCAGGCACGCCTCGGTAAGTTCCCGCGACGAAATCTCGCGCGCGGCTAAGCGCAGCGAGGCTTCTTCAATGCTGAGTTCGCCGAGGTCGCTCAACTCGCGTCTCACTCGATGATGCGCGGCACCACGAAATAGTGGCCGTCGCGGCGCGGAGCATTGGCGCTGGCGGCCTCCGGATCGCCGCCGGTGGTGACCGCGTCTTCGCGGTACGGAGTGCTCATGGCGACCACGTGGGAAGTCGGCTCGACGTTGCTGGTGTCGAGTTCGCCGAGTTTACCGACGTAGCCGAGGATGCGGCCGAGGTCGCCGGTCAGGCGGGCGACTTCGTTTTCGCCCAGGTGCAGGCGGGCCAGCGCGGCGACGCGCCGGATCACGGTTTCGTCTATCGACACTAAGCGTGCGATTAACACGCGGTAGGGCGAGGCGCAAAGTCGCAGGTTCCATCGGGCGCGAGGCCTCGCGGCAACTGGAGTCGGATCGGTGGCCAAGCGCGCCCTGAGCCCGTCAACGACAAAGGCCGGCGCCCCTTGCGGGAGGTCGGCCCTTGTCGTTTGGTCCGCCGGCCGGTCAGGCTGCCACCAGACGGGCAGCCAACTCAACCGGCAGTGTGGACTTGGCGCCTACACGGATTCGGCGCTGCCGTACGGACCGGCTACTCGGCGTCGGTCCTCACGGCCCGGCAATCCGGCGTCGGTCCTCACGGCCCGGCAATCCGGCGTCGGTCCTCACGGACCGACTTGCAGCGGCGCGTGGATCAGCACGCCGCTGTTGCGCATTTCGACGCGGCGCTTGCCGCCCATCAGCGCACCCTGCCAGTGAGTTCGTGCGTTCATGGCCAGTTTGCCCTTGGGACAGAAGACGGTCCCGGCGCCGCTTAGCTCCAAGCCGAAACGGCACTTGCCCTGGCTGTAGAAGATCACCTTGCCGGGCACCGTAGAGCCCGCCAGCACGACCTTGCTGCGCAGCCGCAGGTCGAGTTTCTTCTTCACGCGCACGACGAAGATGCTGCCCGCGTTGCCGGCGCCGTCGAGCGTTAGCGTGCCGTCGGTGCGCGAAACCAGCGTCTTGAAATCGAATACGTTGAGGCCGCCGGGATTGGTAGCCGTCAGCGTGAACGAAGTGCTTGCAGCGATGGTCTTGTCGCCGAGATCGGGGCCGGCAGGCAGCAGCGAAAGCAGCGAATCACCCGCGGCGAAGTCGCCCTGCGCCGCAGCGCAGTCGCTGACACGCGCGTTGGTGCCGAGCGTGTCGTAGATCGCGGTTGGATCTCCCGACTGCACGGCGGTGGTTCCGCCGGCCACGACGTCGGTGGTCAGACCCGGCAGCAGGACCAGGCGCGGCTTGCCGTTGACCGCGCTGCCACCGGTGACGATGTCGCCTGAGACCGCCGCGTGTGAACTGATCTGGATGCCGACGCCGGCGGCCAGCGTTGCCACAGCGTCGCCGTTGGTGGTGGAAAACTCGCCGAGGCGGACCCGGCCGCCGCAGACGTGACCGGTTACAGCGCTCTCGCCGCGCGTGCGCGATTGGACACCGGTATCTCCGACTATTACCCACTTGCAGGCGGCCGGGATCAACACCGCGTTGCCGCTACAGGTGCCGCCCCCGCAGGTGTCGCCGACGGTGCAGATGTCGCCGTCGTCGCACGTAGCGCCGTCGTCGTGTGTGCAGATGGAAGGCCCGGGGAGTACCGGCAGCGTCGTGGTCGGGGCCGTTTCGGCGGTGCATACCCAGCACTGCTCGACGGTGCACTTGCCGTCGCAGCCGTCACCGGCGGCGGTGTTGCCGTCGTCGCACTCTTCGCCCTGCTCGATCAGGCCGTCACCGCACGCGGCGCAGATACCCGGCGTGTCGCAGTTGGTGCCGTCGCCCTGGTAGGTGCCGACGTCGCACTGCACCTGAGTCGCCACGCGGCACTGGCCGGCTACGCAGCAGGCACCCGTGGGCGGCGGCGTTGTCGTTGTCGTGCTGCTGGAGGTCGTCGTCGTGCTCGGGGCCGCGCAAATCCCGAGATCCTGACAACTCGTGCCGGAACCCTGCGAAACGCCCAGGTACTGAGCACAAATCTCGACCGGTATGTCCACGCACTGGCCCGCCGCTTGTGGCCCGGTCATGCAACACGCCTGCGTCGGCGGCGGCGGCAGAGTCGTGGTCGTCGTGCCGCAGTTGTCGATGTGGGTACACTCGCCGGTGGCCTGGACGCAGGCATCCGCGGTGCACGGCACGCCGTCGTTGCAGTCGAAGTCCGTTACGCAGCCGCAGGTGCAGTTGGTCAGGCAGCTTTCCGGAGCGACGCACGAGCTGACGCTCTCGTTGGGATCGCACTGCTCGCCTTGGTCGAGCGTGCCGTTGCCGCAGGGGGCAGCGCCGGCGGCGAGATCGATGATCATGACGGTCAGGCTGTGGCAGTCGTCGGGAGCGGCCATTCCGCTGAAATCCAGGGTGTAGTTGCCTGGCGCTCCGAACGCGCCGCTGATGTCGAACGTATGTACGTCCCACATGCTTCCGTAGGGCGAGCGGCTGTTGCCCGCGGTGGGCGTCGAATTGCCGTCCCACAGGTTGGACGTGTCCGGAATCACGACGCTGCCGGCTCCGGACGCGAAGGTGATGCTGTCGTCAGGAGAGTCCTGTCCGTCGCCGACGTGGGCCTGTGCATAGACCGCGCCGCCGCCGTAATTGATGTTGTTGAGGGTTGCCTGCCAGCCGTTGGGGTCGGTGGCCGGGAAGTCCGAAATGTCCGAGTCGTTACCCTCGAAGAACACGAGGTCTCGGTTGTTGCTCGGGTTGCCGTCGTTGAACATCACCAGCAGAGAGGCGCCGTTGCCGCTGTGTCCCGGCGCAGCGTTGAGGCCATCGACGGTGTAGGCACCGTTTCCGGTAAAGAGGTTGGTGACGTCGGCGAAGAAACCGCGGCTCGACCCCGAGCCCCAACAGTTCGTCGATGCGTCGCCGAGCGAGAGGCCGGTGACCGGGCTGCCGTTCAGGGTTATGGTCGCGTTGTCGTAGATCCCGTCGCCGGCGCCGATCGCGCTCCCGTCTATGCCGTGCCAGTAAAGAAAGGCTTTGCGCACCGTGCCGCTGACGCCGCCGATCGTGATGGTCCCGGTACCGCTCCCGAGGCCGAGGCCTCCAATACCAGCCGAGACGTAATCGACGCCGATCTCGGTTCGGGCCAGGCTTACTGCGGTGGCGTGGGCCACACTTACCGGCAACGAGCTCAACACGGCCGTGGCGGCTATCGCGCCGATCATGTAACGCGTTCGGTTCATTTTGCGTACCCTCCCTGTCCTCGTGCTTCTTCTGGGTGGCTGCGATGCGGCCGACGAGCCTGCGCGACTCTTGCAGATCCGGGCCCGCAGACGGTCACCGACCGAGTAATACTTGCCACTTACTAAGCACGATTGGAACCCGCCCGTCAACGGGGTTGAGGTTCTTGCTTTGCCGCGCCCGTCTGCTGAAACGGTGCTGTGCGGGCGGGGTGGGGGACGGTTGCGCTCTCCCGGCCGGCTTTTCGTGGGGCCGAGACCTCCAAGGATGTACACCGCGACCGTCGGTACGTCACCGGTGCTGAAGGTCAGTCAGTCGGGGCTGCTTCGTGCATCCCCGGTTCTCCGGGAACAACGATGCCGTATGTAGCATTGAAGGTTGGCGGTGGGAGGCCCAGGCTGTCCGGATGACCGTAGAGTCCGGATCCGGCGGCCGGTCGAGGCGGCGCAAACCTCCAGACCCGCGTCACCGGCTCGGCCGCGAGGCAGAAGACGCAGCGGCGGAGTTCCTGCGCCGCCGCGGTTACGAAATCCTCGGCCGCAACGTCCGCACGGCCCGCGGCGAAATCGACCTGCTGGCCCGCGACGGCGACACATTGGTGTTCGTCGAGGTGAAGGCACGGCGCGGCAGCGGCGTGGCAGGGGGGCTCGAGGCCGTCGACGCTCGTAAGCAGTGGCGGTTGTCGCGGTTGGCGCTCGATTTCCTGTCACGCTCCGGGCTTGCGGAAGTTCCGGCCCGCTTCGACGTGGTGGCGGTGGACGGCCGCAGCCTGGCTTGCACGCACGTCGTGAATGCCTTTGACTGCGCGCTCGACTTTTGACGCGAAGTGTCTCGACGTGTGCCCGCCGGGCCGCCGCGGCGGTTAGGTGCGCGCCGTCGCGCCGCTCGCTTGGGGACTACTCAAGTTATGCTCGACATCCGTATCCTCCGCGAACAGCCAGACTCTGCCCGTGAGCGCCTCGCGCTGGTGGGTTGCACGGCACAGGAGGTCGATCGCGTCATCGATCTCGACCGTCGCCGCCGTGATCTGATCGCCGAAGTCGAATCGATGCGCGGCGAGCGCAAGATCGCTTCCAAGAAGATTGGTTCGATGAAGCCGGGGCCTCAGATGGAACAGGCCAAGGCCGAGGTTCGCACTCTCGGAGAACGTCTCGGCGCGTGCGAGAAGGAACTGACGGCAGCCGAGGCCGAGTTCGGCCGCCGCATGCTCGAACTGCCCAATTTCCCGCACCCGGCTGTGCCTGCCGGTCCCGACGACAGCGCCAACAATGTGCTGCGCACCGAGGCTCCGACGCGCACCTTCGACTTCGAACCGAAGCCGCACTGGGATCTCGGTACCAGCCTGGGGATCATCGACTTCGAACGCGGCGTCAAGATCTCGGGCACGCGGTTCTACGTTCTGATGGGGGCCGGCGCGCGTCTTCAGAGGGCACTGATCAGTTTCATGCTCGACCTGCACACCCGCGAGCACGGCTACACGGAGGTCTATCCGCCGGCGATGGTGCGCGAGCAGTGTCTGTTCGGCACCGGCAACCTGCCCAAGTTCGGCGACAACCTCTATCGTGACGTCGAAGAAGACTACTACTTCGTACCCACCGCCGAAGTGCCGGTCACCAATCTGTATCGCGACGAAATCCTCGACGGAGCTTCGTTGCCGATCAGGTACGTGGCTTACACGCCGTGTTTTCGCCGTGAGAAGATGTCGGCCGGCCGCGACGTACGCGGTATCAAACGCGGCCACCAGTTCGACAAGGTAGAATTGGTGAAGTTCGTTCATCCTGAGACTTCGGAAGCAGAACTGTTCAGTCTGCTCGGAGCTGCCGAAAACGTTTGCCGCCGTCTCGGCCTCCAGCACCGCATCGTCGAGATGTGCACCGGGGATCTGTCGTTCGTCGCTGCGCGCAAGTTCGACATCGAAGTGTGGGCACCTGGCTGCAAAGAGTGGCTCGAAGTCAGCTCGTGCTCGCTGTTCACGGATTTTCAGGCACGTCGCGCCAACATTCGTTTCCGTGACGGCGAAGGACGCGTGCGCCTGGTCCACACGCTGAACGGTTCGGGCTTGGCGCTGCCGCGTGTGATGATTGCCGTGCTCGAGACATATCAACGCGCCGACGGTTCGATCGAGATACCGGAACCCCTGCGTCCCTGGTTGGGCGGACAGAGCGAAATCCGAGGAAGCTGAAGCGCGTAACGAGAAGTGGCGCGGGCGAAGCCGGCGCCTACGAAGCAGGGTAGATGCTTCGCCCGCAAACGCGTCGCGTCGTCACCCAACCCCGATCGTGCAAGAAGCGGAAGGGCCCGTGCGTTGGTGCGCACGGGCCCTTCCGTCGTCGATCCGACCCGACTGTCTGTTCTACTGGCCTTGCGTCGTTGTCGTAGTACTCGTCGTCGGGTTATCGACGGGGCAGTCCAGCGACTGCGGCAAGCCGACCGCGTATTTCAGGTCGGCCAGCGCATCGCTCGAGAGGATCTCTCCCGAGCCATCGACGTCGCAGACGCACAGAGCGCAGTCTTCGAGTGCGACCGAGGTCCGCAGGATGAACCCGGCATCGACGGCGGTGATGACTCCGTGTACTTCTGACGGGTCGCCGCAGTCGTAAGGGCAGCCCGTTATCTCGAACGAGGTTTCACACCACGGCCCCCACGCGTTGCCGTCGTTGGCACGCACCTGCACGTAGTAAACACCCGGTGCCAGGGCCGGCCCCGAGTAGAGGACCGACGCGTTCGAGTCGTCGAACACCGGCGGATTCCAGACGATGGTTCCGGTTGCACCTGGGCCGGTCCAGATCTGGACCTCGCTTGCGGTCTGCTGTTGCTGCTCAGGATCGCTATACGACCACGAGATCTCCGGCGGGGATGCGCTCGACACCTCGACCGGACATACGCCGGGAGGTAGGTTGGTTTCGGCAGCGGTGAACGCGAACTGGGTGACACGGTCGCGCGGACACCCATTCCAACCGACGCGGTAGTCGTCCGAAGCGGCGACTTGGTCGAGGATGCTCGTGTCGGATCTGTAATCCCATGCGCTGGCGAGAGGCAGAGAGGAAGCTCCGACCGTCAGGCTGACGTAGTCTATGCCGGCCGGTTCGTACTGGTAGTCCTGCCAGACCCTGACCTTGTATTCCCCGGCCGGGTCGGGAAGGAAGAGCGAGAGGTCGAACTCCCTGGTGTAATCGCTCCCGGGGTAGCTGAACGCGTCCCTCAATACCCAGGCGGCCCCGTTCCAGGTGTAGATCAAGTAAGAGCCGCTCTTGGGGACGTAGTAGCCTTTGGCCACCAGCACGAAATCCCGCTCCGTTTGCGGTGCCCGAGGAGCGACAGGAAATTCCACCGAGAATTTTTCTCCGGACGACATCTTGACGCGATCAGCGTCCGCCGCGGTGAGTTTGTCCAGGATGTCAGTCGTGCCGAACGATGCTGCGCTGGGAGTGACCTCGGTCACGTTGAAGGCCGGCTGCGCGCCGGCATGCAGACCTACGAAGTCGATCGCGTGATACTTGATCGAGTGCGAGACGGAGACCAAGCGCACTACCGCCGACTGTCCGTTCGTCAAATTCGCAGAGAGATCGAAGGCTCCCACGGAGTAGTCGTAACGCGGTCGAAGGCGTCCGCGTTGTTGCCAGTTTCCATTCGCGTCGCGGGTCTGAACGATGATCGCCGGAGGACCCGTGAAAGGCTTCTGCTCGCCTTCCCCGAGAACGAAACCCTTGACACGCACAACCAGCGCAGCGCCTTGCGAGACGTCGACCTTACCGAAATCGACGACGACAGCGTCGCCGCTGTAGGCCGGATAGCCATTGTCGTCCTGAGCGGAGACCAGGTCGCTGACGTCCTCTCCCGTGGTGGTAAGTGCCGACACCGGCGGCAGGAGCTTCGAGGGCGCATAACCCACCAAGGCTCCGGTGTCGTTCGGCGCGACCGCCACGTCTGCTGCGTGGTCGATTTGAAGGAGCGCGAGAAGATCGGTGAACGAATCCTCGGTCTCCAGTTCCTGCACCTCGAATGGATACACTCCATCGCGGGCCACCAGCGGCTTCACCAGGCGATAGTAGTCCGTGTACTCGTTCTGGAGACCCCGAGCGACCGAGTAGATGTCGTTGTCTGCCTGGAATTCGGAGCCGTTCCACGGAGCTATCCAAGGGCACGAAGCCCACTCCGACGGATCTTCCCACGCCTCGAGCCCAAAGGTCTTTCGCGTTCCGGATGCGTCGAGGACGCTGACGGCGATGTCGTCGATGTAAACACCCGAGAGATCGGTCGAACCACCGCAGTTGAACGACGCGCTCTCATACGGCACGGCCGCGCGGAAACGCAGGTAGATGCTGCCTCCGGCGTAGCTCGGATCCAGCGTGAATTCGTACTTCTGCCAGGCAGGGGGCACTTCGGCCGTCGTATCCATGTTCTGGTAGAGTTGGATCAGCGATTCCCAGTTGGTGGCGTCTTTCGAGACGAAGAACTGACCGCGATCGTACATGCCGCTGATCGAGACGAAGGCCCAGAATCTGACTCGTATGAGTTGATCGGCCGTGATCGACGGAAGCGCGATCGCCGGAGACATGATCGATCCTTCCGCCGGCCGATTGATCGCGCCCGCGAGATTCGTGCCCCAACAGCCGGTTCCCGAGTGTGCCGCCGCCGGTCCTACGCTGCCGCCCGGTGTTCCCCACTCCCAGCCGGCAGTCGTTCCGAGATCGACGGTGTAACCACCATCGTCGCTCTCGAAGCCTTGGGAATACACTACGGTTTCCGCGGCGTGTATAGGCGTGACAGCAGCCGTCAGCAATGCCAGCATCGCGGCCGGAACAAGGAACGCAAGAGTCGTATGTTTCAAGAGCACTTTCCTCCACCTGATGGACTTGTCAGTCGATGTTGCCAACCCTGCCGGGCAGGCTGCACCGTGTCAACTAGCGTTTCTGTTCTGTGAGCAGTTCGCGGGTTCGAGCGTTGTCCGCAGTGCGAGGCTCTGCGCGGTGTGGTGGCAGGAGGGGCCCGGCAGAATGCGCTGGCGAATCCGGGGGGCGAGCGCGGGGAGTCGAAGGGAGCGCGCGTCGCGCCTAAACAAAGCAACGGCCCGTGCGGTGGTTCGCACGGGCCGTTGCCGAGGTTGCTGAGGTTGCTGAGGTTGCTGAGTCGTGGTCGCTGCTAGCGCACGGGCTTTATGGCGCCGCTGTCATACACGCCAGCGAGACGCACGCCGCGACCGTGGTAGAGGTCGTCGAGCTGGAGGACGTCGTGGAACTGAAATACGTCGTCGTCGTCGTGCCGCCTTCGACTTGGCAGTCGGCGTCGCACCCGTCGCCGCCGACGGTGTTGCCGTCGTCGCACTGCTCGCCCGGCTCGATGTCGGCGTTGCCGCAGGTGGAGCAGACACCAATCGTGTCACAGGACGTGCCGTCTCCCTGGTAACTGCTGCCCTCAGTGCTCTGGCACTGCAAACGCGTCACAGCGGTACACTCGCCTACGTTGCAGCATGCGCCAGCGGCCGGCTCGACCGCGGGACACGCGAGGGTTTGCGGTAGGCCTACCGCGTACCGCAGGTCGGCGAGCGCGTCGCTCGACAGGATGAAGCCCGAGTCGTCGAGATCGCAGACGCAAAGCGGGCACTCTTCCAACTGTACCGAGGTTCGCAGGATGTAACCTGCATCGACCGCGGTTATCACTTTGTGCGTTTCGGCCGGGTCGCCGCAGTCGTAGGGACAGCCGCACTGGCTGTCGTCGTGTATGCAGGCTCCCGTGTCGGTGTTGCACGAATCTTCCGTGCAGGGCACTCCGTCGTTGCAATCGAAATCATTCGCGCAGCCGCAGGTGCAGTCGGTCAGGCAGCTCTCCGGGGCGACGCAGGAACTCACGCTTTCGTTGGGATCGCACTCCTCGCCCTGGTCGAGGGTACCGTTGCCGCACGGCGCTGCGCCGGTAGCCAGGTCGATCATCATGACAGTCAGGCTGTGGCAGTCGCCGGGATCGGCCATCCCGCTGAAATCCAGCGTGTAGTTGCCCGGCGCTCCGAACGCGCCGCTGATGTCGAAGGTGTGGATGTCCCACATGCTCCCAAAGGCCGAGCGGCTGGCACCGGCGCTGGGCGTCGAGTTGCCGTCCCACAGATTCGAGGTGTCTGGAATTGTGACGGTTCCGGCGCCGGACGCGAACGATACGCTGTCGTCGGAAGAGTCCTGTCCGTCGCCGACGTGGGCCTGCGCGAAAACCGAACCGCCGCCGTAGTTGATGTTGTTCAGCGTGGCCTGCCAGCCGTTGGGATCAGTTTCAGGGAAATCCGAAATGTCCGAGTCGTTGCCTTCGAAGAACACAAGATCCCGGTCGTTGCTCGGGTTGCCGTCGTCGAACATCACGATGAGAGAGGCGCCGTTGCCGCTGTGTCCTGGAGCCGCATTGAGGCCATCGACGACGTAGTTTCCGTTGCCGGTGGCGAGGACCAGGTTGGTGACGTCGGCGAAGAAACCGCGGCTCGAACCCGCGCCCCAGCAGTTCGTTGACGCGTCGCCGAGCGAAAGGCCGGTGACCGGGGTGCCGTTGAGCGTGATCGTCGCGTTATCGTAGATCCCGTCGCCCGCGCCGATCGCGCTTCCGTCGATGCCGTGCCAATAGAGGAAGCCCTTGCGTACCGTACCGCTGATGCCGCTGATCGCGATGGTGCCGGTCCCGGGACCGGTGCCGAGGCCGCCGATTCCGCCCGAGACGAAATCGACACCTATCTCGGTTCGGGCCAGGCTCACTGCGGTGGCGTGGGCCACCCCGGCTGACAATAAGCTCAATACGGCCACTGCAGCGCCGATTCCGTAACGCACTCGGATCATTCTCGTCTATCCTCCCTTCCGTTTTTCTGAAGTCGTCGATATCCGAGCGGACGCCACGAGTTCTCACTCCATCGCGCACGCTCCGACATCCGGACGTAACTTGTAATCGTTAAGCAACACGTGACCTTTAGCAACAGGGCCAGTGCGTTTTAGCGATCCTCTGGTGGATTGATCAGATGCGCCTTGCGAGCGTGTTCTTTCCCGCAAGCAGGCGGGAGCCGGCCTCTGCCAGCGGGGCGAGCTCGGACAGGACCGGAGCTTGGATCTCGGCCGGCAACTCGTGACCGCTGCCGTATAGAGCCTCGAGCAGGTCGAGATTGGCGGCCAGGAGCTTCCAATTGTATCTGGCCGGCGCGGCGCTGAACTGCACGGCTCCGGCCAGTTCCACACGTACTTCCGATAGCCCAGCCTCTACCGCGAGAGCGTTTGCGACCTGCATGCGCAGATAGGTCTGTGCCATCTGCCGAACCAGTGGTTCGAGCGCGCCGAGGTCGGCCAGTGACGAAGGTAGCGTGTCCGCGCCAGGAGCGCAGGCGGCTTCAATCTTCTCGAGCCACTCGCGTACCGAACCCGGTCCTTCGGCTAGCCACCTGCTGCCGGTGGGATCGCGGCGCAACTGGTTGAGTTGGCCGTAGAACGCGAAGTCGCACTGATGCGGTGACGAACCTGTCAGAAACAGCGAGCGCGACAGAGCCTGGTTCAGGGCGTCGAGCATCGGCGGCAGCATCGAGTACCACGTGTCTGCGTTGTGCGCAGTGGCGCCCATCTTCGGCAGTGTGGCGATGATACTCGGCGGGAAGTCGCGAGCAGCACTTTGAAAGTCGATGCCGTAGACGCCGTGGCTCATCGCGCCGGCGATCAGCGCGGAGTTCTGGGCCGCGTCATCGCCGTGGTACCAGCGCGAGCACAGCATGATCCGCACGAGCCACTCGTCGGCGTAGTCCTCCAGTAGCATCGCCAGCGTGTCGGCGACCGGGTCTTTCCAGCGAGTGGGCGGGTTGGGAGACGCGCTCTCGATCTTGGCGATGAGTGCGGTCGAATCGTTGAGTGCTTCGTCGGTCGGCGTCAGCACTACCGGCACCATCGTCTTGCCGGTGCGCGCCTGCAGGACCGAGAAGCGCGTCTCGGCGTTCTCGACGTGCTCGACCACCGGCAAGCGCTTGTAGCGCAGGAAGGCGCGGACCTTGTCGGAGTACGGGCTGTTGGGCATGGTGTAGAGGATGTACGGCTTGATCGTGGTCATGGTACGTCGTTGCCTTTCGGACTCGGGTCAGGTTTCTAGTCGGGCGGTCGGACACGACAGAGTTTGCCGAATGTAGCGGCGGGCCGCTTCGCTCGCGAGCCTTGTGGCTCTGCTGCGGCGCGGATAAAACGATGCCGATCCGCGCAGGGAGGGGTGGCCGAGCGGTCGAAGGCACCGGTCTTGAAAACCGGCGACCCGCAAGGGTCCGTGGGTTCGAATCCCACCCCCTCCGCCGAGCGGCCCCGCTGCTTTGATCAGCTACCGCGAGTTTTTCGGGGGGCAGCAGGTCGGTGCGCAAGGAGTTCCCGGCGGCGACCGCAGGGCTGGAGAGCCGAAAAAAAAAGCGGCGGCCTGGGGGGACGTCAGGTCGCCGCGAAAGCTTGCGTTCGTGGGGGGAAGCGCAAGCCCGAGGCCGGTACGCACAAAGAGGGTAAGTGCGTTTCGGCCCCGTGGAGATCTCGTTTGTCAGGCCGCCTGGCCGAGCCTCTCTTCGCAGGCCAAGTCGTCCAGGCTTATCTGCTCGACTTCCGACCAAGCGTCGGCCAACTCGCCGCTGTCGAAGTCCTCGCTGAAGCCCAGGGCGGTGTCCTGATCCAGGTCGAGGTCCACATCCGCTTCCAGATCTGGGTGGTCGAAGCGATCGAGGTCTATGGGGCTCGGGAAAGGGCTGCGTCCGGACTGCTTCATTGCTCTGGCGCCGCTGATAGTCCGGCGCCGCAGTTCGGTCTCCTTCCACGCGAACAATCGATTGCGGAGACACTCCGAGTCGATGCCGAGCATTTCGCAGACCACACGGAACGAGAATGCATAGTCCCAGCAGTCGTCGGCTATCCATTCCTCGGCTTCCGCGCAGATCCTCTTGTACTTGCGGCGCGTGGCGCCGACGTTCTTGTAGAAACAGCGGATGCCGTCCTTCAGGACGGCGTACATCAAAGCTCGCTCGGGACCCATTCCGTCGTCCGGCTGCTGGCGCAGGTAGTACTGCTCCGGAAGCGTGAGGTCCGGCGTCAGGTACTCCATGAGCGACGGCGTCAGGATGAAGTTTCCTCCGAAAGGATTCGGCTCCCGACGGAACGTGCTGCCGGCGACAGGGGCTTGTTGCTGCATCAGAAGTGTCCCTCCCCGTGTTCTGAGTAACCAAGAAGTATGCCGTGCTGGGACTCGCGGCCGAGCCGTGCGGTACTCTACCGATGACCGCGTAATTGTCCCCCAGCGGGGTTGTCCAATCTCTTCTCTGGTGGCTTTATGTGTCGTCTCATAACACGATGATAATAAAGGGAATCAAGGCGGGGCTATTCCCCGCGAGAATGCTTTCGTGGAGCCTGCGTCCGAGCCGCGGATCGCGAGTGCCGACGGAGATCGCGGTCTGGCTCGCTCGCCATGTCCTTTCGTGCGCTTTTGCGAGGCTGCCGGAACTACTTGCGCTCACGCACGGTTTTTCCTGCGCTACCCGATTCTCCAGAGGTCGATGCAGGTCTCTGTGTTTGACTCGCGCTGTTTCGGCGGACTATAGGGAGTAGAGGCGCGTTCATTTTTTCGAAGCAGTGGGTTGCAATGTCGGAGTCGGCTCAGGAACACAAAAAACCTAGTCGCAAGGAGCGTGAATTCCAGTTTCGCCTGAACTTGGTCCTGGATGCGGCGGAAGAGGTCTTTGCCGACACTACCTTTGCGAGGGCTTCGGTCGAGGACATTGCCGAGAAAGCCGAGATCTCGGTGGGGACCCTATACAACCTCTTCCGTTCCAAGGATGACGTCTACCGCGCCGTCGTGTCGAGGGCTCAGGAAGGCTTTTTCGATCGCATCGAGGAGAGGGTCGTCGAGGCTCACGGGCCGCTCGAAAAGGTGCACGCGGTAGTCAGCTACTCGTTCGAGCACTTCCACCGTTACGCCCGTCAGTTCCGTCTCTACGTGTCTGCGACCAACGGCTTTCAGTGGGAACTGCGCTCCAAGCTCGATTCGGAGGCAATGGCCAGGCAGATGCAGTTTCGCACCCGCTTGATCGACATCTGCCAGGACGGTTTGGACCAGGGCATCTTCAAGCGCGGGGTGCCGGCCGATCTGCTGGCGATCAACGTTGCCAACATCGCGCACCCCTTCCTCATGGTGTGGCTCGAACGCGACACCATCGATCTGATGGGCCTGCTCCCCCACGCACTCACCCTGGTCGATCGCATGGTCGGCGCCGATGTAGACTGATTTCGCGCCTTCCGAGAGTTCTCGACGCCCGTGACGAGCGCCGACTCCGGGACCGGGGCCTTGTCAAGCGAAGCCGCTGGTTGTCGGCCCGGCCGCGACCGCTGAAGTTGTGACGGAGGTCTGCTTAGGGAATGTTGGCGTTTCCGATGGAGAGGTGACCGAGAGGCCGAAGGTGCTCGATTGCTAATCGAGTGTGGGAACAAAACTCCCACCGAGGGTTCGAATCCCTCCCTCTCCGCCATTACAATTTCGGGCGGTGTTCACATCGTATATCCACTCCCCGAGGACTGCGGCTTGAAACAGCGAACCCTGGCCCGATGGACCGTAATTGGAACTCTAGTTTGTAGTGTCCTCAGCGGCTGCTCCGCGGCGCCGGGCGGCCTGCGTTCGCAGGGATCCAGCGCCGGGCCGGCCTATTTCAGCCAGAGCACGGAACAGGGCTACCGGTACGCACACAACTGGGTGGACCGGCCATGTTTCACGATCGATCTGCCGGGGCACGACTGGGTTTTGCAGTCGGCCACTGCCGACTACGTGACGTGGAGGCAGGGCGAGTACATCCTCAAGCTCTACCTGACCGACAACCGCAAAGAGGAGTTCGCGGTTTCGGGCATGAACGCCGAAGACGCGTTGCGCGCGTTCATCGGTTTCGAACTCGATTACATCAAGCCGAAGTTCGAGAACGATTTCTCGCCGGCTCCGACCATGCGCCGCAACGGCAACGGCCTGTGGGCCTTGTGGAAGTGGGAAGGGCACAAGGGCAAACGAGCGGGTGTTGGCAAGGCGCAGCCTTCCGATCAGAAGCACCTGCTGGCCAGCCTGTGGCTGGATCCGTGGGTCCTGTCTTTCGACTGGGCCACGCCCAAGCTCGACGCACCCGACAACGGCAGTCCAGAGCTGCGGGCGGCGCTCGAGTCCCTCGTGTTCCACCCCGAGTGTTTCGCGTCGATGCGCAGCGGCGAGACTTGGACCCAGAGCGACGGCGGCGGAGGCCAACTCGAGCCGAAAGCGCGGCCGGTGGTCAAGGCTACCGTCGGACCCGCCCACGAGGACTAGCCGGTCGGTATCCGAGCGGCGGCTGTAGAGCGGCGGTTGCCGTCGAATCCGTGTGCGAGTGGCACTTCATCGAGTAGCACCCGAGGTCGGGTGCAGGCGGAGGCCACGGGGCCGGTGGCTGTAAGTTTGCGAGTCTGCCGAGGTGCCGTTATAGTCCGCCGTCGTTTCCTGCCTCTCGCGCCCGTAGCTCAGTTGGATAGAGCACCAGACTACGAATCTGGGGGTCGCATGTTCGAATCATGCCGGGCGCACCACTGACCTTCTTGCTCGCGGACGCTGGCCCGCTTGCGACCCGATGCTGCGCAAAGTCTTCCTAGCGCTCGCCGCTGCGGCGCTTTCGCTGCTCGCCGTCGAAGTGGTGGTTCGCGCGCTCGACCTGCGCATTGCCAGTCTTCACCGCGGTCTGCTCAAGCTCGCCGAGCTGGAAGTCTTCGACGCCGAGCGCAATCTGCTGACCGTCTCACCGGGCACCGACACCGTGTTGTTCGGGCACGAGGCCCACTTCAACTCGTTCGGAGTGCGCGACCGCGAGCCGCAACTTCCCAAACCGCGCGGACGTTTCCGTATTCTGCTGCTCGGCGATTCAATGGTCTTCGGACAGGGTGTGGCCGAGCAGGGGATGGTAGGCGCGGTCTTGCGCAACAACCTCGCGGGCTCCCCTGATCTGGACGTGGCGTCGGCCGGCATTCCGGGTTGGAACACGCTATCCGAGGAACAGTTCCTCGCCAGGACTCAGGCAGTTGTCGAACCCGATCTGGTGGTGCTGCTCTACGTCGAGAACGACAACGAACCGATCGACCCGTTAGCGCGTGCGCGCCAGGCCTCGCGCGGTTTCGGCGACGGACTGTACCGCGCGCTGTTGCTCAACAGCAGGGCCTTCGAGTGGGCTGCCTACGTCTACCGCAGTCGTATCGCGGGTGCCGATCCGGCAGTCGGCGAGCAGGCCGCGCGCTGGGACGCACTGGTCGCGACGCAAGGCCCGGCCTTTGCGCCGCAGGATCCCGGATGGATCGCCAGCCGCGACGCAATGATGAGAATGTCGCGAGCGCTGGCGCAGCGCGGGGCGCGCTTGGTGGTCTTCCTGTTCGACCTCGGGACGATCGCTCCTGATGCCGCGGTCCGCGCGCGTCTGCGCGAGTTCGGACAGGAAAGCGGAGTTGCGATCTTCGACACGAGGCCGTTCTTCGGTGGCCGCGATCCTTCGTCCTTGATGAATGCGCCGCTGGTCGACCCGCATCCGAACGCGGTCGGGCACCAACTTCTCGGTCAAGGGATCGCGCGCACGCTCGGGCAGCAGGAGCTGCTGCGACGTTGAAGCCAGCCGGCGCTCTGCCGGGTTACTGTCCGGTCGGCAGCGGGGCCCGCGGCCGCTGCTCGGCTGGCCCCGACTTTCGCCGCTCGCTACAAGCGGTCAGTGGCTCCGAAGAACATCCCCGCCGCCCGCGGCTGTCTCGTGCGTAGCATTCGGGAAGTGCTGACGGTGATCGCGTTGACGCTGCTGGTGGTCGCGCCCGTCGCGGCGGGTGCGGACAGCACCAAGAAAGACAAGGCCGAGGCGACCGAGAGCGGCATCGTGAAGGTGCTGGTCTACTCGAACCCGCCCGACTTTCACTCGCCGTGGCAGAAGACCGGCACCCAATCTGCTTCAGGTTCCGGAGTGATCCTGGACGGCAAACGCATCTTGACGGCGGCCCACGTCGTCACCGACGCGGTCGACATCCAAGTGGTCCGCGCCGGCTCGGGTGAGCAGTTCGAAGCAACCGTCGAGCAGATCGGGCACGACTGCGACCTGGCTGTGCTGAAAGTGTCGGACGAGCGCTTTTTCGACGGGGTGCGGACGCTGCGTTTAGGCGAGATGCCGGCGGTCAACGACCAGGTGCAGACCTACGGCTTCCCGGTCGGTGGCGAGACGCTTTCGGTTACTTCGGGCGTCGTGTCGCGGGTCGAGGTCGGCGACTACTCGCATTCGCGCGAGCGGCTGCTGCTCGCCCAGATCGATGCGCCGATCAATCCCGGCAACAGCGGGGGGCCGGTGCTGGCCGACGGCGCGATCGTAGGCATTGCGGCGCAGACTCTGGCGAAGGCGCAGAACGTCGGTTACATGGTGCCGGTGCCGGTGATCCGGCACTTTCTTGCCGACACAGCGGACGGCCGCTACGACGGATTCCCACGCCTCGGCGTCGAACTGCAGGGCTTGCAGAATCCGGCCCAGCGCGCCGCGCTGCTGATGGACCCCGCACAGTCCGGTGCTCTCGTCACGCGTATCGACGATGGCAGCCCGGCAGCCGAAAAATTGCGCGCAGGCGACGTGATCCTCGCTGTGGAAGGACTCGCGGTGGCCGGCGATCTGACGGTTGCGCTCGCCGACCTCGGGCGTGTTTCGTTCGAGGCGGCGTATCAATCGAAACAACTCGGCGAGAAGGTCAGGCTGTCGATTCTGCGCGCGGGCAAACCCGCCGACGTCGAGATTGCGCTGACTCCGCACCAATCGCTGGTTCCTGGACGACGCGAACACGCGCTGCCCGACTATCTGGTCTTCGCCGGCCTGGTCTTCCAGCCGCTGACTTTCGAATACCTCGATACGCTCGAAGAAGAGCCTCCCGATCTGGCCAACTACGCCTACCTGCAGAACATCGTCAGGCCCGATCGCAGACAGATTCTGCTGATCACGTCGGTGCTGCCGCACGCGGTCAACCGCGGATATCAGGACTGGGAGAACTACATCGTCACGACGGTCAACGGCGTCATGCCGCGCGACATCGCCGATCTGGCGCGGATTCTCGACCAGGCAACGGGGCCTTGGATCGAGATCGTGACCGAGGACCGTTCGTTCCTGACGCTGCGGATGGAAGACGTGCGCGCGGTCCAGCCGCGCATCCTCGAAAATTTCGGTATCGTAAACGACCGCTGCGCGTCTCTGAGACCATCGGCCACGGTGGCCGAGGTGAAGGCGGTGTCGCCCGACGTGAAGGCCGCACCGTCGGCGGGAAGCGCAGCTGCCACCGAGCCGAAGACTCCATCACCACCGGTGCGATAAAGGAGACGTGGATCATGGCATCGAATGGTTCTCGCTGCGTGCTGGTGACCGGTGCGAGCGGTTACATAGGAAGACTGCTGGTCGCCGATCTGGCCGGCCGGCGCGGCAGCGTCGAACGTATCGTCGCGGCCGACGTGCGCGAACCGCCGCGGGGCGAGCGCAAGGCCGGCGTCGATTACGTTGCCTGCGACGTGCGTGATGCAGGGTTCGAGAAGATCCTGCGCGACAACGCAATCGACACGGTCGTCCACCTGGCGGCGATCGTCACGCCCAAGCCCGGCAGCGACCCCGACCTCGAGTATTCGGTAGACGTTCTCGGAACCGAAAACGTGTTGCGCTGCGCGGTGGCGGCGGGCGTGGCCAAGTTTCTCTACACCAGCAGTGGTGCGGCTTACGGCTATTGGCCCGATAATCCGCCCGTGCTGACCGAGGACTGTCCGCTGCGCGGCAACGACAACATCCCGTATCCGCGCAACAAGCGTCTGGTCGAGGAAATGCTGGCGCGTTACCGCCGCGAACATCCCGATCTGCATCAGCTGGTGCTACGTCCCGGGACGATCCTCGGGGCCTCGGTGGCCAACCAGATCACCGCGATGTTCGAGCGTCCGTTCGTGCTCGGTGTGGTTGGTAGCGCGACGCCGTTCATCTTCATTTGGGACCAGGACGTGGTGGCGTGTCTGCGCATCGGCGTCGATGAAGATCGCGAGGGGATCTACAACATGGCCGGTGACGGTGTGGTGACGATGCGCGAGATTGCCCAGCGTCTCGGCAAGCCCTACGTCGCGCTGCCGGCCTGGTTGCTGAGCGGAGGCCTGGCCGTGCTCAAGCCGCTCGGACTGTCTCAGTACGGCCCCGAACAGGTCGGTTTTCTGCGCTACCGCCCGGTGCTCTCCAACGAGAAGCTCAAGCGAGAATTCGGTTACACCCCGAAGAAGACCTCTTCGGATGTGTTCGACTTCTACCTGAGCACGCATCGGGTTTAGTGTGCGGCATGCAATAGCGTGATGAGCGATCGAGGCAGGGCGTACAGCGTCTCGTTGCGAAGCGATAACGAGAGCAAGCCGCTTGCCAGGGATTTGGGGCAGAGGCGACTCAGATGAACAGATCTTTCAGGCTTCTCGCGGCGCTGCCGCTGCTGCTGGCCGCCACCGCGCAGGCCGCTCCGGTCTCGCAAGCCTTCAAGCTCGACCACTTCGGCTACCGAGCCGGCGATTCCAAGGTCGCGATCGTTACGCAGAACCCGGGAGCCACGCTTCAGATCAGGACGGCGGGCGAGGCGGTGGTGTACACGGTGCCGGGTGACGGCGGCTCGATCGTTTCCAAGGGAGTCGACGGACCTGCGTCGGGCGATACGGTCTGGTGGGTGGACTTCAGCGGTCTCTCGGCGCTCGGCTCCTACCACCTGTACAGTCCGAGTCTGGCGGCGCAGTCGTACGAGTTCGACGTTCGCGACGACGTTTACAACACGCCGCTCAGTGCTGCACTGAAGACGTTTTACTACCAGCGCTGCAACACGCCGAAGCCGGCCGCCTACGCCGGCCAGTGGGCCGACGAGAGCGTCTGTCACACGGACGACGCGGCGACCGCGCCGGCGCCGGGACAGACCGATTACGGAACGCGCGACCTTCGCGGCGGTTGGCACGACGCCGGCGACTACAACAAGTACGTGTGGGGAGCGGCCTCGACCGCGATCATGACGATGCTGCGCGCCTACGAGGACAACCCCGCGGCGCTGCGCGCCGACGACACCGGGATTCCCGAGTCCGGCAACGGCGTTCCCGACCTGCTCGACGAAGTCAGGTGGGAACTCGACTGGATGCTGAAGATGCAGCTACCGAGCGGCGCGGTGCTGTCGCAGATGCACGTGGCAGGCTATGCGTCCGACTCGCCGCCGAGCGCCGATGTCGGCAACCCGCGCTACTACGAGAACCCGACGCTGGAGTCAGGCGCGGTGGCCGCCGGCACCTTCGCGTTGGCCTCGCGCGTGTTCGACGCCGAAGGGCAGGGCGTCTACGCAGCCACGCTGCGTTCGGCGGCGCTGGCGGCGTGGACCTGGCTGCTCGGCCACGGCGGCAACAGCGACGAGAAAGTGTGGGCCGCCGCCGAAATCTTCCGGATGGATCCGACGCAGACCGCGGCGCGCGCTTACGTCGATGGCTACGCCTCGGGCGCCTGGAGCGGACGTTTCTTGAACGCGGCCTCGTACGACACCTACGCGGTCTACACCTATGCCGCCACGCCGGGCGCGACCGCAGTCGTGGTCGCCAACATGTTGCAGGACCTCGCCGACCAGGTCGACTACGTCTTCTGGAGCGACGATCTGTACCGCAACGGCATGCCGGACTGGTCGTACTACTGGGGATCGAACGCGATCCGCGCAGGTTACGGTCTGCTGCTGGCGGCGGCCGTCGATCTTGGTGCAACCGGTTCGCACTCAGTGGCCGAGTGCCGCGCACACGCGCTCGAGTTGCTGCACTTCTTCCACGGCCAGAATCCGCTCGGCATGGTCTATCTGACCAACATGGCGGCGCTCGGGGGCGAGCACTCGTCGTTCCAGTTCTATCACTCGTGGTTCGGTTACTGGCCGAGCGCGTACTCCACGACAAACTTCCTCGGCAAGCCTGTGGCGGTGGTAGAACCCGACTATCCGTACTTCAAGGGCACCGACAACTTCGGCATCGACGACGACAACGCATCGCTGTACGGACCGGCGCCGGGCTTCGTTCCGGGCGGTCCCAACAAGGACTACTCCGGCACCGGCGCGCCGCCGCTCGGCTCGGTCTACTACAACAAGTTTTACCGCGACTGGGCCGACCAGACCGAGTGGACGGTGCGGAGCTGGGAGATCACCGAGAACTCGATCGGTTCGCAGGGACCCTACGTTGCACTCGCGGCCTGGTTCGTCGGTACGCCGGTGTGCGATCACGACGGCGTCTGCGAAGCCGGCGAGAGCGCGGTCAACTGCGCCGCCGACTGTCCGGTCGCGCCCGACGCCGACTCCTACACCGGCTATCTGGTGAAGGCGCCGCGCAGCGACGAGAACGGTGCGGCCATTGCCGGCGGCAACGCGCTGGCGCCCGGATGGAACGTCACGCTCGACGATCTGCGCATCGACAACGGCGCGGCCGGCGACCCCGAGAACTACGAGATTCGCGGCGCGGCAAGCGTGCTGCGGCCGGGACTGCTCGACACCGCATCGGTGCTCGTTACGCCCGACGTGAGCTACGTCCGATACGCGCTGCGTCTGGCGGCCGAAGGCGCGGGTCCGATGGTTGGCGGCAGCGCGCCGGCCGCCGAGCCGCACGTGCGCCGCCTGTGGACCGTGCAGAACGCGATCGGGACCTTCAGCGTCCGTTCGATCAAGGCGGCGTCGCTGCTGCTGCCCGCTGCGGTCGATGAAGCGGCGGATCCTTCGGCGCCGGCCGATGCGACGCACTACCTGTGCTACCGCGTGGCCAAGGCGAGCGGACCGCGCAAGACCCAGGCGGTGGCGCGTGACGCCTTCGACGATTGTGCGCTCGACGCTTCGGGTGGCGTGAGCTTTTCCGGCAGCGTGGCCGAGGGCCGCTGTCTGCTCGATCTGCTCGCGCCGACCCAACTGTGCAACCCGGCCGACAAGAGTGCGGTGGAGCCGCCGCGCGCGACCTCTGCGGTGATCGACGGCTCAACCGCCACCGACGGCAAGAGCCTGCTGTGCTTCAAGGCCAAACTTGCAAGGAAGGTCTCGACCGCCGCTGCTGCGTTGCTCACCGGCGTGCCGCTCGGATCCGCGCTCGACTCCAAGCAGTCCGCGCACGTTGCGCGAGCGGTGGCCTCGGGTAACCCGCTGCACGTCGCACCCGGCAATCTGTTTCCGGCGCCGGTCCGGCTCGACACGGTCAGGCGCGAGACGCTGTGCTTGCCTTCGTCGGTACTCGCCTCGGCGCCGGCGCCGTGAGGGCGACAAACACTCCCGCCGCCGTTCGCACAGCGTCGAGGCAGCGCTGCGTCTTCTTCCGCAAGCGTGACGACGTAGGAAACTGCCTAGCAGGCTGTTGAAAGAGCGTCGTGAGCCCGTTCAAAATGGCCCAGAGGCAAGGCGCGCGCGAAAAGCCGCGAGCGGAGGCGGGCCGCCGACCTTGCCCGGCGCCGGCCCGCGCGCGCGTCGATGGCTGGCTTGCACCGACACGCTGCCTCGACTTTCTTCGTGCGAACTAGCCGGCGGAGGTCGGTTCGCGAACGACGGCAGAAGTCGGAGGAGAACATTCATGATCGATCTTTACACATCACCCACGCCCAACGGGTGGAAGGCTTCGGTTACTCTCGAAGAACTGGGACTGCCGTACGAAGTCCACGCCATCAACCTGATGGCACAGGAACAGAAGGAAGAGTCGTACTTGCGCATCAATCCGAACGGACGCATCCCGGCGATCGTCGATCGCGACGAAGACGATTTGGCGGTCTTCGAGTCGGGCGCGATCATGATCTACCTGGCCGAGAAGACCGGGCGCCTGCTGCCGGCAGACAGGAAGGGCCGTAGCCGGGCCATCCAGTGGCTGATGTTCCAGATGGGCGGCGTCGGTCCGATGATGGGCCAAGCCAACGTTTTCTTCCGTTACTGGCCCGAGAAGTACCAGCCCGCCATCGACCGCTACCAGAACGAGTCGCGGCGTCTGTTCGAAGTGCTCGAACGGCGCCTCGGAGAGTCCGAGTATCTGGCAGGGGGCGAGTTCTCGATTGCCGACATCGCCAACTGGTGCTGGGTGCGCACTCACAAGTGGTCGGGCGTTTCGACCGACGGGTTGACGAACCTGAGCCGCTGGATGACAACGATGAGTGCGCGGCCGGGCTGCCGCGCCGGAATCAAGGTCCCCGTCGACGTGTCGGCGCTGATGGAGGCCTCTGCGGACGACAACTCCACCGAAGAGTTCGTCAAGGGGGCACGCACCATCCTCAATACCGGCAAGGAAGCGGGTGCCAATGGCCGTGACGACAAGAACTGACCCGCGGCGAGCGCCGCTGCCGCACGTTATTGGAGATCCAACGACTCGCACTGAACGAAGGTCACCAGCCTGTTGGAAATGGCCCATCTGCTGCGTTGCGCGCGAAACCACTCGCTGCGGCGTACAAAAGTACGCCTCCGCGCGCGGTTTTTCTCGCGCGTCTTGCATCTGGACCATTTCGAAAAGGCTGATGAACGGTTTTTCGACAGACTGCTACGACACGGACGCGCCCACGACGACCGCCGCCGACGTGAGGTAGAGAAACAAGCGAGCCCGTTGCCGCGGGCTCTTCGGAGTACACCATGAGCAAACCAGAGTTCGTCTACCAGGACATGTTTCCGCACGCCAAGGACACCACCGAGTACCGTCTGCTGACCAAAGACTTCGTCTCCACCGCGCTGTTCGGGGCGCATGAGATGTTGATGGTCCAACCGGCCGCGCTGTCGTATCTGACCCAGCAGGCGCTGCGTGACGCGTCCTTTCTGTTGCGCGAGAAACACCTGCGCCAAGTGGCAGCGATTCTCGCAGACCCGCAGGCCTCCGAGAACGATCGCTACGTGGCGCTGACCTTGCTGCGCAACGCGGAAGTAGCGGCCGAGGGCATCCTGCCGTTTTGTCAGGACACCGGCACCGCCACCGTGATCGGCAAGAAGGGCCAGCGCGTGTGGACCGGCACCGACGACGCCGCGGCGATTTCGCGCGGAGTCTTCGACACCTACCAGAACGAGAACCTGCGCTATTCGCAGAACGCGCCGCTCGACATGTTCCGCGAGGTCAATACCGGCACCAACCTGCCCGCGCAGATCGACCTGTACGCCACCGCGGGCGACGCCTACGAGTTCCTGTTCATCGCCAAGGGCGGCGGCTCGGCCAACAAGACCTACCTGTTCCAGGAGACCCGCGCACTGATCACCCCCGAGGGCCTCGAGCGCTTCTTCAAGGAGAAGCTGCACATGCTCGGCACTGCGGCGTGTCCGCCCTACCACCTGGCGTTCGTGATCGGCGGCACCTCGGCCGAGGCTTGCCTGAAGACCGTCAAGCTCGCGTCGGTCAAAGCCCTCGACGACCTTCCCACCGAAGGCAACGCCCACGGGCGCGCGTTCCGCGACCTCGCGGCAGAAAAGAAAGTGATGGAGTTGGCCGAGGCTTCCGGAATCGGCGCGCAGTTCGGCGGCAAGTATTTCGCGCTCGACGCGCGCGTGATCAGGCTGCCGCGCCACGGCGCCTCGTGTCCGGTAGGTCTGGGCGTGTCGTGTTCGGCCGATCGCAACATCAAGGCGCGCATTGATCGCAACGGATTGTGGCTCGAAAAACTCGAGGCCGATCCGGGCCGCTTCATTCCCGATGCTCTGCGGGTCGTGAAGACTTCGAGTGCGGTGCACGTCGACTTGAACCGGCCGATGAAGGAGATCCTGGCGGAACTCGGCAAGCACCCGGTGACGACGCGGCTGTCGCTGAGCGGCACGCTGGTGGTGGCGCGCGACATCGCGCACGCCAAGCTCAAAGAGAGGGTGGACCGCGGCGAAGGAATCCCCGACTACGTCAAGGATCACGCGGTCTACTACGCCGGCCCCGCCAAGACGCCCAAGGGTAAGGCGTCTGGATCGTTCGGCCCGACCACTGCCGGCCGCATGGATTCGTACGTCGACGTGTTCCAGTCGCTCGGCGCTTCTATGGTGATGCTGGCCAAGGGCAACCGCAGTGCGGCTGTCACCGATGCGTGCAAGAAGCACGGCGGCTTCTACCTCGGCTCGATAGGCGGCCCGGCCGCGATCCTGGCCAAGGAGAACATCAAGAAGGTGGAGGTTCTCGACTACCCTGAGCTCGGCATGGAAGCGGTGTGGAAGATCGAAGTCGAAGACTTTCCGGCCTTCATCCTCGTTGACAACAAAGGCAACGACTTCTTCCACCGCGCCGTGAGTCCTGCGGCACCCGCGGCGTCGCCGGCAGGGGCGTCGCCGGAGAAAAAAAAGGTGTAACGTTTCGTCTCCCGGCGCGTCCAACCGGAACTGCCTGGTTCGAGTTGGAGGATCCCGATGAGACTTGCCCGAGGCTTTCCTGTGTATGTGGCGGCGTCTGTGCTGTGCGCCGTGGCGGTCGCGTGGCTTCCGCTTGGCGACGGTAGCGAGTTGAGCGTGCGCGCACCGGACGCTCTTGCTTGCGACGAACCCTGGACGCAGTCGCTGCTATCGAACGTTGCTGCCGCCGCGGGTGTAGAGCCGGGCGCTGAGCAACGCGCCGCGCCCGGGCCGGCCGCGGCCGGTAGTTGGAGGAGCGACCGAATGAAGGAATACAAGAAGCCGGACGACGGCGAACTGAAGGGCCGGCTCAGCGCGCTCCAGTACGACGTCACCCAGCACGAAGGCACCGAGGCGCCTTTTCGCAACGAGTTCTGGGACAACCACCGCGACGGCATCTACGTCGACGTGGTCTCGGGGGAGCCGCTCTTCAGTTCGCGCGACAAGTACGACTCCGGCACCGGCTGGCCGAGTTTCAGCAAGCCGCTCGATCCCGCCAGCGTCACCGAGCGAACGGATAACCGCCTGCTCAGTCCGCGCACCGAGGTACGTTCCAGACACGGCGACTCGCACCTGGGTCACGTATTCTCCGACGGTCCCGCACCGACCGGGATGCGCTACTGCATGAACTCGGCAGCGCTGCGTTTCGTTCCGGTCGAGAGACTCGAGCAGGAAGGCTACGGCGAGTACCTCACGCTGTTCGGCAAGCAGCCGGGCGGCGCCGCGCCGGCGGGTCCGAACGTGACTGCGGCCGCGACGCCCGGGGCGTCATCGGCAGCCGCGGCGCGCGCGTCCGGCGCGTCGGACAGAGGCCCCGCGTTCGAAGGAGATTACGAGCTCGCGACGCTGGCCGGCGGGTGTTTCTGGGGCGCCGAAGACTTGCTGCGCAAGTTACCGGGCGTTGTCGATACCGAAGTCGGTTACACCGGCGGCGTTCTCGAGAACGCAACCTATCAGGCGGTCCACCGCGGCAAGACCGGTCACGCCGAGTCGGTGCGCGTTGAGTTCGATCCGACCAAAGTCAGTTACGACGACGTGCTGCGCTATTTCTTCCGCCTCCACGATCCGACCACCAGGAACCGCCAAGGCAACGACATCGGCACCCAGTACCGTTCGGCGATCTTCGTCCACGACCAGCGCCAGCGTGAGATCGCCGAACGCATCAAGGCCGAAGTCGACGCTTCCGGCAAGTGGAAGAACCCGGTCGTGACCGAGATAGTGCCGGCCGGACCTTTCTGGAAGGCCGAAGAGAATCACCAGGACTACCTGCAGAAGAATCCGCGCGGCTACACCTGCCATTTTCTGCGCGACTGAACCGGGCCGAGGCCGCCGCCCTCGAAATCGCCGGCCGCGTCTCGAACTTCAGTCTCGCAGTAGAAGCAGGTTTTCACCCTGCGCGTGAAGGCCGGCAAGGAACTGCTGCGCGGGAGGCGGCTCGATCCACCGCACGACAGACCAATCCTCGGAGGTCGTGCTCAGCAGAACGCGCGCGATGTCGGCCGGGAACACGCCAGCGGCCTTGCCCTGGGCTCCCGTGATGGCGGCGGTAATGGAAAGTCCGAGCTTACACACGAAGCCCCATACGTCGGCAAGGTCTTTCGGTTCCTGCCGGTCGAGTAAAGCCGTGAGTTTGTTCGCGAGTATGTTCTCCGCGCTATCGAGGCTCCCGAGAACGGGGTCGAGTCTCACACCTCCGACATGTGCGGGGACGTCATTCACCAGTTCGACCTTCAGCAACACGTCTTCCTGGCGCGCCTCGAAGCGCACGAAGCGCTCCTCTTGCAAGAGTACGTTTACCGTGATGTTCGGCAGTCGGACGGATGCCTCGACCAAGCGCTGGGCCCAGAGCCTGAAGTGCGGTTCATCGTTCACGAACAGATCCAGGTCGTCGGAAAAACGGTGTTGGAGATAGCCGCGCGACGCCGCCGTTCCCCCGCTCAGGTAGAAGTTCGTGTCGGCATCGCTGAACGCACGCAGGAGCCGGTTCTGCAGCGGGTAGAGACGGCGGAAGTAGTATTCGTTGTTCACCTACTCGGCACCGAGCAGTTCCGGATGGGTCTTGGGTAGCCATTCAATCAGGAAGTCCAGACCCCGTCGGCGGCTCTTCGACCGCACGAATCCCCTCCACTCTGGCCAGCCGCGAACGAGCCCGCGGAATCCGAGAACGCGAACGATCTCGGCGTAGGGTGCATACTCGATCAACCGTACAGCCGCCCATCTTCGGTCGAGTCGTCCAATGCACAACTCCCCCGAGAGTAATTGCCTGAACCGGCGTTCGTCGATGTCGTAGTCCCACACGTACGGGAGGCGGCTGTTCGGTGCCGTCGCAGGCGGTCGATTTCGTCGTGAGAGGGACATGAAAAAGTAATAGCACGCTGAACCATCGGTCCCAATCAATCGCGCACCGCAGCGTGACTTCGTCAGCGATTCGATTCGCTTGGTCGGCAACGGAGTCAATCCTCGCGAAGCGTTCCCGGCGGCCCGTCGCAACGAGATCATCGAGCGGTCGTTCGTTGCCGGCACGCGTTTGCCCCTGCGGCCGGCCGCCGGTCTTTGGCGGCGGCCGTTATCGGACCTGTAGCTCTCGCCCTTGCAACTGTCCTGCGGGCGCTTGGCGTGGAGGCGGCTGGCCGGGCATTGAGCCTGTGGGGGGCGACCGCGGAAAACGCGCGTGCCGGCGTTGTGCCGCACGCGCTCGCCCGCTCTAATCGGCAGGTGAGGCAGCGGCGGCGACTTTCCTGCGTGTTCGGTGTGGCCAGGGCTGGCGGGGGCGTGTTGGCTGCCGCGCTGATGGGCCTGGCAGCTTGCCGCGGCGATGCCGGCGGCGCTCGACGCGCAGCCGGCGAGACGGCCGCAACCGTCGAGTTCTGGGCGATGGGTAGCGAGGGGGAGGTGGTCGAGGCTCTACTGCCGGGCTTTCGGCTGCGTTACCCGGGCGTTGACGTACGCGTTCAGCGCGTGCCGTGGAGCGCCGCCCACGAAAAACTGCTCACCGCCTACGTCGGCCGCACGATGCCGGACGTGTTCCAACTCGGCAACACCTGGATTCCGGAACTGGTAGCGCTCGGCGCGGTCGAGAAACTCGACGCGCTGGCGGCGGCCTCGCGCGCAGTGGTTCGCGACGATTACTTCGCCGGCGTGCTCGCGACCAACGTGATCGCTGGCGATCTCTACGCGCTGCCGTGGTACGTCGATACGCGGCTGCTGTTCTATCGGCGCGACCTGCTCGAAGACGCCGGGATCAAAGCCCCTCCTGCGACCTGGAGCGACTGGTTCGAGGCCTGCAAGCGGGTGCGCGCGCGGGCGCTGCAGGCCGGCAGTGATCGCTACGGTCTGTTCCTGCCGCTCGACGAGTGGCAGACGCCGGTGATCCTGGCCCTGCAACGCGGCGCGCGTTTGCTGCGCGACAACGACGGCTACGGCGACTTCGAAAGTGCGCCGGTGCGAGCGGCGGTGCAGTTCTATCTCGAACTGTTTCGTCAGGGGCTGGCCCCTCGCAAGGCAGACGCGCAGATCGCCAACCTGTACCAGGAGTTCGCATCGGGCTATTTCGCGTTCTACGTGACCGGTCCGTGGAACCTGCGCGAGTTCGCGCAGCGCCTGCCTGCGGATTCTCGAACTGCGTGGGCAACCGCGCCGATGCCGGCGGTAGACGGCGCCGGACCGGATCCCGGGCTGTCGCTCGCGGGCGGGGCGAGCCTCGCCATTGCTGCTTCGTCGGCGCGCAAACAGGCGGCGTGGAAATTGATCGAGTACCTGTCGGAGCCCGCGCAACAGGTCGAGTTTTACCGACTGAGCGGCGACCTGCCGGTGCGGCGCAGCGCGTGGGCGAGCGACGTGCTCGCGCGCGACGAGAAGACCGGGGCTTTTCGCCGGCAACTCGAACACGTGCGCGCTACGCCGCAGATTCCCGAGTGGGAGCGGATCGCCGCCAAGATTTCCTACCACATCGAGCGCATGGTGCGCGGCGATCGCGACATTGACGGCGCGCTCGCCGATCTTGACCGCGACATCGACGGCATTCTGGAAAAACGCCGCTGGATGCTGGCGCGCGGCGCACGTGCGGCGGTGACGGCACTGCCGCAGGTGGCCGCGCCGGTCATCGCACCGCCGACGCCTGCCGCGCCGGTCATGACATCGCCGACGCCTGTCGCGCCGGTCATCGCACCGCCGGCGC
>Ga0172370_10000768_pt1 | contig 50155 bp, 56 predicted proteins | sample LakKiv5m_FD_114538 | JGI IMG/M metagenome (GOLD analysis project Ga0172370, IMG submission 114538) | Freshwater microbial communities from Kabuno Bay, South-Kivu, Congo - kab_022012_11.5m | ecosystem: Environmental > Aquatic > Freshwater > Lake | place: Democratic Republic of the Congo...
GGACTTTCTAATATAATATCACTATATCACTAACAGTGCAAGGGGAGTTATCCACAGCCTGTATTTTATTTCAATTTCCGGTTTTTTTCAAGAAAAATCTTTGAGGTGTCCCAGAACTTTTTTCCCCACGCGGGCGAGGAAGGCGAGATCACGGGGACTGCGGACACTTTTTGCCTTGTTCAAAAAAAACTTTGGCGTGAGGAAGGATCGGTAAAATCGGCCGATCATATATTTCAGCTCATCGGCGGACATTTCGGTTTTCATCACCGGCTCGCGCTGGTCGAAGCGGTCATAATCTTCAGTGAGGAGTAGATTGTTTTCTTTGCAATATTTGTACAAAGGCGTGCCGGGATATGGAATGGCCAGCGTGGCCTGAAGCGAGTCGGCATAGCCATTGCGGAAAAGTTTTTTGGTGAATATCAAAGTGTTTTCCAAATCCTTTTTTGTTTCCCAGGGGTAGCCGACCATCACCGTGATGTGTGGTTCGAGGCCGGCGGATTTGCAAATTTTGAGCGCGGGTTCGATTTCTTCGACCTGCAAATTTTTGTTGATTCTGTCCAGCGTGGCCTGGTTGGCTGATTCGAAGCCGAAAAGAATCATCCGGAAGCCGGCCCGTTTCATCAATCTGTACGTCTCGATATCTTTGATCGCATTCAGGCGCATATTGCAGCTGATTCGGACTTTTTTGTTGTAGCCTCTTTCTATCATCCCGTGGCAAAAATCTTCGAGCCATTTTCCGATTGGCAAAGTTCCCGAATCTTCCATAATTTCCCTGACGCCGAGGCCGATCAAGTTTCCAATTTCATCAAGTGCTTTCTCAACTGAACGCACGCGGAATTTTTCGCCGGGAAACAATGTCGTCCATGAGCAAAAAGCGCATTTTCCCCACCAGCAGTCGCGGGCATTCATCACATATGTGCCGGGCGTGTATTTGAAATTGCCGTTTTTGTATGCGTACAAATCCCATCGTGTGAGTTCGCGGTCAATCATTGACAAATCGTTGAGAGAGTGGGGCTCATCGTCGCGGACTATTTTCGGCAAATCGGGATTGTCGATATTTTTTAATAATTTTTGTAACAGAAAATCATAGTCTCCGCCGGCGAGGACGAAATCGGCTTGGGAATTTTGGAGAGATTCTTCGGGCAATGCCGTGACGTGATCGCCGCATAATATGTATTTTGTATTGTGTATTGTGTATTGTGTATTTTTTAGTTCGTTGATTATTTCCCAATGGCGTTTTATCACGGGCGTCTTGGTTTCTATCAAAACCAAATCCGGTTTTTCGCGAATGAGTCTCTCTTTCCATTCAGTGTAAGTCAAGCCTTCCGCGATTCCGTCATCCCAAAAGACTTCGTGGCCGTTTTGGGAAAGCAAAGTCGCCGCCGACGCCGGAATCATCGGATAAATATATGTAGGGTCGGAAAACCATTGGAACTGGCGGTTTTGGGAGAGAAGCGGGACGCCTTTGTCGTTTTCCAATGGCGGATATGATATTGAAATCTTCATCGCAGTTTGCTTTTCAGGTTCTTCGTGAAAACAAAACCCTGTATAAACCTTATTCCATAAAATATATGTGTCAAAAAAATATAGTACGACGCGGCGATGGTGACGAAAATGTTTTTTTCGTGCACATATATGTCAATAAATGCATTGACAAGGGCGACGAAATATACCGACCAGCCGAAAATATAAAAATATAACATTGTTCTTGAAAACCAGCTGGCGACGGCGCCCGCAATTGCGAACAGCACAAGCAGGCTGGGCATAAAGTAGCGCCAATTGAGGGAGTTTTTTGGATATTTTTTGGCAAAAAATCCGCGGTGCAGGCCATAGGCGCTGATTTGTTTCACGTGTTTCAGGAGTCCCTCGCGGCGGTGGTGAAAAACGATGAGTTCCGGGTCATAGAGGATGCGGGCATTTTTTTGCGTGAGAAGATCGTGTCCCAATTTCGTGTCTTCACCCGGCCAAAACTCGCAGGCAAATCCCCCGACTTCCGCGAAAATATTTTTTCGGATGGAAAGGTTCACGCTGGGCCAGTCGGCGACGAGTTTTTTCTTTCCGTGCGGGCGGTATCGTTCAGGGAAGCCGCCGGAAAGCGGGCTCAAAAAAGTCGCGCCGGAAACCTTCTGCCAAAATTTGCTTTCTCTGGGAGTGATGGCCGGTCCGCCGACGGCGACAAGATCCTTGTCTTGAAAATCCTTGTCGAGAATATCCAAAAAATTGTTTTGCGGATACGCATCGTCGTCGATGAAGATCACAATTTCTCCCCGTGCGTCTCGCAGAGCCAAATTTCTTTTTTGCGCCGGGCCGGTCGCGCCGCTTGCGATTTGGCGGGTTTTCGGCCAGCTCTCGCCGGTTGCCTCATCGGGATAAACTAGGATCTCAAAATCACGCCGCTCAATTTTCAAAATTTCGGGAATCGCCCGGCGGATATAATCGTTGACAACTTTCACGGGAATGACAAAAGTGTATTTTTTCATCAGTTTGCCGAAGCTGTTTGGTGTTTTTCTTGGGACAAATTCAGAATCGCGGTGGATATATAGCCCATCAGGAACGAAACCGAAAGAGCCAGGACAATTTGGGTGAGGTCATTGTGATATTTCGCGATACTCACGACCATCAACAAAAGGGTCGCTCCCAGAAAATATACCACCCGGAAATCACGTTTGGCAAAAGACAGATTGGCTTCGAGCGTCAAGACAGAGAGGAGGTAGGCTATCAGGGCGAACAGCCACAGGATTTGTGTGTCGAAAATATATTTGTTCCCGAAGAACAGCTTGATGACGAAATCAGGGGCCAGAAAAAAAACAGCCATTGAGCCAAGTCCGACGAATGTCAGCAGCCCGTATGACCCCAGAAGGTTTTTTTTGTCGAACCTTTTTCCGCTGTGGCCGTCGGCGCAGGCTCCGGGAAGCACAACAGCCACGACGGCCGTGTTGAGCCAAAGGACTATTTTTCCGAGCAGGTTGAAGGCGCCGAAATAGCCGGCGATATCAGCCGAGGCGAAGTATTTGACCAGGATCACATCCAGATTCGAAACCAGGACAAGCGCGAGGGAAAAAAAGAAAATTTTGGCGGCGGTGCGGCGAAGATTCGTTTCGGAAAAATATTTGTTTTTCCAGTCGGCTGCCGGTTTTTGTCCGTCCCCGGCGGCGATTTTTTCTTTCGACCATATTTTTGCCAGATACCAGCCGACAATGGCCGCCAAAAGAAATGAAAAAGAGACGGCCGCCGCGTGGTGGAATCTGACGGCCAGAACGGCGCCGGAAAGAAATTTCACAAGAGCGGCCGCAATTCCAACGAGGGTCAGCCAGAAAAATTTTTCCCAACCCCGCAAAATTTCAGAGTATGTGACCGTCAATGTCGAGAGAAAAGTGGCCAGGCTCACGACGACAAAGCCGGCGTAGCTCGAAAAATGGAGAAAGAAAGCCAGGAGGGGGCTTGCCAGAATCAAAAGGACAAGGATCGCAGTTGCAAACTTGAAAACTTTTTTTTCCAGATAGGCAGTGAAGCCGAGGTTGGCTGTCCGGTCACGGTGGGCCGCAAAAACAGCGGTGTGCCGGATTGTGAAATACGAAAGCGTCGAATTGAAAACGCCGAAAATGAGAGAGAGGGACAAAAGGCTTTGCAGTTCGCCGTACTGGGCAACCGAAATCTGCCGCGAGACAATGAAATGAAAGGCATATCCCAAAAGGCCGGAAACCAGCGTCCCGGTCATGAAAATCGCGTTGTTTTTCAGAAATTTGCTTTTGAACATTTGGTTTTTTTTGGCTGTTTTGATAGTAGCACACCGCGCGGAAAACGCCACGTGCCGCTTGCAATTGGGAAAAAAATGGCGTAGTCTTCAAGGAATGAATGTGAAACTCCACATCGAAGAAAACAATTTTATCAAACTTTGTCTTTTTTCCGGCAGAAAGGAGATTGATTGTCTCGAATGGCAGGATCAGAATGATTTGTCGCGGAAATTGCTGGCCAATCTGGATCGGATTTTGGCAAAAAACGGGGCAACACTTGACAAACTTTTGAAATGGAAGATAATTAGTGAAGTGCCGCAGAAATGGACGACTTTCCGGATCGCGAAAATTACTTTTCAAACGCTGAAAATCGGAACTATTGCAAAAAAATAAGGCTTGTGCTAGACTCGATATTACGATACCTAACTTTACGGGGGATTTGGAAAAGTCAAACAGGAAATAACTAAATACTTTTTATAAACCACTTAGCCAAAATCAACCGCTTCCCAGAAATTTCTCGAAGCGGTGATTGGAGAGTGGCGTGTCTTTTATGTCGCAAGAGGCGAAAACTCTCGGGGTGAAGGAGTCTTTCAGCCCGCAATCCTCACTAAAAAAGAGGAAATTTTTCAAACGGCGTCCGATGGTTTCTCTTCCGAACCTGATTGAGACGCAAACTGTCTCCTATGAATGGTTTTTGAAGGACGGGCTTCGCGAACTTCTCGACGAGGTGAATCCGGTGAGCGATTTCACCGGAAAAGACCTTGATCTTTCTTTTGGAGACTACTATCTTGACGAGCCGAAGTACGACGAGAAAACTTCCAAAGAAAAAAATATTTCTTTCGAGGCGCCGCTTCGATGCGCCGTGAAGCTTCTCAACAAACAAACGGGAGAAGTGAAGGAGCAAGAGGTATATCTGGGCGATCTTCCGATCATGACCGATCGGGGGACTTTTGTGATCAATGGCGTCGAACGTGTTGTTGTGAGCCAGCTCATCCGCAGCCCGGGCGTCTTTTTCACGATGGAATATCAGAAGGGAAAGCGCCTCTTTGGAGCGAAAATCATTCCGAATCGCGGGGCCTGGCTTGAAATGGAAACGGATCTTGACGGGGCGCTCTGGGTGAAGATTGACCGCAAGAGAAAAGTGGCCGTGACATCCCTGTTGCGGGCTTTTGGCATTGCGACGGATGAAGAAATTGTGAAAACATTCGCCGACGTGAACAAGGGTGAGACGAACTACATCGAAGCGACGATTGAAAGGGATGCAGCCAAAACGCAGGGCGACGGCTTCAAGGAAATATACAAAAGAATCCGGCCGGGCGACCTGGCGTCGGTGGAAAACGCCAAGCAAATGATCGAAGCGATGTTTTTCAATTTTGACCGCTATGATTTTGGAAAAGTCGGGCGGTATCGGCTGAACCAGCGTTTGGAAGTTGATGCGCCAAACGACGAAGCGCACCGGATTTTGCGTCCCGATGACCTTGTTTTGATAGTCAAGGAAGTTATCCGTCTCAACAACAACCCGATGGCCGAGCCTGACGATATTGACCATCTTGGAAACCGGCGCGTGCGTTGCGTTGGCGAATTGGTGCAGAACAAATTTCGGGCGGGGCTCGCGCGAATGGCCCGCAATATCAAAGACCGGATGAGTACCTGTGATCTGGCGACGGTTGTTCCGGGACAACTTGTGAACTCCCGTCCGGTGGCGGCGGCCGTCAAGGAATTTTTTGCCTCATCGCAGCTTTCGCAGTTTATGGATCAGGTGAATCCTTTGGCCGAGCTCGAGCACAAGCGGCGGCTCTCGGCGATGGGGCCGGGCGGGCTCACCCGCGAACGGGCCGGATTTGAGGTGCGCGACGTGCACCAGTCGCACTATGGACGCATCTGTCCGGTGCAGACGCCGGAAGGGCCGAACATCGGCCTTGTGAACCACTTGGCCTGCTATGCGCGCATCAATGAGTTCGGTTTTGTGGAAACGCCATATCGGAAAGTTGAACTCAAAAATGGCAAACCGTTTGTGACAAAAGAGATTGAATATCTCAACGCGACGGTCGAGGATCGGAAAATCATTGCTCATGCCGACGTCAATATTGACGCAGAGGGATATATTCTGGAGGAGAGAGTGGAAGCTCGCGTGAAGGGCAAGCCGTCGGTCATTGAGGCTTCAAAAATCGACTACATGGATGTTTCGCCGAAGCAGTGCATTTCAATCGCGACGGCGCTCATACCTTTTCTCGAGCACGACGACGCGCACCGGGCACTGATGGGTTCGAATATGCAGCGCCAAGCGGTTTCTTGCATACTCCCGGATTCGCCGTATGTCGGAACCGGGCTTGAGGACAAGGCGGCGGCCGATTCGGGTCAGGTTATTTTGGCGCGCGAAGCGGGCGAAGTGGTTGAGGTTGACGCAAGCCACATTACCGTGAAGGAGGAAAAAGAGTCCGCCTCCAGCGGAGGAAAATCATCCAAAAGAAATTATTGGCTGCAGAGTTTTGAGCGGTCAAACGCTTTCACTTGCATGAACCAGATTCCCCGGGTCGCGAGAGGCGACAAGGTGGCGAAAGGCCAGCTTTTGGCGGATGGAGCTTCGACGGACAATGGAGAACTGGCTCTCGGACAGAATGTTCTGGTGGCGCTGATGCCGTGGGAAGGTGCCAACTTTGAAGACGCCATTATCATATCCGAGCGGCTTCTCGAAGACGACAAATATACTTCGATTCACATTGAAGATTTTTCGGTGGATATCCGGGATACGAAACTTGGGCCGGAGGTCGTCACGCGCGACATTCCGAACATTGGCGAAGAACGGCTCAAAAATCTTGACGACACGGGAGTGATTCACATCGGAGCGGAGGTCTCTTCGGGTGATATCCTGGTCGGAAAAATTTCGCCGAAGGGGGAAGGCGATCTCACACCGGAAGAAAGGCTTTTGCGGGCTATTTTCGGAGAAAAATCGAAGGACGTGAAAGATACTTCGCTGTATCTCCCGCACGGGGAGCACGGAAAAGTTGTTGATATCAAGGTATTTTCGCGCGAGCAGGGAGACAAGCTGGCGGCCGGGGTGATCCAACAAATTCAAGTGAGCGTGGCGCAGCTTCGCAAAATTTCGGTCGGGGACAAACTGGCCGGGCGGCACGGAAACAAGGGAGTGATTTCGCGGATCGCGGCGGTGGAGGATATGCCGTATCTTCCCGATGGAACGCCGGTGGACATAATTCTCAACCCGCTTGGCGTGGCCTCGCGCATGAACATCGGACAAATTCTCGAAGCCCATCTCGGCTGGGCGGCTTCGCATCTCGGATACAAAGTGGCGAGCCCGTCGCTTGACGGAGTGAGTGAAAAGGATATTCGGGAGGAGCTCCAAAAAGCGGGACTGCCCGAAGACGGAAAGCTGAATCTTGTGAATGGCAAAACGGGCGAGCATTTTGATGAAAAGACAATGGTCGGTTATATGTATGTGATGAAACTCAATCACCTTGTGGAAGACAAAATCCACATGCGCTCGATCGGGCCGTACTCGCTCATCACCCAGCAGCCGCTCGGAGGAAAAGCCCAGTTCGGAGGCCAGCGTTTTGGGGAAATGGAAGTCTGGGCGCTTGAAGGATACGGCAGCGCGCACACTCTTCAGGAAATGATGACAATCAAATCAGACGACCAGCTCGGCCGCTCGAAAGCCTATGAATCAATCATCAAAGGCGAGCAGATCAAGAGCCCGAACGTGCCGGCGTCGTTCAATGTTCTGGTGAACGAACTCAAAGGATTGTGTTTGAATATCGAAGTTGTCGGAGAAAAATCCGACATGGAAAGGTCGGAGCGAGAAGAAGAGAACAAAGAAGAAAAAAGTTAAATCTTGACTTGCATTCATGATGCAAAATACATCCACAAAAGTTTCTGATTTCGACGCATTGCGCCTGAAGCTGGCCAGCCCCGATGATATTCTCACTTGGTCGCACGGGGAAGTGACAAAACCGGAAACAATCAACTATCGCACCCAGCGCTATGAACGCGACGGTCTTTTTTGCGAGAAAATTTTCGGACCGGCCAAGGATTGGGAATGCTATTGCGGGAAATATAAAAAAATCCGCTACAAAGGCATCATCTGCGACAAGTGCGGCGTTGAAGTGACCCGCTCAATCGTCCGGCGTGAGCGGCTCGGGCATATCAAACTGGCCGTTCCGGTTTCACATATCTGGTTTTTGCGGGGAGTGCCCTCGAAAATCGGCCTCTCGCTCGGAATGTCGGCGCAGGATCTTGAAAAAGTTGTGTACTTTGCAAGCTATATCGTGATGGAAGTGGATGAGAAGGCAAGAAAAGAAGCGCTCGAGCGGCTGGATGCGGAATACAAAGGCAAACAGAAGAAAATTAAGGCTGAGGAAACAGCTTCCGAAAATGGGGACGGCGATCTCAAAGGCGCCTGGCAGGCAAGCCGCGACGAACTCAAAAATCTGCGCAGGTTCCAAATCCTTTCCGAAGTTGAGTATTTCAACTTGTCTCTCAAATACGGGCATGTTTTCAAAGCCGGCATCGGCGCGGAAGCAATCCGCAAGATTTTGGAAAGCCTGAATTTGGAAGAAGAAATCACGCGGCTCAACAAGGAGCTCGAAAGCGACAAAATTTCCGACAAGAAAAAAATTCTGAAGCAACTCAAACTCTATCAGGGGATGAACCAAGTCTCGTTGCGGCCCGAATGGATGTTGCCGACCGTCATCCCGGTCATTCCACCCGACCTGCGGCCGATGGTCCAGCTCGACGGGGGAAGATTTGCGACTTCAGACCTCAATGACTTGTACAGGAGAATAATCAACCGCAACAACCGGCTCAAAAAACTGATTGAAATCGGAGCGCCGGAAGTCATTTCGCGAAACGAAAAAAGAATGTTGCAGGAGGCGGTGGACGCGCTGTTCGACAATTCCGCGCGCCGCGGACAGACTTCAGTTGCGGCTTCGACTGGTCAAAAGCGGGCTCTTCGCTCGCTCGCTGATATGCTCAAGGGAAAACAGGGGCGTTTTCGGCAGAACCTGCTCGGGAAACGCGTGGACTACTCGGGCCGCTCGGTGATCGTCGTCGGTCCGCAACTCAAACTCCACCAGTGCGGCTTGCCGAAAAAAATGGCGCTCGAACTTTTCAAACCGTTCATCATCAACAAACTGATCGAGAAGGAATACGCCCACAATGTCCGGAGTGCCGGCAAAATGGTGGAATTCGAAGCGGAAGAAGCCTATGAAATTCTCGACGACATCATTGAACATCATTTCGTGCTCTTGAACCGCGCTCCAACCCTTCACCGCTTGAGCATCCAGGCTTTCCAGCCGGTGCTCATTGAAGGAAAAGCCATCCAAATTCATCCGATGGTCTGTTCCGCCTTCAACGCCGACTTCGACGGGGATCAGATGGCGGTCCACGTTCCGCTCACCACCGAAGCGCGCGACGAGGCGGGGAATATCATGCTTTCAGCGAAAAACTTGCTCAAGCCCGCGAGCGGCGAGCCGATCACAATTCCCTCCCAGGATATGGTGCTGGGATGCTACTATATGACCCATTTTCAGAAAGGGAAAAGGGGCGAAGGGAAGGTTTTTGCGAGCCCTGAAGAAGCAAGGCTGGCCTATCATTTTGGCAACGCTGACTTGATGGCGGAAATTGAAGTGGATATGGACGGCGAAAGAATGAAAACATCGGTCGGAAGGATTCTGTTCAACGAAATAATGCCTGCAGAAATCGGATTTGTGAATGAAGAAATGGATAAAGGAAAACTGCGCCAGATTGTGGCTCGATGCCTTGAACTGGCCGGAAGGGACCGGACAGCCAAATTTGTGGATGACCTCAAGAACTTGGCTTTTGCTCTGGTCACGCGTTCCGGAATCAGCTGGGGAATGGACGACTTGGCGACGCCGGCTGAAAAGAAAAAAATAATCGAGGAAGCAGAAGACAAAGTTGAAGTTGTCAACAAACAGTATGATATGGGGCTTCTCACTGACAGGGAAAGAAAAAATCAGGTTGTTGAAATCTGGAGTGAAACCAAGAACAAAATCACCGAAGCGGTACGCAATTCACTCGACAAGGAAGGGCCGGTCTATTCGATGGTCTATTCAAAAGCCCGCGGAACGGAAGCGGTGGTTGTCCAGATGACCGGAATGAAAGGGCTGGTGGCCGGTCCGACCGGTGAGACGATTGAGCTACCGATCAAATCTTCGTTCAAAGAAGGATTCAACGTTTTGGAATATTTCATCGCCACACACGGAGCGCGAAAAGGTATGGCTGACACGGCGTTGCGTACGGCGACGGCCGGATATTTGACCCGCCGCCTTGTTGATGTGGCGCAGGACGCAGTGGTTCGCGAAATTGACTGCGGTGACAACCGTGGGAACTATATGTACCGCGAAGATTCGGAAGTGGTTGGCATCAGTTTTGCCTCGCGCATCATGGGAAGATATTTGATCGAGGACGTGGCGGATCCCAAAACGAAAAAAGCCATTTTGAAAGCCGGCGAGTTGATCTCAAAAGAAAAAGCCGAGGAAATCGAAAAGAAAGGGGTTGAAAAAATCAAGATCCGCTCGGCGGTCACCTGCCGGACGCGGCGGGGAATTTGCCAGAAATGCTATGGAATGGATCTCGGCCGCAACGAGCTCGTCCAAATCGGCCAGGCGGTTGGAATTGTCGCGGCGCAAGCCATTGGCGAGCCGGGAACCCAGCTCACAATGCGTACTTTCCATATTGGAGGTGTGGCCGGAACGGACATCACCCAGGGTCTTCCGCGCGTGGATGAAATTTTTGAGGCTCGCCCGCCGAAGGGAGAAGCGGCCATTGCCGAAGCCGACGGCCAGGTGATTGAAATCAAAGAAACGGAAAAGGAAAAAATCATCCGCGTCGAATCCGCGCCCGACAAGAAGGGCAAGAAGGAAATTCGCGAATATGTCTGCTCGTCGGTGATGAATCTTGAAGTGAAAGTTGATGATCTTGTGGCAAAAGGCCAAGTTCTTTCCGAAGGCCATCTTGACCTCAAAAAACTTTTCAAGATCCAGGGCGAAGAAGCGGTCTATCGATATATCATCAAGGAAGTTCAGGAAATATATTCCGCGCAGGGTGAAGGCATCAACGACAAGCACATCGAAGTGATCATCCGCCAGATGCTTTCGCGGGTGCGCATTCTCGACCCGGGCGACACGGCGCTTTTGCCGGGGGACATCGTTGAGGATATTCAACTCATCGAAGCCAATGAGATTGCGAAGAAGGCTGGCAAAAACGTCGCGACGGGCGAAAAACTCTTGCTCGGAATATCAAAAGTGGCACTCTCCACCGAAAGCTTCTTGTCAGCCGCCTCCTTCCAGGAAACGGCCAAAGTCCTCATCAACGCCGCCGTCACCGGAAAAGAAGACAAGCTCCGCGGGCTCAAAGAGAACGTGATTATTGGAAAACTGATCCCGGCCGGAACGGGATACAGAAAAAGCTAAGTTTTTGGAGAAATGTTTTGAATAAAGAAAATCCCCGCGAGGGGATTTTTCTTTGAGCTGGACAGATTTTGAATAGTTTGATAGTAATATCAAGCAGAACGAATCCAAATCGGGGGTGGAGAATGAGTGCGGAACAGAAAGCCGGGAAGTTTTATTGCTATTTGATAAAAGCGCGGGACGTGCACACCAACGATGTGCTGGCAGCCCAAGGGCTTGAATCCGGCGAATATCTGTGTTCGGACGGAAAAACTCGTTTCATGTTCGTTGCTCCGAACTATGATTTCGTCGCCTATCTTCAGCGGAGCAAAAGCGAACTGCAGGCCGACTTCGAAGTTTTCGTCCAGGAAGACAACAAGCGGCCTCATCGCTGGCCGTTCGACGCGGCGAAGAGGCAGCACAAACCACGCGTGAAAGCGGCGTAACATCGCATCACAAGAGGCACTCAACAAGGGTGCCTCAAACTTTTTTGAAGTATTTGGAATAGTATGATAGATTCAAATTATGAGGACTGCAAAAAACAACCGGAAATCAGCGCAAGAAATCCAGGACCGGATATTTCGAAAAATGTCGGCGGCGAAAAAAATTCGTCTTGCTAGCGGTATGTTTGCTATGGCCAAAGAATTAAATAAGACATATTTCCATGGAACAGGAAGAATTGTTGCTCCGTATAGGAGGAATTCTAAACAAGCTTAGATTGCCGTACATAATCACCGGTGGAATCGCTGTTGTTGTTTGGGGACGGCCAAGATTCACCGCCGATATTGATTTTGTGGTCGAACTTGTACCGGAAAAAATCAATCAATTTCTTTCTGAACTAAGGAAAATAGACAAAAAAATTTACGTCAGTGAAGGAGCGGTTCATGATGCAATCCGCCGGGGAGGAGAATTCAATGTCATCCATCCTTCGAGCGGGGCAAAAATAGATTTTTGGATTCTCAAAAACGATCCATTTGACCAGTCGCGCATCAAAAGGAGGGTTTCAAAAATGATCGCCGGGAAAAGACTCTATCTATGTTCTCCGGAAGATCTTATTCTTATAAAATTGCAATGGTTCAGGAAAACGAAATCCACCCGCCAGCTTGAGGATATAGAATCAGTCATCGCTATTCAGAAAAAGCTGGACTGGAAATATATCAAACGCTGGGCAATACTCCAAAAAACAGAAAAATTCTTGAAGCTGGCATTAAAAAAAGGCAAATAAAACTCCCCGAGAGGGGATTTTTCTTTGGGGAAGTTCGCAAAGCTTGGCTTTGAGGAATTGGAGGCGACAGCCGACAAGGGAAAAGCCGAGCTTTAGCGAACGGAATTATATTTTCTCCAAAACGTAATACAAATTCTCGTCGCCTTTTCCGGTCGGCAAATCCTCGCGGCGGACTTCGACGATTTTGAATCCGGCAAGTCGGGCGATATTCTCGATGTCTTCATGAGAGAAGCAGTAGCGGGTGGCGAAATTGCTTCCGTCGGGCGAATCATAGATTGTTCCTTGGCGGAAATTTCTCACGCCGCGCTGTGTCATTTCATCTTTGTATCCATCGATCATCAACTTATAGTTTCCTTTTTCGCGATCGGGAATATCGAAAACAAATTTTCCGCCCTTTTTGAGAACTCTGGCGGCTTCGCGGAAAAGCTGAATGAAATGATTTTGCTGCCAGCGAGAAACGAGTTTGAAGTTTTTCAGGGAAAAGAATCATATGTGGCACATGAGTTTGATCTTTTGAATCAAGCGTCGGCCAACTGCGAAATTCTCATTATCGGCGGAGCAGGCGATAAGTTTTCGGAAAATATGGGCGACGATCAGAAAGCCTACGAAAAATTGCGCCTGGCGAAAAATATATCCGTGCGCTATCTTGGAAGTGTGAATCAAAAAGAATATCTGGAGAAAAACAAAAAAAGAAATTTGTTTGGCTATCGGGTTTTGCCGGGGCTCTTCACCGGAATGGTCAATACGAACATCTGGCCGGAAGCGATCGGATTCAATATCTTCGGAGAGCCGGTGACCAATTTTACCATCTCAAGTGCTGTCATCGCGGGGAGCTATAAGCAGTTTTTTGAGACATTGTGGAAATTGGCGAGTTGACAGAAATTTTTCTAAGGTTCGGCCTTTCCCTTCCGGCAGACAAGCTGCCGGAATTCCTCAAGGCCAAACCTTGAAAAATTCCTCAAAGCCGGACTTTGCGAACCTTTTGAACTCGGCTGGAAATCTCTCGAGAATCGTGCTACTATAAGTCAGTAATTGAACTCAAAATAAATGGGTCGGAGAAAGAAAAAAGACAAGGAAAAAAACGGGAACGGGAATGGATGGGGGAAGAAAAAAAGCGTTCTCAAAAGTGATACGAAGCGCTCGATCATTGCCATCTTTTTGATTGCGCTGGCGGTTTTGGCGGTGTTCAGTTTGTTCGGCGGGGCGGGGACGTTCGGGAGATATTTCAACAAAGTTCTTTCACTTGCGTTCGGGATCGGGCGGTATATCCTGCCGGCGCTGATGATTGCCGTCGGATTTTTGTATTTCCGGCGGGACGAGGAGTCATACTATGTTTTCGTGGCGGCGGGTTTCGTGATTTTTTTCGCGGCCGTGCTCGGAGTCGTGCATATATTTTTCCCGTTGGCCAAAATGCTCTCGATTGCCAAAAGCGGAGCGGGCGGAGGATTTTTGGGCGCGGCGATGGCGTATCCGGCGCTCAAATTTTTTGGATTTGCGGCGGGGATAATCGTGCTGATTGCGGTCGCGCTGGCGGCTTTGCTCTTGGCGCTCAATGTTCCTTTGCGGGCGCTTTTCAAGCCGGTTGAGTGGATGAAAAAAGAAGAGAAAGAAAATGAAGAGGGGGCGTCAACAGCAATTCAGCCGCCTGCCGTTTCTGAAGCTGTGGCGGGCAAGTCTGCCGCGGCACGGATAAGTGAAATATTGAAACGGAAAAAAGAAATGCCAGCCGCAGAGAGAAAATTCACACCCGAGAAGCAGCGGGTGATTGCCGGGTGGAAATTGCCGCCTCTCGATTTGCTTGAGCGGACGACCGGCAAAGCCAAAGCCGGCGATGTCGAGGCGACGGCGAAAACCATTCAGGACACTTTCAAAAATTTCGGCATTGAAGTTGAAATCGGCGACATCAGCATCGGGCCGTCCGTCACGCAATATTGCTTCAAGCCGGCGGCGGGCATCAAACTCTCGAAAATCACCGCGCTCAACAACAACCTGTCGCTGGCGCTCGCGGCCCATCCGATCCGCATCGAAGCGCCCATCCCCGGAAAGTCACTCATTGGGATTGAAGTGCCCAACAAAACTTCGACGCTGGTGCGTTTGAGGGATATTTTGGAGGGAGCCGAGTTTTCCGAAAGAAAAACAAATCTCACCCTCACACTCGGGCAGGATGTGGCCGGAAACTATATCTTGAGCGATCTCACCGAGATGCCGCATCTCATGATTGCCGGCGCGACGGGAACGGGGAAAAGCGTTTCCATCAACACAATCATTACTTCTCTTCTCTATCAAAATTCTCCCGAGGATCTCAAATTGATCTTGATTGACCCGAAGCGGGTCGAGCTAACCGCTTTCAACGGCATCCCGCATCTTCTCACGCCGACGGTCGTGGATAACGGAAAAGTGGCCAATTCTCTCAAATGGGCGATTGGCGAAATGGAGAGGCGCTACAAGATGCTTCAGGAATCGGGTTCGCGGGATATTCTGTCGTACAATGAGAAGATAAAGCCGGGCCGGAAAAAAGAAGTTGTGGATGAAGAGACGGGCGAAGTGATCGGGGAAGAGGAGGTGAAACGGTTGCCTTTCATCGTGATTGTCATTGACGAGTTGGCGGACATCATGGCTTCACACGCGAAAGAAGTGGAAGCGGCCATTGTGCGCCTTGCCCAGATGGCTCGCGCTGTCGGAATCCACCTCATTGTCTCAACCCAACGTCCGTCGGTTGAAGTTCTCACGGGTCTCATCAAAGCCAACATCACGACGCGCATCGCCTTTCAAGTGGCGACCCAGATTGATTCGCGCACGATTCTTGATATGGGAGGGGCGGAAAAGTTGCTCGGAAACGGGGATATGCTCTTCCTTTCCGCCCGGTCGCCGAAGCCAAAAAGAATCCAGGGAGTGTTTGTTTCCGAGTCGGAGGTGAAACGGGTCGTGAAATCGATTCAATCGCAAGTTGACGGGGAAGTGGAATACGACGAGGAAGTCACCGCACCGCAGAAGGTCAGTTTTGGAGGGCGAGGGACGGGCGCGGGAGCGTTGAGCGGGGACGATGAGGGAGACGAGCTCTATGAAGAGGCCAAAGATACGGTTGTGAAGTCCGGAAAAGCGTCAGCCTCGCTGCTGCAACGGCGTTTGCGGGTCGGCTATGCCCGGGCGGCGCGGCTGCTTGACATCCTTGAAGCCAACGGGGTGATCGGGCCGGCGGACGGCTCAAAACCGAGAGAAATTTTGATGGATGCGCCGGTTGGACAGAGTGGAGTTCCGGCTGACGTACAATATGAAGATGAGCTGGGAGACCAAAAAATTCGTGATCGTTGGCAAATGTGAGGCTTTGGGATATAATGGGGAAAACAAAAACAAAAATTGATAGCAGGGCTTGACCTGCTTTATTTATGACATAAAATAATGTTTCGCAGTTTCACGCACAAAAAAGTCCAATCATATACTTTGGGTGAACAGCTCAAAAATCTTCGCGGAGAGGGGCGGGTGACGCTTCATGAAGTTTCGCGGGAGACGAAAATTCCAGTGAAGTATCTGGAAATGATTGAGGAAGGGGCATATGAAAAGCTTCCGCCGGATGTCTATGTGAAAGGGTTTTTGAGAAGTTATGCCGAGTTTTTGGGGATCGAGCCGAGAAAAATAATCGGCCTTTATCAGCGCGAAAGGGATATCCGCAGCAATCTGAACGGGGGAAAAAAGAACGAGAAAAAGACAAAGAAGAAAAAGACTTTTTCCCGCCTTGTTGTCACGCCGAGGCTCGCTGTCGGGGCGGCTGTCGTTTTGGCCGTTCTGGGGGGATTTTTCTATCTCTATCGGGAAATCGGGCGTTTCGCGGCCGTGCCGAGGCTTGTTGTCGCAAATCCCGCAGGCGACGAAACGGTTTCCGGAAACACAATTTCAATTTCCGGTTTCACTGATGAGGATGCCAGACTCACCATCAACGGCCAGCCGGTTTTGGTGAGCGACAAAGGCGAGTTCAAAGAAGATGTTGTTTTGCAGGGAGGGATAAACGCCATAACAATTTCGGCCGAAAACAGATTTGAAAAGACAGCTTCAAAAACTCTGAATATCAAGTCCGACTTTCAGGCGCCGGCGGTTGCCGAAGGAGAAGAAAGCGGAGGAAAAGTGATTGGCGAGCAGGACTCGAAAAAATTCGGCGTGAATGTTGTTGTGAGAGCGGATTCTGATCCAATCTGGCTTTCCGTGGAAGCAGACGGGCATCTTGTCTATTCGGGAACCGTGCTTGCGGGTGCAACCCAGAATTTTGAGGGAGAAAAAGAGTTGAGAATCACGAGCGGAAAACCAAACAAGACATTCATCCGGGTGAACGGAAAAGATGAGAAGATTCTGGCGGACACGCCGGCGATTGTGAGAGACATTGTCTTTGGGCCGAATGATTAGCTTTCAACGCTTGCGAAAAAACTGTATTTATAGGTGATCTGTAATTTGTAAAAAATAAGTATGCCTAAAGAAACAGACAAAACAACTATTCTCGAAGAAACCGTGAAAGAAATCAAAGACCGCTTTGGTGAGGGTTCGATTATGAAACTTGGCGAAGTGAAAAGGGTGGATGTGGCGGCCATTCCGACCGGGGCGCCTTCTTTGGATATCGCACTTGGAATCGGCGGCGTTCCGCGCGGCCGCATCATTGAAATATACGGTCCGGAATCGTCAGGAAAAACAACCCTTGCGCTCCATATTGTCGCCAACGCCCAAAAAACAGGTTCAGCCGCTTTCATTGACGCTGAACACGCGCTTGATCCGTCGTACGCGAAGAAGATAGGGGTGAATTTGGATGACCTTCTAATCTCCCAGCCGGACAACGGAGAGCAGGCGCTTGATATTGTGGAGACTCTCGTGAAATCGAATGCAGTGGACGTGATTGTGGTTGACTCGGTGGCAGCGCTCACGCCGCAGGCGGAAATCGAGGGTGAAATGGGTGACTCGCATATGGGTCGGCAGGCTCGGCTGATGTCCCAGGCCCTGCGCAAACTCACGGCGATCGTGGCGAAAAGCAACGTGACGATAATTTTTATCAATCAGATTCGGATGAAAATTGGAATAGTCTTCGGCAATCCTGAAACAACGACCGGAGGGAATGCTCTGAAGTTCTATGCTTCGGTGCGCATCGAAGTGCGCCGGGCGGCACAGATCAAACAGGGCGACGCGATTGTCGGAAACCGGGTGAAGGCCAAAGTGGTGAAAAACAAAGTGGCTCCGCCTTTTCAGACGACGGAGTTTGATATTATGTACAACGAGGGCATTTCGAAAGAAGGAGATTTGGTTGACACGGGCGTGAAATATGGCATCGTTGTCAAAACCGGCAACTCCTACGCCTTCGGCGAAACCAGACTCGGCGTCGGCCGCGAAAAAGCAAAAGCGTTTTTGAGAGAAAACCCGAAAGTATTCGGAGAAATTTTCAAAATGATTAAAGAAAAAGTGAAAGAATAACTGTTCTTGAAAAATTTGAGGGAGGGAAGCATGCCTAAACACAAGTCTAGAAGATCAAAGCGGCGCTTACGGTATCGTTCCTCAAGGGGCGACGGCTTCCTTGACGGATGCGAAAAGCAGCCCTTAAGCAAGTTATGGGGGCGCGGTCTTGATATTCCTGCTGACAATGAGGTTGATTGTCAAAAACCATGCTGCATAAATCGTCCCCAGCGGGCGAGGTGAGGAGGATAATATGTGCGCTGAAATGGCTACTGATATCAGGAAAAAACTTTCCGATCCAAGTGTGCTTCGAAAGTTTATTGAAGTCGCGGAGCAATCTCTGGAGAGAGACAGGCAGCAGTTGGAAAAGGAACACAAGGCTGTCATGGCCGAAAGAGCAAGGCTTCCAATCTGGCATCAGCCCATGGACGCCCCCTATTGGCTGCGCCGCTTCAACGAAATTGGCAGGAGGGAGCAGGCGCTGGAAAAAGCCAAAGCTGATCTGCGGAAACTTGAAAAACGGGAGGGATGACGATAACCAGCAAGCCCCAAATCACCGGGGCTTTTGTTTTTGCAAGAAAAAAATCCCGTGTGGGATTTTTCAATTTATTTCGAATTTTCTATCAAAGCAGATTCACGCCTGTGTTGATGAGCTTCTCGATTTTCCGATTCGTCCTTTCCTCGCTTTTCAGCAATTTTTCTTCGACAGCGGAAAGAATAACCAGCGTCTGGTTGTTCAATAGTGTTTCAATATCTTTTAGTTTTACATTTTGTTCTTTGCTCATGCTTTGATATTTTATCATCCTCAACAACTCTGTCAAACGCCAGTTTATTTCGCCCTTTCTGCATATTGCCCCGTCTCCGTGTTGATTCGGATAACATCTCCCTGTTTCACAAAAAGAGGCGTTGAGACTTTGATACCCGTTTCGAGCGTCACGAGCTTCGTCCCGCCGTCGGCAGTGTTGCCACGGATGGCGGGCGGGGCTTCGACGACCTTGAAATCCATCTTCACAGGGAGTTCGATGTTGATTGGAGTGCTCGCAAAATTCAAAATAGTCACTTCCGTGCCCTCAATCAAAAAATTGGTGAGGTCGCCGAGGACGGATTTGGGAAGAGAAAACTGCTCATAGCTTAAATTGTCCATAAAGAAGAAATTCTCTCCCTCGCGATAGAGATATTGCGCTTTGGATTTTGAAATATCGGCCTCCTCGATTTTATCCGCGCCTTGAAAAGTTTTTTCCATCACCGCGCCGGTCTTGAGATTGCGAATTTTGGTGCGCAAAACAGCGCCGGCTCGACCCATTTTGGAGTGCTGATGAAAAATAACGAGATAGGGCTCGTTATTTAGCGCAATAGTTTTTCCGGTTTTGATGTCGGAAAGGGAAAGCATTATTTGATCGTGTAGGACAAAAGTGCCATAGTCCGCGCCCGCTTGATGGCTCGTGTCACCATCCGCTGATGTTTGGCGCAGTTGCCGGTGCGGCGGGGAGAAACAATCTTGGCCTGCGAGTTCATGAAACGGCGCAGAAGCAAGGTGTCTTTGTAATCAATCGCGTCAATCTTGTTTTGGCAAAAAAAGCAGGATTTTGGCGCAGCCGGTTGATTTTTTTGTTGATGGTTCATAAAAAAAATTTCAAAACGGGATATCTTCAATTCTCACTTCGTCCTGGTTTTCGTCAATCTGAATAGTCGGGATTTCTTCCGGCTGGGGAGGAACAGCTTGTCCGCCGGCTGGAGGAGCGGATTGGACTGGAGCGGCAGGCGCTTGGGGAGCGGTCGGCTGGTATGGTGCGCCGCCGGTCGGTTTGCGGTCGAGCATCTGCATATTCTCGGCAACAATTTCAGTCCGGTATTTTTTGACTCCGCTCTGATCCTGCCAGCTGGTCGTCTGCAGGCGGCCTTCGAGATATATTTTGCTGCCTTTTCGCAGATATTGCCCGGCGATTTCCGCGAGGCGCCGCCACAGCACTATATTGTGGAATTCTGCAGCTTCGCGGCGCTCGCCTGTTTGCGGGTCTTTCCAGACGCGATTGGTGGCGAGTCCGAAGCTGGCGACTGATTGGCCGGAAGGCGTGGAGCGCAGTTCCGGGTCGCGCGTGAGGTTTCCGATGAGAAGGACTTTGTTCAACGACATAAATTTTTGTTTAAAGATTATTTATTCGGGGTTTTCCAGAATTTTATCCAGCTTTTCATCCAAATCCGCCATCTCCACCTTTGTCTTGGTCTCGACAGGTTTCTCAATTTTCGTTTCAGCAATTTTTTCTTCAGGGATTTCTTTTTTTGCTTCGCGTGCCATCTGCTCGGACAATGGCTTTCCGACTTCGTCCGCACGGACGATCAGATGACGCATTATTTTGTCAGAGAGTCCCAATCGGCGGTTGAGTTCCGCGATATTTTCTGTTTCGTCGAGCGCGAAACGGCAAAAGCTGAAAAAAGCATGAGTTTGCTTTTTGATGGGATAGGCCAGCTTGCGTTTTCCGATGTCAGAAAAATCGGCTGAAATTTTTCCACCCTGTTTTACGATCGTTTCTTCGATTTCTTTTTTGATTTCTCCGGCCCGCTCTTCGTTGGCGAGCGTTGTGAAAAACAGCAGTTCGTATTCCATGGCAAAAATTCAAAATTAAATCCGCGAAAGTTAGCCCAAGCGGATGTTGTCTCCCTGTCTCCGCCGACTGGCGGAGCGAGGAAACTATGGGCTTTCTCTGTTGTGGATGCATCCTATCATATTGACATTTTTTTGGCAAGCTTTCAGAAATTATGCTAGTATAGGGCTATGTTTGACGAGGAAAAAACCAAAAAGGACATTGAGCGGATGCGCGAGGTGTATGAAAAAGCGAAAAAAAGCCTTGCGGCGGTGAAGGAGCGGCAAAAACAGATTGCCGAAGCCATTTCAAAGTACAAAGCGCGGAATAAAAATATAAGTGAAAATCAATGGGACTAGAACAAATAGGCGAAAGCCGGCCAAAAATGGAAACAAAAATACCTTCTGAAGTTTTGAAAATGAGAGCAGATTTGATCGGGGACGCACAGGCTGCCTACAAAGAAAATTTTGAGTTGAACAAGGAGGTGATGAGCGGAATGGGAAGGCGCAAGGCGGCTGAAATACTCGAAGATTTGTCCAGATGCCGCCTGGCCACGAAGAGTGCGATAAGAATATTCGACAAGAAGAAAGAAGAAATTTATTCCTAGATTTTGAATTCAATCACGTCCCCGTCCTTCACGATATAAGTTTTTCCTTCCGTGCGGAGCAATCCCGAGTCACGGGCTTTGCTCCACGCGCCGGCCTCGAGAAGTTTCTGCCAGTTGATGACATCGGCGCGGATAAATTTTTCTTCGAAGTCAGAATGAATGGCTCCACCCGCCTCGGGCGCAGTGGAGTTTTTTTTGATTGTCCAAGCCCGGGTTTCATCTTCTCCTGTTGTCAGGAAAGTGATCAGGTTCAAAATCTCGTAAGATTTCAAGATCAACTGATCCAAATTGGATTTCATCCCGAGTTCCGTGGCCTCTTCAGAGGACATTTGCGACAGTTCTTCTTCAATTTTGATGTCGATATTCACCCAAGAGTTCAACTCTTGGAAATTTCCAAGAGTTGAACTCTTGGAGTCCCGGGAATCGCTTGTATTCAAAACGAACAGCATCGGCTTCCAAGTGAGGAGCTGCATATCTCTCACAAGCTCAAAATCTTCATCGGACAATTTCAAGTCGCTTGCCAATTTCCCCTCGTCCAGAATATTTTTTATTTTCTTCATAATCTCCAGCGCTTTGGCCGCAACTTTCTCTTGTCCCCGGGCTTCTTTTTCAAGCTTTGCAATTCGCTTGTTGACCGTTTCCAAATCTGCCAATATTAATTCTGTATTAATCACCTCAATATCGTTGGCCGGATCGATTTTGTTGTGCACGTGGGTGATATTTTTGTCCTCAAAGACACGCACGACCTGCGCGATGGCGTCCACTTCGCGGATATGGGAGAGAAATTTGTTTCCCAGTCCTTCGCCTTCGGAGGCGCCTTTGACGAGCCCCGCGATGTCCACAAATTCAATCACCGTCGGAACAATTTTGGCCGACTGCGACATCTTCGCCAGCTTTTCGAGCCGAACGTCCGGCACGCGAACAATTCCGACATTTGGTTCGATGGTGCAGAAAGGATAATTGGCGATATCCACTGGATTTTTGGTGAGGGCTTTGAACAGCGTCGATTTCCCGACATTGGGGAGGCCCACGATGCCGACCTTCATAACACAATGAGACATTTAGGGGTAAATAACCGATTACCCGTAAATGTTCCTTTGAAGCAATTATTTTTTCAACAACATTCAAAATTATGGCACGCTTGGTTTCAAATTTCAAGTTGTGGAGCGTCTTTTTGGCTTTTTCGGCAAATACCTCGATTTCACGTTTTTTCGGTATTTCCAGTCGCGTTTGGTTGGCCTCGCTTGTGGCAGTCGCGATTTGCATCTTCAGAGCGTCAATTTTCTCTCGAAGCGGGTCGGTATAATCTTTGAGCTGCTCAAGCGAAAATACGCCTGCCCCGTAGCCTTTGCTGTATCGGTCAACTTGCTCGTTTAATTTATCAACTTCTTTTTTCAAAGCCTCAACATCAACCAAAGCTGACTTTGCTTTGGTTTGCTTGCTGTTGAGCCAGCGGTTCACCTGTTCGGTCAAAAGTTCTTTCGAACTCATTAGTCCCGCGACTTTTTCCCAGACGAGCTCATCGGCCACTCTGGCATTGATGCCGCCTTCCTCGCATTTCGCAGGCAGGGGAAAATTCAGCGTTCTATCAGTGCATCGGTAATATAGATTTGGTTTGTTGAAATATCCCTCGCCGCCTCTTTTCCTGCCGCAGACGCATTCGATTTTTCCGGCCAAAAGGTATTCATTTCTCTTGTTGCGTTGGCACAAAGCAAAATTCGTTTTCAACTGCCTGCTCGCTTTTTCAAACAATTCGGGCTCAAGAATTGGCGGGACGGGTATGATAATCCATTCTTCTCTCGGTCTCATCCGGCGACTGGTCTTTTTTATTCTCCGATACTTCTCGTGTTTCAGCGGTTTTTCAGGAACAACGGCATAGGAACTGCCCCAGTGGGCTTCGCCGATATAGGCTCTGTGTCGGAGCATTGTGGTTAGCGTGCTTGTGCTCCAGACGCCTTTCTTGCTATAGCGAGGCTTAATACTCAGCTGCTGAAGCTTTTTTATAATGGCTCTCAAAGTCATTCCGTCGTTGGCCATCCAGGAAAATATCATTTTGACGACCCTCGCTTCCACCGGATTGATTTCATAATAGCCGTGCGTGTTGCCTTGCTTTGGAATATAGTTGTAGCCGTATAAGGGTTTGGTTGTTATAATGTGCCCTTCTTTGGCCTTTCGAATTTTGCCCAAGCGAAACCGCTCGGCTATTTTCGCCCGCTCGTATTCGGCAAACAAGCCTCTCACGCCGTGCAAAATTTTTTCTTCACTATTCTTAGGAGCGGGGATTGTGATGAAAATTATTTCAATTCCGGCTTCTTGCAGCTCGTCCATCACCAATTCTTGATATGAATAGCGGCGAGCCAAGCGGTCAGGGTCATATATGAGAACCGCTTCCCAGATTTTGTTTTTGGCGTCGTTTCGCAATTTGTCGAGAGCGGGTCTTGCCAAAATGTCTCCGCTCCAGCCGTCGTCAATATAATTTTCGACAATGGTATAATTGTTTTCTTTTGAAAAGTCCTTCAAAGCGTTCAGCTGGTTTTGAATGGTTTGCTGTTCTTCCTGATGCGAAGTCGAAACGCGGGAATAGGCGGCGATGAATTTTATCGGTTTTTCGATTTCGTCGGTCATTTGATTTTGTGTTTATCCAAAAATTTTTTGACTTCGGATTTCGGGATGCGTAAAAGGGCTGTCCGGCCTTTGCCCAGCTTGTAGCCTTTGAGACTGCCTTGCTTGAGCCAACGCATAATCGTCCGGGGATGAACTCCGAAATATTCTGCCGTTTCTTCGAGTGTGAAAAATTCCGTCTCCATAATTCCATTATACCGAGTTGTCATAAGCTGTCAAGTCCTCATTTTGCCTCAATGTTTCTTCAAATAAAATGTCGAAAGCACGCTCAATTGACCCGTCGTTGTTTTCGGCGAGTTGATAGTCCACTGAAGGCTGATTTCGTTTGATTATTTCAACCGGGGCTTTCATATTTGCAGCGGGCCAAATCAAGGTTGCTTATAAAACTCTTTTCAAAAATCTTTCCAAGACGGCCCTTTCTTCTTCTGAAATCTTTATGTTGCTTCCGTCCTGTTCGGCGGTTTTGAGCTTCTGCACTATCTTGACCGCGTCTTCTTCGGTCATACTTCCGTAGCCGTATGAGCCGAAAGTCGTGCCGACGTTGGCGTGTCCGAGGTTGAGGCTGACGGCTCTCTCTTCTTCTTTCGTGAGGCGGGTTTTGCTCAAAATATTCACGACCAAATGGCGGAAAGAATGGGGGTGAAAATACAGCAGGTCGGCGTTTTTGCATCTCTTTTCAAAAATCTTTCTCGCTCCGCTCGTGCTGCTCCAAAATTCCCGGCCGATTGAACTTTGGCTGTAGGCTTGCTTCCCGGAAACAAGATTGTTCAGCGTAGCTGGAAAAATCGGGTCGTCCGGCTGGAAGCCCTTTGATTTCAAATAATCGAACCATTCCAAAAAATATTTTTCCGGTTCGTCCCAGCCGATGGGGAAGAAAGTCGTGAGTATCCGTTTTGAATTTTTGGTTTTCACGCCGTCTGCCGGATTTTGGTCAATCAGTTTGCTTTGCGGGTCGAAACTTTTCATCCGCAGGGTCGAGGCGGCAAAGATGCGAACGCCAGTAGTGAGAACGAGGGAAATGAGTGCCCGGTCTCGCATATCTATTTCGTTTTTTATCGCGATGCTTTCAATTATCGCCTTCGCCTGTTCGAAAGTTGGCATTTGTTTCGTTGTGCTTTGCCGAGCAATACGGGCCTCTCCCTTGGAAAGCCGCAAAAATTCCACATCGTTTTTCAGAATTTTGTTTTTGTAGACGGGTTGTCCTGCGAGCCAAGTGAAAAATCTTTTCACGCGGCGGAGATAATTGTATTGCGTCGTTAACGAAATCATCCCGCTTTCGGTGTTGGACTTTCTGGTTTTCAGCCAGTCTCGGAAAGCCAAAGCCTTTGATTTGTTGAAGCTTGCGAAATCGTCGTTTTCGGTGAAAAGCTGCCACTGGTCAACAGCTTCAGCAAATGTGTTCAGGGAGCTTTCAGCGAAGCCTTCTGCCCCTTTCAGGTGCTCAAGAAATTCCCGTTTTCTCTGCTCGTTTTGGTAGAGTGTTTTTGTCATAATGTTGAAAAAAATAATTAGCGGTGAAAGTGGACATTTAAGCGGGGATTGCGAGTATCATATAGTCGGTTTGGTAGGGCTAAAATATCTTACTCATCTTGCCGTTGCAGACACGGCAGACGGCGGTTTTTTTGTTGCCGACTTTCTTGATTGAACCCCTTTTTGCATACCTTGCGGCTTTGCAAGTCAGGCACAAAAATTGGCTGCGGTTGAGTGAAATTTTCTTTTTCAATTTCCTGTTTCTCATAAATTCTTTGGCCTCGTAGCCGTATATCAAGATTGGTTTTTTGCAGCCGGGGATTGTTCGCAAACCCTGCTCAATCCAACGAAAACAGGTCTTTTCATCGATGGCTAAAACATCTGCCAATTCCTTAATCGTGTAGCTTCTGTGGCTGCAAATTTTCCCCGGATTTGCTTTCATTTGGGCAAAGTTTGCTTATTCGCTGTAGATGCGGTTCTTGAGCATCTTTACATTGTCGAAGAATGTCCGGGCCTTCACTTCGAGCCGGTCGGCCCAGTATTCGTCCACGACCTTTTCAATGCCGGTTTCGCGTCGAAAAACGAACCGGACTTTTTTCGGGTTCGATTTGTCGAGCGAAACAAGCTCAAAACTCGCACTGACGAGTGCGGACGCACAGCCCAAATCAAATGTGTAGAAAAAATTAGAATAATTCTCGGAAGTAATTCGACTATTCACTTCCGCTTTGTTTTCTTTCGATTTTCGGGTCATATAATTTCATTTAATGGTTATGACCCTATTGTGAACGACCCTCTAATGGCAAATCGGTTGAGAGGGGATGAGAGGGATTTTTGTGAAAATTTTGTAATTTTTTCCAAACAAAAAAGAGGATTTTTGAAAAACCCTCTCTGCTCAACCCAACTCTAAAATTTATTTCACTCTCAAGCCCTCTATATTATTTGAAGTCGGTATGTTTTTTGATTTTGGTCAAGTTCAAATTTTAATCTCTTTTGAACTTTTTTATTTTTCTGTAGTTCTTTTATAGCATATTTTATTAAATCAAGTTTTCTTTGATAAATCTGATGAGAATTAAAGCCAGTTAGTACTTGGTCATTTTTGTCGCTTGGTTTTTTGATAGCATCAAAAACGGTATCAACAGTTTTAGCCGAGTTTGCCGGACTGCATAGGAACTGAAGAAGGCGAAAATGCCTTGTTCCAACACCGCCTATTTTTATATTCTCTCCTTGCTTATAAAACTTAAAATATCCAATTCCGTTTTCTACTTTCGTATTTGCGGAAGATGCTTTTGAAATCTGATTTTCGCGCTCGAGTTCTCTCCTTTTTATGATTTCAATTTTTACAAAGGGGTCATCCTTATTTGTCCATTTTGTTATAAATTCCCACTGCTTGTCATTATCTTCGAATAGCCCATTTCCAATTCCTTTTATCCTTATATACCCCTCTTTTTCCAGTGAGAGTAAAACCTTAAATACATCCAAATTTGGATTTGATATACTTTTTATTTGAAATATAAACGTGTCTTCTTGGTTTTTTAGTAGTTCATTCAATATAATTTCCCTCTGTTGGATATAAGGCAAAGTCAGTCTTTTCGGTTCAACAATATCCACAATCTTTTGGTCAATATCTTTTGATTTTCTCATTCCTTCCATCTCTATTTTCAATTGGTTTTTATCTGCCTGATAACCCAAAGAGGTGAAAATTCTGTCGTTCATAAATTCTTCAATCGCAATATCAATTCGGCCTTTCAACTTAATTTCGTCCAAGATATATGTATCAAAAGAAACGGCATTACTTTCGCCATTCATAAGGCTTGGATTACTCTTTAGTTTTTCTACAAGTTGCCAGTTTATAAAACCATTTTTTGCTTCAATGCCCTCAATGCCTTCTTCGTCAAAACTCTCTGGATGAGTGTTAGCTGACAAATATAAAATTTTATCTTCAATTAACCTGTTTATCACTGCACAAATTTCCTCGATGGGGTTGTTGTCATATGAAAGTTCTTTTGCTAAAAAACCACCATCATCTCTCTGCTTATGAAGGAGTAAAATTGTTTTCAAAATAAATAATTCAGAATCCGAGTTTTCGTAGGGAGTTGTGGTGCCATCATCATAGCTAAAACAATCATCTTCTTTTTCGTCTTCGTCATCCGCCTCTCGACTTTGTTCTTTTGCTTCATTTCTCGCCTTTTCTTTTTCGGAAGTTTTACCATCGGTATTTCTTACCACAAGTTCAGGCATAGCCGTAATTTCAACTTTTTGTATTATTTCTCTTAAGCCTGCTTCAGTCGCGGGCGGCTCTTCTTTTTTTGTAATTTTGCTTTCGTCTATTTTACATACTGCAAATACCCAGCTCCCAGCGTCATTGTTCTCAACCTTGATTTCATATTCCGTTATAAAACCTGCTTCCTTCAAACGTTTTATTGCTATCAAATTGTTTTGGTATTCCGGTTCTGAATGCTCGTCAAAACAAATATCTTCGCCCAAGAAGTATTCGTAAGCCAATCCGGAAATTTTGACTTTATTATACTCGTTCTTAAAAAAGTATAGAGCATCAAAAATATAATCAGTCGATGTTTTGTATTCGGGTGAATTTTCTGAAAGAACAGGCGTGCCATCATCGAGAGAAACAATTTCAGCAGTCTTTTCGTTCGATTGTATTTTCAGATTTGCATATGCGAGGGCTTCGTTTAGGCCCAATATAAAATTATCTCGGTAAAAAGGGTCTTGAGAGTGTTGTAAATTGAGCGGATGACAAAAAGTTTCAAGAACGCGGGGAATAGCACTTTCCGGGTCGGACATTTTACTGAACGCATCAAGTGTTATACGCCATTTTGCGAAAAGACTTCTATCAACCTCGATATTCGCGTCATTGAAGATATTCGCGATGTCCTCCGTTGTAAAATAGCTTCCTATCAGTCGGGCTATTTTTTCTCTGACTGGAAGCGTAAATTTTATCTTTGCCATTGTAATTGTAATTGTAATTTCCCTTATATTAGGTCCAAAACGCCAAAAAATCAATTATTTGCGGGTTTGTGGAGTGAAGGCTGGCATAAATAGAGAAAAATCGGAAAACCTTGAAAATAAGCCAAATTGTGATATGCTGAAGTTGGAATTACTATGATAATTATATTAGGATGATTTACAGGCATCAGCATTTTCAATTAGATACGGAAACAAACAAAGTCTTTGACGAAGACGGAAAAGAATTAGTTTTAGTGGGCAACTCATACAGGGTGCTCGTTTTTTTATGTGCAAACAAGAATGCGTCTCTGACTCAAATCGGGGATTTTTTGGACTGGGCAAAAGAATATACGGAAAATCACCTTCGGCAATATAGATACAAGATAAATTCCATCATTGGAAATACAGTTGTCGAATACAAGAATAATATTTATTCGCTTGTCGGAGAAGTAGAAAATGCCGAAAAAATAAGGAAAAATGACCGTATTACGGCTGCATTACAGCCTTCTCCTGTAAAATTAGGGTCGGAAGTTGATAAATCAATAAAAATGATGAAGTCGCTAAAATTCCCAGCCGTTATCGCTGTTGCATTGTTTATCCTTTCTTTTCTGAACTGGCCGTATAGCTATTATTCATTCTTGAGAATAGTGGTCTGTGGAGTGTCAATTTATTATGCCTGTGTAGTTTTTTCCAGGCACAATACGAATACTTTGTTTTGGATTTTAGCGGGAATTGCAATTTTATTTAATCCGATTGCTCCAATTTATATCAGAAACAGAAATACGTGGCAGATAATTGATGTAATAGTCGCCATATTTTTTATTTTTATAATTTACAAGTTCAGAAAAGATGGGAAAGCTGTCTAAAAATATAGTTGAAGGAGCAAAGTCCATTGGCGGATGTGCTTTGGGAATTGCAATATCAGCCGGTATTGGATTGTTGGCGATAGTCCTCTTGAAAGGTGGTGTTAGTCTGGCTGATAAAATATTTCCTTATCTTGTCAAAATTTCTACGTGGGTATTGCTTGTACTCATATTTGTTCTGATTCCGATGGCATATTTCAAGAAGACAAAAGCATATGCAGGAGTTGGTTTATACATAACTTCATACTTTTTTGGTTTCAGTATGTGGATGTATTCAGCACTAGTCGTCTATGTGTCTTGGGGTCTTTTCGTGATGTTTATTGGCTTGTTCCTCTTCGGCGTAGGAGTGCTGCCAATTGCTATTCTAGCCTCCATATTTAACGGCGAATGGTCAGTATTGGGCCAATTAATATATCTGATAGGTCTAACCTATGGCTCAAGGATAATCGGGCTAAGGATAGTCGAAAAAGCTGAACAAGAAACCTATCCTGAAAATTCAAGTCTGCTTAACACAGGCAATTATGAAGGTAATGTCATAGAGGGAGAGATTGTTAGCGAGGAAGAAACTCAAACGACAAAAAGATTTTGCAGCAATTGTGGTAATGAAATAGTTGCTTCCGGAAATTTTTGTAAATTTTGCGGTAAAACATTAAACAAAGAAAATGTTTAAGCTATTATTACTGGCCATAATTATATATTCTTTTTGGAATCCGCTCGTTGCTTCAACAATCTTCATAACGATTATAGGATTATTTGAAATTTGGATAATACTGGCTCAATGGCAAGGCAAAAATATTGTGCCGAAAGACGATAAGTGGAGTTTTCAGGAATTTGAAACAATCAAAAAATATTATACTTTCTTCAGGTATCCATTTGCCGCAAAAATATTCTCCGCAACACTCTCAATGATTCAGCTATCAGTTTTTATATGGGTTCCTTGGCTCATTTATAGAAATCTTTGGATTCCTGCAATTTTGATTGGAATTAATTATTTTATTGCGGGAACATTAGCCGTCAAATTAAACCCGCGACATTTTTTGCACGACGCAGTCGAAAAGCAAAATGGAACTCAATATTTATCTGAAATGCTGATGGTAGATACAATAATTGAAAAAATGTGGAATATCGATTTGAAAAATGGCGAGGTTAAAATAAAAAATTCGGAAAAAAGAAGTTGTGTAAATTGCGGAAAAGAAATTAATGAAAACCAAAAATTCTGTAAATACTGTGGTAAGCAAATAAAGTAAATATATGTTTTTCCTTTTTGGCTGGGGGCATCAAATAAAGAGAGATTTTGGGCCCGTTCTTATGAACAAATGTTCTCATTGCAACAATGAAGGCTATATGCGTCTAAAGAGGATTTCCGAGTGGTTTACTTTGTTCTTTGTTCCGATTATTCCTTATAAGATACAAAGTTATCTGATTTGCCCAATTTGTGAATATGGCTTTCAACTTGATGGCGAAAAATATAAAAAGTTCCGACAAATCGCCGAAATTAATCAACAATTTATCTCTGGGAAAGTAAGTGAGAATGAGCATATTCAAATGTTAAAAGAAGCATCCGGCGAGGCAGAAGATGAAAACAATAGCAAAAGTTCCCGTCCAAAGGAAGACTTAATTTGCAAAAAATGTGGCAAGGGAATTTCCAAAGATGCAAATTTTTGTAAATCTTGCGGCGAACAAATAGCTTAGAAAAATATGTTTTGTCAAAAATGCGAGAAAAAATTATCTGAAAATGCAAAATTTTGTTCCGCTTGTGGAGCAAGGTTGAAATCTGAAAATATTGCCAATTCTATCCATACAAAATTATCGAAAAATAAGAAACTATTCCGCATTCTTCACATTATAATATCGACCTTAATGATAGTGGTGGTTATAAGCGGGCTTATTTCCTTTGCTATTATCGGAGAGTCTGACAATGGATTAGGGGGGCTTTATACCAGCATACCAAAATATTTTACACTTTCTGACTTCTTAATTCCTTTTCTCATAATTAGTATTCCATTTGTATATTTCTTTTTAGTTTATAGAAAAATAAATAAAGAAGGGTATATTTATAAGTTGTCGATATTTGTAATCGCGGTAATTTTGATAAATATTGTGTGGATAAGTTGGCAAGATATAAAATATAAAGATGATGTTAAAAAAATGAAGACGCTAAGACCAAAAATGGTCGAATTAAATAACAAAATTAACTCGAAAAAAATGATTAGTGATAAATATATAAGTCAGAGAGAAGTTAATGAATACAATAAAAGTGTCGATGAGTTTAATAGCTTAATTCCGGAATTTAATGAAATTATTAAAAATAGTGGGTCGCGGTCGTATTTTATCCCGATACCGCTTTTTATGGGTTCTAGAAAGTTAATTAAGTAATGGCCTAAATCAAACATATGTTTTGCGAAAAATGTGGAAAAAAAATATCAGATGACAGTGCATTCTGCGAATTTTGCGGACAAAAAATAGAATGCGGAGAAAAAAAAGAAAACTTATCTCTTGAAAAAAAGAAGGGGCAGGAAAAAGAAAACGACCAAATTGCCAGTGATAATTTGAAACAGATAGCAAATCATCTTGAATTTCTTGGTTATGAAATTGAAAAATTAAGTTCTGCAGGTGAGAGAGAGTTCATTGCAGCAAGACACGCGAAGGATAATAATATGGTGTATTGGCTAGTGTATCCTAATTTTATTTTGTTCAGAACTGGACTCAAGACATCAAAGAAGCCCTCGCCCAAGATGGATGATTTTATAAATAAAGTAAATAAGATTCTCGAAATGAGCCGTGTTTATTACGAAATGATTGACGATAATTTAACTATTCAATTTGAAGCTGTCTTCAGTGGAAAATATAATAAAGAGCTTTTTGGTCAATTTCTTGATTTTTTCAAAAATGACCAAACAAGAACGTGTTCATTCGAAGATTTCAACAAATTATTTATTGATTAAATAAAATGTATTGTGATAAATGTGGCAACAAAATAAGTGATTCCGCAAGCTTCTGCAAAAATTGTGGCAACTCCGTGAAAGTTCAAGCTGCCGAGAAGCCAACTATTGAACCAATCAGTATCGATGATAACTACATATTAAAGCCAAACGAAAAATATGGCGGTTTTTGGATTAGGGCCGGAGCTTATTCAATAGATACCGCCTTATCGTTGTTAGCGGGGGCTTTAATTGTCAGAAACTTTGAAATTAACGCTGAAAATTTAATTCTTGTTTCATATATAATTTTCTTCGTATATATGATAATTGCCACAACCCTCTATTCGACCACCCTCGGCAAAAAAGTTTTTGGCCTTAGGGTTGTTAATAAGAAAGGCGGAAATACAATTAGTTTTTGGAAATCGCTTGGCCGATGTTTATCTTATTTTTTATCGTCCGTTTTATTTTATGCTGGTTTCTGGACGGCTGGACTAGACGAAAAGAAACAAAGCTGGCACGATAAAATTGCGAGCACGCTTGTCATAAGGGATAAAAGGGTTGGTTTTTCTATGGGGATATTCCTGACAGCTGCATCAATTGGAGCAATGGTTTTGGTCTTTATGTATATTGATACCTCTTCGCCATCCGACAAAAATGTGCAAAGTCAGGAAAATACAAAAAATGTATCAACCAATAACACAACTGCGGAAACTCAAGAAATAAGCCCTGTGGAAAAGGCGGACTATCAAGAAGGCTATAAGGCAGGGTATGCAGACGGAAGAAGTTCATACGGACAGCTAGGCGACAATTATGCCGAACCGGCAACGGAAGAAAGAAGGAGTGCCTATTTCGTCGGGTATCTCTTCGGTTTTTCAAAAGGGTGTAAAGAAAGTAATTTTGATTGCAGTGCTATCGAAAGTGCAATAAACAGCATAGGTGGTGAGCAAAAAGAGGATGTAAATTTAATACCCTCTGATATAAATTAAAATGGATATAATAATTTTCGTAGTTGTTTTAGTTGTAATTTTCTATTTCGTCTATATAAAATACGGAAACTTATCATTTTGGCGTAAAGCATCAAAAAATCCGGATTATGTGCATCAATGTCTATCAAATGATGATGCTTGGTTAATCGATGACGGCACATTGCCGTCGATTCAAGATAAAAGCGGACTTGACGGCCCATTTTTGCTATATGTTCCAAGTCTTGGAAAAACAATAAAGTTTTACGGCAAAGTCGGTAAATATGAAGATAGCCAAAAAATGATTGAAAAAGAACTTGAGTAAGATAAATTATAATTAAAAAAGCACCTCAAGGGTGCTTTTTGTTATTCTACTGGAACAGACTGAAGTATTCTTCCCTGCGAATTGCGGGCAACGATTATCCGCTCGTAGCGAGGTGGGGGCAGTTTTATCGTGAAGGCAAAAGGGATGACTTTTTCAAGATTGCCACTTGCGGAATGTCTGATAGCGTTCGCTCTGTGCCTGCCTGAAGCATATTTTTTTGAATTATATTTCCTTTCCACTCTATGCTGAAATTTTATTTCTGACAAGCTAAAAGCGAAGAGCAAAACTTGATTTAGCCCCTTTTTAATGCTAATTTTGGTATATGGAAAACTCAAAAATCGAACAACTGGAGGAAGAAATAAAAAAGCTTCATTATGAACCGGAAATAGAAAAACATAGCTTTTCCGGCGTCAGAACGAAGGAATTTTACAATGGCTTTTGGGACATTCACGTAAAACCAGTCATTGAATACAGCAAGCAAATGGCTGAAAAATACGAGGCTGACAAGGAGGCAGTCTGGCTCGCACAATTCTTCACGACATTGCGAGGCTTACCGATGAAGAGCCGCACGATGAAATCGGCTCTGAAAAGGCATACAAACTTCTTCTCGAAAAAGGCTTTGATGAAAAACTGGCGGAAAAGGTCAAGGGCATAATTCTGACGCATCGTTGCCGAAAATATCCACCGGAAACTTTGGAACAGAAAATTATTGCAACCGCTGACGCTATGGCACACTTTTTTCCACCTTTTTATCTCTGGGTTGGCAAATATGCAGGCAGAGATTTCCCGGAACTAATGGAAAGAAATATGCGAAAGGCCGAGAGAGACTATAATGAGAAAATACTTTTTGATGAAGAAAGAAAGATGGTAAAAGAGCAATATGATATTTTGAAAAAATGGTTCAATTATAAAATCGTCTAAAAATTATGAAAAACAAACCAACTTGCAAAACCGGGCTGAAGAAAAATTTGATAAGCTTGGCAGTCTTCGAGAGAGAGCTCGAACTTTGCCGAAATCTTTCCCACGAAAACGGCGGGAAATGCGGCTGGGGAAGATGTAAAGATTGTGGTGTTATTCCGCTTCTTTATAAATTTCACAAAGGCGTGCTTCTTGAAGATGAGAAGGATATAAAAAATACAAAAGAAAAATCTCTGAAGTAGCAATTATGAAAATCCTAATTGGCACAAACAACGAAAACAAGTTAAAGCAATTCGAAAGAATTTTCAAAAATCTTGGCTCTGATTTTGAATTGGTCTCACTGAAAAATGCTGGTATAACGGACGATGTTGAGGAGAATGGAGATAGCCTAATAACTAATGCAAAAAAGAAAGCCGAGTTTTACGGCGAGCAATCCGGCTTGCTGGCTCTGGCGGACGACACGGGCCTCTTTATCGACGCTCTCGATGGCGAGCCGGGTATTCACGCCAAAAGGTGGCACGAAGGAACGGAAAAGGAAAGATATTTGAAAATCCTCGAGTTGATGAAAGATATTCCAAAAGCAGAACGCACTTGCCGCTATACCGGAGTTTTGGCGGTATATAATCCGAGAGAAAAAACTTTCTGGACTTTTGAGAACGGCATCGAAGGCACGATTGCCAATGAGCCCCTCGAGGGAGGCGGATTTGGCTACGACCCGATTTTTGTTTCAACTGAATACAACAAATACTATTCCCAGCTCACCGGCGAGGAAAAAGATGTGATAAGTCATCGGGGAGTTGGCGTCAAGCAACTAATCAAAAATTTCAAATAAGTATTTATGGGCATCAAAGTTGAATTTAACCCCGATTTAGCACTCCGTGATATTTCGGAATACAAAAAGGGAAGCCGAAAAATTGAAGAATGTATTCCTGAACCGCTCGAAGAGGGAAAAATCTATGATTTCCTGAAAAAAGACCAGAGAAATTATTGGCTCTATGGCGAAATTCCCTTGATTGAAACAAAAGGAAATGAAGTTTTATCGAGGCCAAGGGCAAGTATAAGAATGTTGGAAGCGACACATTTTTGCGAGGGTGGCGTGATGTTCACCAAAGGGAAATATGAAGTGGTCGAAGTTTTTAAAGATGATAACATTCACTTTGAATGTTTTGATAAAATAGGGAAAAGAAAAAATTGACAATCGACCAAGTATTCTGTAATTTTCCACAAAAGAAATTTTCTCTTGAGAGGGGGGAGAAATATGACCGGAGAGCAGATAAAAAGGGCTATGGACGAGTATAGGGCGTTCTTTGAAAAAATGGGAGCTCCTAAAATCAATTATCCTCACGAAACACTTCTTGATGTTCCCGTGCGGGGACTGGCTCACTGCCACGGGATGCTGGACAAAATGGAAGAATTTCTGAAAGAGGGCCGCATCGAAAAAGCAATGCGTTGGCTCTGCTTCATTCAGGGGTGTTTATGGTCAAATGGCTATTACACTATCGGCCAGCTGGCCGACCATAACCGAGGGGAGTGAAAGATGACATATTACGAGGGATACGAAGTGAAAACCTGCACGGCAGCCGATTTCCAAGACACGATTTGCGACTGCCTGTGCGATGTTATGGTTTCCGAGGCCGATGAGAAGCCGGGATGCATCGTAATCCCGACCAATCTCAATTTGCGGTATTCGGAAAAAGGCGGATTGGGCCTTGCCATCGCTGGCTTCTATGTGGCCATTCCAAGTTTTGAAAACCCGCCGGAACGGGAAGAAGCTGTCAAAATCATCCGGGAGGCATACGAGACCATGGTTCAGTTAATCGCGGGTCTCCCGATGAGAATTGGAGAAATACAGGAAATTCCAATTATTCCGGAAGCGGAATACAATCTCGAAATTAAGCTCCATCAACTGCAATGAAAATCAGCCAAAGGAGGCTCTGGTGATGAAAAAATCAGAATTGAAGCCGGGGATGAAAGTCAGGAACAAAATTTCCGGCCGGGTCGGCGAGGTCAAAGGCCTTCCCGATGGCGAATTGGGCTGTGCCGATTGGTGCGTATCAATTCGTGCTCGCACGATTTCGGGCAAGCACAAGGGGAGATGGGATTATCCCATCTGGAACGTGCAAAATCTCGAAGCTGCCTAAATCACGGAGGTGATGAATATGCGGACACGCAAGCCCACTAAAAAGATTTTTGTTCGTTTTTTCACAAAATCCCAGCTTTTCGCCGACGGCTACAGCGTGGTGGAGGGCAATGGTATTCCGCGGGATTTCGATATTCCTGACCAGGAAGTGCCGAGCCGCAAGCTGGCAGACCTGGGCTTCTTTATTCCCGATAGTGCCATAGGCTTCATCTTTTACGAAGTTATCACTTCGCAGGTTGAAGACAATGGCGAGATAAAGGAGCTGTCCAGCGGGGAAATCAACCAATCCGGCAGGCATTTCTTCCAGACCGGAGACAACGGCAGGTGTGCAGGTGGTGGCAATTATGGCCGTATCGCAACACGAGATGAGGCACGGGAAGAATACGACCGGCACACCTATATGCGTCGTTATTGCCGTGCACTTTTGCCGGAAAAGATTATTCTGTATACCGGCGAACACTACTACAAACACGGGTATTCTCTCTCGCGTGCCGGACGGCATCACACCCGCGAAAGCAGCCATCATATCTGCACCTTCGATTTTCTGGAAACCGATGTCGTGGTGGCGATATGGTATAATTTTGCCCAAGGCCATATGATAAAAGCCTTTGCCGAAAAGAAAGGCTGGGTGAACCGACGTGCTGCGTGAGAATAGAGTAAATAGTAACTCTTTCGGGGCACAATCGTGCCGCAAACAAAACAAGACCCCAAGTCTCGCGACAAGGGGTCTTTTCTTTTACTCAACCGGCACGGAATTTATAATTCTTCCTTGTGAATTTCGGGCTACGATTATTCGCTCATATCGAGGCGGAGGCAGTTTTATCGTGAAAACAAAAGGAATGATTTTTTCAAAATTACTGCTCGGAATATGCTTGATTGCGTTCGTTCCGTGCCAACCCGAAGCATATTGGTTATTTGAGATTTAGGCTATATATTGCTAAACTATTATTACAGCAAAGCGGTTTAAAATCAAGATAATATTAATAGGAAATATATTTATATTTTCAGCAATTAAAGAAAATGAAAAATAAAAATAAAATTAGACCGGGTTTTAGCATAATAGAAGTTGTAGCCGCAATCTTTCTTTTTACGGTTGTTTTTGTCACGGTTTTTGGATCGTTCAAGGCTGGCCTAACTTCTCTTGTCCAGTCTCGGCATCGTACGGAAGCCGCCGCCTTGGCAAACGAAAAGATGGAGATCATTCGCAATATGACATACAATGATATCGGAACCCAAGGAGGAGTTCCTTCGGGTGTTCTTCCACAGAATGAATCAGTTACTAAAAGCAATCAGCGTTTTAATGTCCATACTTATGTTCGCTATGTCGACGATCCAGAAGATGGATTGGGAGCTGCAGACACAAATCATGTGCTCACTGATTATAAGGAGGCTAAGGTGGAGGTGACCTGGTCAGGAGTTCAGACTGGTCATGGCGCAAAAGTTGTTTCTCGGTTTGTGCCGAATGGAGTGGAAACAGATGTTGGGGGTGGATCTTTCCGACTCAATATTCTTGATGGGAGTGGGGCGGGTATTCCGGGAGTATCGACTCATATTGTTAACAATTCTGTAAGTCCCAAAGTGAATATAAACACTTATACGGATTCTTATGGAACGATTCTCATGTCTGGCATGCCTGCTGGAGACCGCAATTATGTAATCACTGTTTCCAAAGACGGATACGAATCAGTGACAACTCTCCCTCCATATCCAATAACAACTTTCGATCCGACAGATGTTCACGCTTCTGTTATGGCGGGTGATCTTAACACAAAGGCCATTATCATTGATAAGTTGAGCAATTTCCACATGTATGCAAGAGACATTTTGAATTATGACAATCTACTACCGAACATTCATTTCAATCTAAAGGGGGGGAGAGTAATTGGTCTTGAATATGGAACTACAAATGAGATTACTGGTTATGACCAGAATTTTGCAACCGGAGCAGGCGGGGACGTATCCGTTTCCGACATTTCACCGGGAAAATACAATATCATCCTCAACGAGCCTGGATATGTCATAGTAGGAACCGATCCATTTTTACCGATTGCTCTTGCTCCAGACCAAAGCTTGGATGTGAATTTTGTTTTAGCGAGAAGCAATGTAAATTCGCTTTTAGCTACAGTCAAAAATTCCCAAACAGGATCAGTTCTTTCCAATGCGAGTGTCCATCTTTTTAATGGCTCTGGAACGGACATTACTCTTATCACTGGAGAGAAAGGACAAGTCTATTTTCCTCCCAGTACTGATCCGCCGACAAACTTATCTGCTGGCAGCTATTCATTGGAAGTAAGTCTCGACGGGTATGACAATTATTCGGGATCTGTGAATATTAATCAGTTTACCCAAAAGGAAATTCAAATTGTTCCAACGCCATGATGGCCAAAAGCATAAAAAAAATATTTTATTCCCAAAAGGGACTTTCACTGGTCGAAATGCTGGTTGCCATCGCTATTTTTTCGCTTATTCTTTTGGGAACACTGCAACTGATTAAATATATTTATAAAAATTATGGCTATGCTATGGAACAGGGGCTTTCGCTCAATGACGTTCAAAGAGGGCTCAAGATTTTAGTTAATGACATCCGAGGAGCGCGGCAAGCCGATTCGGGTGCCTATGCGATTGTCAGCGCTGACGAATTTGATTTTATATTCTATGCCGACATTGATAAAGACAATATAACTGAAAGAGTGCACTACTATCTTCAAAACCAGGCTATCAAGAAAGGCATAACAAAACCTTCAGGCACCCCGCCATCTTATCCAAGTGAAGATCAGACAACGACAACCCTAATTTCACATGTTATAAATACCGTAAGCCAACCTTTATTCTATTTTTACAACACGAATTATCCAGCTGATCAAGTAAATAATCCTCTTCAAGTTCCGGTCGGCAGTTTGGATGCAATTCGAATGGTCAAGGTGGATATTTATTACAATCTCAATCCATACAGAGCACCAGATAATGTGCGACTGGAATCCTTCGCAGAAATGAGAAATTTAAAAGACAATTGGTGATATGAAAAATCAAAAATCAAAAAAAATTGGGGAAAGGGGTTCAATTCTCATCTACATCCTAATCACTGCTACTATCGGTTCTGTAATCCTTTTAGGACTTATTACTTTTGTGGTTTCGCGTAATAAAAACAGTCAAAATGCAGCGAATCGAGAACAAGCCTTTCAAATGGCCGAGGCAGGAATATATTGGTATCGTTGGTATCTTGCACATTTTGTCGAAGGAAAAACTGTTCAGCAAAAAAAAGATTTTTGGGCAAATGGTAATCCTAAAGGAGTCGGTACTCCTTATGAGGTCGAGATGAGTGATCCGGAGGGAGGCGCGCTTGGAAAATACAAACTGGAGGTCACACCGCCAAGCGCAGACTCAACAATCGTGATTGTAAAATCAACGGGCTGGACCTACAGATATCCTGGCACAAAAAGGACAATTCAAGTTAGATTTCGGCAACCCGCTTGGTGTGAATATGCAGTTGTGGCTGATGACTTTATGCGTTTTGGGGCCGGAACAGAAGTTTTTGGGATGGTTCACGGGAATCAGGGAATTCGTTTTGATGGATTGGCTCACAATACAATCGATAGTTCCGTTCCATCGTTTCAGGATCCCGATCATTCCGGTGGACCGGAATTCGGTGTTCATACTCACGTGAATCCTCCTCCCGGATCTGGAGTGAATGATTCTTTACGGCCCAATGAAGCTCCTCCAAATTCCATGCCGACCAGAAACGATGTTTTTGAGGCGGGTAGAAAAATCAATCAACCCGTGAAAAATTTCAATTCACTTGTGGCTGATTTAAATTTAATGAAGGATCAAGCGAATAACGGAGGCTTATATTTTGGGCAGACTACCGCAACAGTCCAATTTAATTGCCGAAATGTGAGGACTCGAGTTGGAGGAAAATGGGTTTGGGTTTGGACCTGCGATGAAACCAGCGTTCCAGTGAAGGGCTATCACATTATTCTAAAAAATAACCATACAATGGATGTTAGTATGGTCCTTGGCTTTGATTCAAATAGTTATCAAATTAATCCAACAATAACTGTCAACTACGGAGGGCATAACTACACAGTGAACGGAGAGCTTACTTCAGTCAACTACCCTGTTCCGGCGAACGGCATAGTTTTTGTCGAAAATTACACTTGGGTCGAAGGAACGATTAATGGAGACCATCTAACAATCGCCGTGGCCGATCTTTCTCCCACTCCGGTTTATAAAGATATTTATATAAATCATAGCGTTCTTTACACCGATAAGGTTGGAAACGACGCAAATGGTCCTGACATACTGGGTCTTATTGCCCAGAACAATATTTCAATAGGTCTTTATAGTGATAATATTTTGGAAGTTGATGCGGCTCTTCTGGCTCAAAAAGGAAGGATCGGCAGGAATCACTACACCTCGCCTCTCACGCCCACGGACTATGTCCATCGCAACCAGATAACAACTTACGGATCGCTTGTTACCAAACAGCGATATGGGTTCGCCTGGACAGACAACACAGGTTATAATATCCGTAATCTATATTTTGACAATAACCTGGTTTATTATCCTCCGCCATACTTTCCTGTTGGTGATAAATATCAAATTGATTTGTGGCAAGAATTGTAAATTTTCTAATCTTCTATTTATCCAATCGGCACGGACCGTACAATTCTTCCTCTTTCGTTGCGGGCGATGATTAGCCGTTCGTAGCGAGGCGGGGGCAATTTTATTGTGAAGGCGAAAGGGATGACTTTTTCAAAATTATTGTTGGAAAAATGTCTGATAGCGTTCGCTCCGTGCCGACCTTGAGAGACATATTTTTATAAATTCTTTATCTTCCCTTCGCTCTCCAATTTTTTGACGACGTCTGAAACAAGCTGGGATTTGTTTTTGTCGGCGATGAGGATGGCATCGGGAGTATCGACGATGATCAAATCTTTCACGCCGATGGTGGTGATCAGTTTGTCCGAGCCATAGACAAGCAGATTTTCGCTGTCGAAATCGAGATGTTCTCCCTTCACATTCACAAAATGTTTTTTGTTGTCGCCGACAAGGGTTTCTTTGAGAGCCGTCCAGGAGCCGACATCCGACCAGTCAAGCTCGAGCGGAATGACGGCGACATCCTTCTCGTTTTCCATAATGGCATAGTCAATGCTGTTTTTGTCCATTTCCGGAAATTCTTGCTCCAGGACTTTGGCATAGTTTCCGGATTTTTTTGAATCGCGAATTTTCGTGAGCCGGTCGAAATCATCCGGAACATACGCCTTGAATTTTTCAATGATGGTTTTTGTTTTCCACAAAAACATCCCGCTGTTCCAGAAATAGTCGCCCGAATCGAGATAAAGTTGCGCGGTTTCGAAGTTCGGTTTTTCGACGAATTTTTCGGCTTTGAAGATCTCCACGTCGCCAATCTTTTCCAGCGCGCCGTCTTTTTTGATATACCCGTATCCTGTTTCGGGTGCGGTCGGGGTGATGCCGAAAGTCAAAAGGTACTGCGGATTTTTTTCCAAAAATTCTTTGCCCTTGGCGATCGCATCCAAAAGCACTTCCGGATTTTTGATGAAATGATCGGCCGGGAAAACTCCCATCACGGCATTTTCGTCTTCGGCGGCAATCACCGCGGCGGCGAGGGCCACAGAGGGAGCGGTGTTCCGTCCAACCGGCTCGGCCAAAATATTTTCACGCGGAAATTCGAGAATTTCCTTTTCCACCTCGCCGACGTATTCCTTGTTCGTGGCAACAAAGATATCGGAAGGTTCAGTAATCTGGCGCAAGCGCAGATAAGTCTCCTGAAGCATCGTTTTGTCACCGGTCAGGCACTGAAATTGCTTGGGCTTTCCGGCGCGGCTCACCGGCCAAAGGCGCGTCCCTTTCCCGCCGGCCATAATGACAAGTTTCATGTGTTTATTTGATTTATTGTTTATAATGCCTATATTATAGTATAAAAGAGTCGCTAATTTGTAAAATGCAAAAATTATGGAAATCAATCTCAAAATTTTCAAAGCCTATGACATTCGGGGGATATATCCGGAAGATTTGAACGGGGAGATTGCCTACAAAATCGGCCTGGGATATGCTCAAATGCGCCGGAGAGAAACGGGAAAAGATGATTTGCAAATTGTTGTCGGTTCGGATATGCGATTGTCATCTCCGCAGCTCAAGGAAAAACTGATCGAAGGCCTCACGGATGGAGGAATGAATATTGTTGACATCGGTTTGGCATCGACGCCGACTTTTTATTTCGCCGTTGCGCACTACAAATATGACGGGGGAATTCTGGTTTCGGCCTCGCACAATCCGAAGGAGTGGAACGGCTTCAAAATGACGCGGGAAAAGGCGTCTTCAATGAGCGGAGACAACGGCATATACGAGTTGAGAGATTTGGTTGCAAATGACGCGCTTGAAAAATCGTCAAAGAAGGGGAAGGTGATTCAAAAGGAAGGCGTGCTTGCCGACCAGGTGGCCCACGATTTGAAATTCGCCGATGTTTCGAAAATCAAAAAGATGAAAATCGTCATTGACCCGGCCAACGCAATGGGGATTTTGTATTTCGACGAGTTGTTCAAACACGTTCCGGGTGAAATTGTGAAAATAAACTGGAAGCTCGACGGAACTTTTCCTGTCCACGAGGCCGATCCCCTGAAACCTGAAAATATGGAAGCGCTTTGCGGGAAAGTGAAAGAAGAAAAGGCCGATCTCGGGATTGCGACGGACGGGGACGGAGACAGGATTTTTTTCGCGGCTGAAAACGGCGAACGGCTGGACCCGGGAATCACGCGGGCGATTTTGTGCAAACTTTTTTTGCGCGAGCGGCCCGGCTCGACAATTTGCTATGACATCCGGCCGGGAAAAATAACGCCCGACACTATTTTGGAAAACGGCGGAAAGACGAGCGTCACAAAAGTCGGCCACTCGCTGATCAAGGAACAGGCTGTCCGCGAGGGCGCCTGGTTCGCGGGCGAATCGTCGGGACATTTTTTTCTGAATATGGATGAGGGTTGCTACGAAATCCCGCTCATCGTCACGCTGAAAATTTTGCAGGAGTTGTCGGAGAGCGGGATGGGTTTTTCCGAATATATCAGGCCATACAAGCGATATTTTCACTCCGGGGAAATAAATTCAGAAGTGAAAGATGTTCAAGAAAAAATTCAAGAGATAAAACAAAAATACTCCGACGGGAAACAGAATGATTTGGATGGCATCTCGGTTGAATATCCTGACTGGTGGTTCAACGTCCGGGGCTCGAACACTGAACCGGTTTTGCGGCTGAACCTCGAAGCAAAAACGAAAGAGCTGATGGAGGAAAAAAGAGACGAGGTGCTGGGGACAATCCGAGGATAATTTTTGCGAAATTGAAAAAGCCCGCGACTGATGAATCCGGTCGGGGGCTTCTTTCTTCTTATTTCATGCTCCATTCCGCTTCAGGCCATTTCCAGTTATCTGGATTAAAAGAGCGTAGCGGTCCGTTCTTCGACCTGTCCCATGGTCCCCTCCCTCCGCAATGAGGGCAGGGGTCGTACTCGGAGTGCTCTGAGGACTTTCGGCAGCGAAAGCAGAAAAGCTCTTCCATTTTATTTATCCTCCCGATCCCGATATTTTTCCAGTTTCTCGTCGACGCTTTTGCCAAGTTGCCTAGCTTCTTGAGTGTCGACGGGTTTGAGGTGAACAAAGTCAACGGGCTTAGACGGAATGGGCCGAACGCCCATCTCCAGCGGATTAGGCAAAACTTCACCGCCGTGGGCTAGTCTCCAAAGAACTTGCAGAGCGCAGCATCCATCCGGATGTTCACTTTGACATATGGAGCACATACTTTTTCCCTCCGATTGTAAAAGGTCAGTGGATGCTCCCACCCCTTACCCCGACCGCGGGTCGGGGAGCTCCCCTCGGGCAGGGGAGCAGGATTTTTTTTACATCAAAAACCCAACCCTCTCTTTCACTTCCGCCATTTTTTTCCCGGCCATTTTTTTGGCCTTCTCCCGTCCCTCCTCGAGTATTTTCAGAACTTCACTATCCTCAATATTATTGTACTTTTCCTGAAAGTCTTTCAAAAAATCAACAATCACTTCCGCAAGATCTTTCTTGAATTCGGCGTAGCCTTTGCCTTTGTAGGCGGCAGCGATTTCTTCGGGCTTGGCGTTGTCGAGAAGAGCGTAGATGTTCAGAAGATTTTTGATGGCCGGCTGGTCGTCGGAATACCTGACCGACTTTCCGCTATCGGTCACGGCGGCGGCAATTTTTTCGCGGATTTTTTCGGGCGAATCGGAGAGAGCGATATAGTTGTATTCCGAAGCGGCGGATTTGCTCATCTTTTTCGCCGGGTCGTCGAGTCCCATTATCCTCATGCCCTCTTTCACAATATGCGGTTCAGGAACGACGAAAGTCTCGCCGAACGTGCTGTTGAATCTTTTGGCCAAATCCCGTGCGAGTTCGACGTGCTGGAGCTGGTCCTCGCCGACGGGGACGATGTTGGTGTCATAGAGCAAAATATCCGCGGCCATCAGCACAGGATAGTTGAAAAGACCCGCGTTGATATTCTGGCGATGTTCTCTGGACTTGTCTTTGAACTGCGTCATCCGTTCAAGTTCTGGAATTTTGGTGATCGTGTTCAAGATCCAGGCCAGTTCCGCGTGTTCGGGGACTTGCGACTGAACAAAAATGGTCGAGGCTTGCGTATCTATACCTGCCGCTAGATATATTTTGGCCAGTTCCAGCGTGTTTTTGCGAAGCTCTTCCGGTTTTTGCGCCACGGTGATGGCGTGAAGGTCAACAATGCAAAAGACGGATTCATATTTTTCCTGAAGAGCGGCCCAGTTTTTGACCGCTCCCAGATAGTTGCCGATATGGAGCGTTCCGGAGGGCTGGATGCCGGAAAAAATGCGTTGTTTCATTCAAGTTTGATTATTGCTAAATCTAGGGTTATAATAGGATTTAGACAGGGAAATGTCAAAAATTTGACCCGAATAATTTTCCCTGTTAATATTTGCGAGACACAAATGCTTCGACTAATCATCCACATTCTCTCCAACGCCATCGGCATCTGGGCGGCGGCGCGCCTCGTGCACGGCATCCATTTCCTGGGCAACTGGAAGTGGCTGATTCTGGCCGGAGCGGTGCTGGGGCTCATCAACTTTTTCGTGAAGCCCGTCGTGAAAATAATTTCCCTTCCTCTGATTTGGATCACGCTCGGTCTCTTCACGGTTGTCATCAATGTGTTTTTGTTCAACTTGGTGGCGCATATCGTCCCGGCTCTCGTGATTGACACCTGGACGGCTGCGTTCTGGGCGGTGGTCGTGATAAGCGCCATCAACTTTGTCGTTTCTTCAATCATTCAAGAAAACGAAAATGCCTGAAAACATTCTCATCTGGATTCAAATTGCCGTGGCCGTGCTTCTCACAATCTCAATCCTCCTCCAGAACCGCGGAGCCGGACTTTCCGCGTCTTTCGGCGGAGATTTCGGCGGCTATTATACGAAACGGGGAATGGAAAAATTCCTTTTCAGGGCGTCAGTGGTTCTGGCGGCGATTTTTCTGGGACTGGCGGTGGCGAATATTTATTTGGGATCAAGATGAACAATTTTTTCCAAAAATTTTTCCGGGTTTTGTCTGCAAAGGAGAGAATGACGGTTTTGTCGTTGGCGCTTGTCATCGCGGTTTCATTTGTCGCCACGATTCTGGGAGTCTATTATTCCCTCACGAAGCCGATTCCTGTCGCCGGCGGCGATTATTCCGAAGGGGTTGTCGGCCAGCCGATGTATGTGAACCCGGTGCTTGCCTCGGGAAACGAGGCTGATGCGGACCTCACCCGCCTGATATATTCCGGTCTTTTCAAATACGGGGCTGATGGAAAAATTGTTCCGGACCTTGCGGAAAATTATGAAGTTTCGGGCGACCAGCTCACTTATACCGTGCACCTCAAGCAAGGCATAAAGTGGCAGGACGGGGAGCCCTTTTCCTCCGACGATGTCCTTTATACCATTCAAGCGATTCAAGACCCGGCCTTCAAAAGCCCCTTGCGGCAAAATTGGCAGGGAGTGGGAATGGAGCAAGTCGACGAAAGCACAATCAAGTTTATGCTTCCGGCGCCATATTTCTTTTTTCCGAGCAATCTCACTGCCGGAATCCTTCCCAAGCACGTTTGGGAAACGGTTGCCCCGACAAACTTTTCACTTGCTGAATACAATCTGAAACCGGTCGGCACGGGACCGTACCAATTTTCCGATCTCGAGAAAGATTCAGGGGGGATGATTTTGTCCTACAAACTCACCGCCAGCGACAACTATTATGCCGCCAAGCCCAACATCGGCACAATCACTTTCCAGTTCTATCCGGACGAGGATTCGATGATCGAAGATTTCAACAGCAAGAAAATTTTCGGCGCCGGTTCCATTTCGCCGGAAAAATTGGACGATATCAGAAGCAAACGCAGCACAAACATCATCGCCGCCGGCCTGCCGCGCTATTTTGCCGTGTTCTTCAACCAGCAGAAAAGCAAAGTGCTTGCCGACAAGGAGGTTCGCAAAGCGCTTTCCCTCGCAACAAACCGCCAGGATATTGTGGGAAAAATTTTCGGCGGGCAGGGGCAAGTTATATTTTCGCCGATTCCGGCCGGAACTTTTGGCTCGACGGACGATGTGAAAAAATACAATTTTGATCTGGAGGCGGCCAAGAAGACACTTGAAGACGCCGGATGGAAGGCCGGTTCGGACGGATTCCGCACGAAGAGCGGCACGCCCCTCGAATTCACTCTTGTGACGACCGACTGGCCGCAGCTGGTGGACACGGCCAATATGCTCAAGAGCCAGTGGGAAGCCGTTGGTGCGCGTGTGAACGTCGATTCGGAATCCGTGGGAGACATTCAGCAGAACTTCATCCGTCCGCGCGAATACGAATCTTTTCTTTTCGGGCAGAGCTGGCCGACAAACGAACCCGACCCGTATTCTTTCTGGCAATCTTCGCAGACCAAAGACCCGGGGCTGAATCTTGCGCTTTTTTCCAACCCGGAGGTGGACAAAATTCTTGACAAGCTGCGGAGCGAGGCGGACGAGGAAAAGCGGATTGAACTCTACAAAAATTTTCAGCAGGCTGTGACGGAGGATATTCCGGCGATTTTCCTCTATAGTCCGAACTATCTCTATGCCGTCAACAAAAAAGTGCAGGGCATCAACATCCCGTCGCTTGTGTCGGCCGACGAACGTTTTGCGGATATCGCAAGCTGGTATATGAAGACGAAGAGAATACGGAAATAAATTCATGCAAAACAAAATTGACAAAGAAAATTTATACGAAGTCATAAAAAACATTCCCGACCAATTGACGGCCGGCCTTGACCTTGCCAAAGACGTGAAAGTCGAAGGCCCTTTCAAAGCCGTTGAAATTTCCGGAATGGGCGGGTCGGCGTTGCCGGGAAATCTTTTGAGAATATATTTGAGCCGGCTGTTTCGAAAAAACCCGACATCCAACCTTCGTTTCGGGGTTTTTCAAAACCGGTTCTATAATCTTCCTCACGAGGCATTTGACAATTGTCTGAACGTGATTTCTTCCTATTCCGGAAACACAGAGGAAACAGTCGCGTCGCTTGAAGAGGCGCTGGAAAACAATCTTCCCTGTGTCGGAATCGCGGCCGGTGGAAAAGTTCTGGAACTTTGCGAAAAAAACAATATTCCTTGCGTGAAAATGCCCGGCGGCGTTCAGCCGAGAATGATGACAGCGACCAACTTTGCGGCTGTGTTTCAGGTCCTTGTGAATTCGGGGATGATCGAGGACAAGCGGGTGGAATTTGAAGAAACAGCGGCCAAATTGAACGGGCGTGCATCTGAATTTGAAGAGTTGGGAAAAAAAATTGCCGAAGATGTTGTGGGCAAGACACCAGTGGTCTATGGCTCGACCCGCTTCAAATCGCTGGCGATGATCTGGAAAATTATGTTCAACGAAAATGCCAAGACGCCGGCGTTCTGGAATTTTTTTCCCGAACTCAACCACAACGAGATGGTCGGGTTCACGAAGCAGCAGGGAAAATTTCATTTGGTCGTTTTGCGTGACAATCAGGATCATCCGCGAAATTTGAAAAGAATTGAGGCCACGACAGGGATTTTGAAAAGCCATGGCGTTGATTCGACCATTGTTGATATGCCCGAAGACGGGACGCTTTTTCGGATTTTTGCAACTCTTCAAATCGGCTGCTGGGCGTCATACTATCTCGCGCTCAAATATTCCATAGACCCCACGCCGGTGGAAATGGTCGAAGAATTGAAAGAAAAACTCAAGTCTTGACATTTTTCTTGATTGGGTGTATAATTCAAAAATTGGAGTATCTTCTTCCCAAAAATCGAAAATAAACCTTTATATAAGCCTTTTTTAATTTAATAAATCGCTGGCGGGAGTTTGATTTCCGTTGGTTTGGGGATGTGGTGAAACCCGCCAGAGGCGGGCAGGCTGGCAGACTTATTAATGCCGAAGTGGCGGAACTGGCAGACGCGCTAGCTTCAGGAGCTAGTGGGGGCAACCCCGTGGAGGTTCAAATCCTCTCTTCGGCACCAAAAATTTCTTCATCTAAAAATTAATCAATCAAAGAAATTTTATGATCAAAACTATGAAGCCGGTTCGGCAGCAAACTCTCAAGAAGAGAAAATTTGTCCTGCGAAAGGGAGCCGGCCAAACGAGAAAAGGTGAAAGCGCGTTGCGCATCATTCCGCTTGGCGGCCAAGAGGAGGTCGGGCGGAATATGACGGTGTTCGAGTACGGCGGCGACATCGTGATTTTGGATATGGGAATTCAGTTTCCGGAAGAAGATATGCCCGGAATCGACTATATCGTTCCGAACATCAGCTGGTTCCGCGGCAAAGAAAAGCAAATCCGCGGCGTGATTTTGAGCCACGGGCACCTCGACCACATCGGGGCGGCGCCGATTCTTCTCAAAAAACTCGGCTATCCGCCGGTCATCGGGCGCGACCTCACGCTGGCGCTTGTGAAAAAGAAGCTCGAGGACTATGAAAAAGGTTCGGTGGGGCAACTCAAGACGATGCGGGTGAATTCGGTCCGTGACAAAATCCGGCTCGGGAAATTCGAGGTGAGTTTTTTCGATGTCGAGCACTCCGTGATGGATGCGGTGGGAGTGGTTCTCAAAACTCCGGCCGGAACAGTCATTCATCCGGGAGACTGGACAATCGGCCGCGACCCGGTGGACGGAAAAACCATCAACTATGCGCATCTCTCAAAACTTCCGAGTCCGCGGATTCTGATGCTCGAAAGCCTGGGGTCGATTGAAACCCGCTCTGCGAGGACAAGCGAAAAAGATATGTATCGCAATCTGGAAAAGCTGATTTCAACCGCCAAGGGCCGCGTGATTATCGGAACTTTTTCTTCGCAGATCCGGCGCATCGGGCGCATCATTGAGTATGCCGAACTCATTGGGAAAAAAGTGGCGCTTGACGGCTATAGCATGAAAACGAATATGGAAATCGCAAAAGAACTGGGTTATGTCAAGGCCCACAAGGAAACACTCATTCCGATTTCGAATATTTCGGACTATCCGGACGCGAGAATCGTTGTCATCTGCACGGGGGCGCAGGGAGAGGGGAACGCCGTTCTTTCGCGAATCATCACCGACCAGCATCGCCATGTGAAAATTCGGAAAAACGACACGGTGATTTTCTCGTCATCCGTGATTCCGGGAAACGAAAGGACGATCCAGCGGCTCAAGGACAATCTCTATCGCAAAAGCGACAATGTGATTCACAATGATATAATGGATGTCCACACGAGCGGCCACGCGAACGCGGAGGACATCAAGGATGTTTTGCGTCAGGTGAAACCCGATTTTTTTCTCCCCGTCTATGCCAACCACTATATGCTGAAAGAAGCGGCTCGTCTTGCCCGTGAAGCCGGAGTCAAGAAAGAGAAAACTTTCGTTCTCGACAATGGGGACGCGATTGAGTTTCAGGGCGGAAAGGTCGAATTGAAGCGCAAGGTGGCCGACACGAGCTA
>Ga0172370_10000769_pt1 | contig 50152 bp, 40 predicted proteins | sample LakKiv5m_FD_114538 | JGI IMG/M metagenome (GOLD analysis project Ga0172370, IMG submission 114538) | Freshwater microbial communities from Kabuno Bay, South-Kivu, Congo - kab_022012_11.5m | ecosystem: Environmental > Aquatic > Freshwater > Lake | place: Democratic Republic of the Congo...
GAAGACATTCGCTTCATGTTGAATCGTGGCTTTGCTCGCTTACGCCATAGACCAGATTTGCTGCTCGGATTCTTTCACAATGCGAAACTTTCTGTTAGGCAACTTAGGTTAACCTGAATATTGCGCGAAGAACGCGCCAACGTCTATTTGTTGCGCGCGCATTTGAACCTGCCCGACGTGTGGGCAAAGAAAATTAATCAGCCGTTGGATGACGGCATTAGCTCTCTGGTGGCGCTTTCCGGCGAGAGTTTGCTCATGTGCGGCGCGCCGCTGCAAAAATTCAAAGTGGCGGCGCTGGGTAAATCCGTTGGAGTCATTCCCATTAAAGTACAAACGCAGGTGATGGGGCTGCTGATTGTCGCCCGCAAGGAAGATAAAGAAATCACCCGCGACCAGCAAACCCTGCTGGAAGGCATGGCAGATTTCGCCTCCATCTCGCTCGTCAATGCACGGCTCTTCCGCGCTTTGGAGCAGGGCGCGGAGACCGCAAAAAAAGGCGAGCAATTTCGCTATGCGGCGCTGCAATCGGCGCGAGACGCCATTCGCAACGAAGTACAGGCGGCGATGTACCCGCTCAATTTGATTTTGACGGGCGAACCCGGCGCCTTAAACGCCGAACAGCGCAAAGCGTTGGAGACCGCCCGCGCCGCGCTTCAACGTCTTTCCCGCTCTTCGGAAAAAACAATCCTTCCATTAAAATAGATTCCTATGCCAAAAAATGACCTCATCTTGCTTGCCTTAAACCCTTCTCAAATTTTGGATTTAATGCAAAGAGCGCTGCAAGGGGCGGGCTTTCAGGTGGCTGTCGCGCATGACCTTTCCTCTGTGCAAAAATCCGTGCAAGAGGCTGCGCCCGCTTTGGTCATTGTCGGCGAAGACCTTGCCAAACAAACGGGCATCTTTATTTCAGATGAATTGCTGGAACGTTTTCCCACGCTGCCAATTTTGCTTTATGTAGAGACAGACCCGGGCGCGGCGGCGCTTGCCGCCTTACAACATGGCTTAAGCGGACTGCTTTACCCGCCCTTGAAGATGGACTCTATTGTTCAAAAAGTGGAACAAAGCCTAGCGCGCGGGCGGCAATTAGGCGACTGGCTGCGCCGCGAAGTAAAACGCACCACTGCTTCGCTGACGGAGCGCGCCCAAATTTCCGAATCTGAAAAATCCAAACTCTTCTCCATCATCGCCAATATTCAAGACGGCATCATTGTCTTAGATACCCAAAACCGTATTATGTTGGCAAACAATATTGTGCGGGAAATTTTTAATCTGGACGGCGTGGATTTAAGCGGCAAACTCATTGAAGAAGTCTTCCAGAACGCCGACTTGCGCGCCCTCACTCTGCGTTCCAGCCGCGAGCCGCTAAAATATCACGAAATTAACTTTGACGATGGGCGCGTCTTCAACGCGCAATACACGCCCATTCCCGACATTGGCGCGGCTGTCACCATGCAGGATATTTCCTACCTGAAAGAATTAGACCGCCTAAAAAACGACTTTGTTCACACCGTTTCACATGACTTGCGCTCCCCGCTCACGGCTGTGCTGGGCTACGCGGAACTGCTGGAACGCACAGGCACGTTGAGCGATAGTCAGCGCGAATTTTTGCATCGGCTGCAAAGCAGCGTACAACACATCACCACGTTGATTAACGACCTGCTGGATTTAGGGCGGCTAGAAGCGGGCTTTGACTCGCGCCGCGAACTCATTCGCATGGACGACATCCTCAAATATTCGTTGGATATGTTCGAGGCGGAAGCGCAGCGCAAACACATCCGCTTGACGATTGACATAGCGGAAGACTTGCGTCCCCTGCGCGCAAACCCCATCCGCATCCGCCAGATGATAGATAACCTGCTCGGCAACGCCATCAAATACACGCCCGAAGAAGGGCGCGTGCGCGTTCAACTTTGCAACCAAGAAATGCAGGTCATCTTCAAAGTGGAAGATACCGGACCCGGCATTCCAGCGGAAGAACATAGCCGCATCTTCGATAAATTCTTTCGCGCCACCAACGCGCCCGATACCGTCCCCGGCAGCGGGCTGGGACTCGCCATCGTCAAATCCATTGTAGATAGCCATCAGGGGCGCGTTTGGGTGGAATCTTCCGTAGGCGTAGGCTCGGCTTTTACCGTGCTGCTGCCCGCCTCATCCTCTTGACCAATCCCCTCCTCTCGCATAAAATACCGCCTCAATGAACCTCGCTTTTTTCTTTATGTCCATGTGCATGACTACTCCCTCAGGGTTTCCCCGTGAGTCATGCGCGCTTGGGCAAAAGTAAACAGCCTACACTCTCAACGCAAAACGCCTCACGCAACCGTGAGGCGTTTTTTTTTATTTCAAAGGAGAAGAACATGCCAGAACAAAAAACGCTTGTGATGAAATTCGGCGGCACGTCCGTTGGCTCGGCGGCGGCGCTGACCAGCGCCGCGCAAATTGTCAAAGATGCGCGGGAGGAATTTTCCCGCGTGGTAGTCGCCACCTCCGCCATGTCTGGCGTGACGAATTTATTATTGGAAAGCGCCGCGCGCGCCGCGCAGGGGCAAGTGGATTCTCTCCCCGCCGCAGAATCTACCCTACGAGAGAAACACTTCCACGCCGCAGATGCGCTGATTACAAATGCCGCGCTGCGCGACTCGGTCAAATCTGAAATTGGCGCGCTGCTCCAAACCCTGTTAGATTTATGCCGCGCCATTGCCGTGCTGGGAGAAGCCAGCCCGCGCGCCTTAGACGCGGTTGCCTCGCTGGGAGAGCGCATGAGCGCCCGCCTTTTGGCGGGCGTGCTGCAAAGCGCGGGCGTTTCCGCGCAGGCGCTGGAATCTACTCAATTCATCATCACCAACGATAATTATCAAAACGCGCATCCCGACTTCAAACTCACAACCGAAAAAACCCGCGCCGCGCTTCATCCGCTGTTGGATGCGGGCGTCACTCCGGTTGTAACGGGCTTCATCGGCGCAACGCCGCAAGGAGTGATTACCACGTTGGGGCGCGGCGGCAGCGACTACTCCGCCGCCGTGTTGGCAGCTGTCCTCCCCGCAGACGATGTGTGGATTTGGACAGATGTGGACGGCGTGATGAGCGCCGACCCGCGTCTTGTTCCCAACGCGCAAACCATCGCCGAGATAACTTACAACGAAATTGCCGAGCTTGCCTACTATGGCGCAAAGGTGATTCATCCCAAAACCATTCGCCCAGTAGTGGATGCGGGCATTGGGCTGCGAATTTGCAACACCTTCAACCCCGCCAAGGCAGGCACGCGCCTTGTCGCAAATGGAGTTGCGCCCGCGCAAACCAACCCGCGCATGATTCGCGCCGTCACCGCCATTCGCAACCAGAGGCTGCTCACCATTGAAGGGCGCGGAATGCTCGGCGTGCCGGGCGTGGCGGCGCGCGCCTTTGGCGCGGTGGCTTCCACAAAAACCAGCGTGCCGCTCATCACGCAGGCTTCATCGGAACAATCTATTTGCTTTGCCGTTCCGAGCGAATCGGCACATGCGGTGATAGACTCGCTGCAAACCGTCTTCGCGCGCGAACTCTCCGAACAAGATATAGACCGAATTTGGATGACGGAAGACGTATCCATTATTACGGTAGTCGGCGTGGGAATGCGCCATACGCCGGGCGTTTCGGGTAGAGTTTTTTCCAAACTGGGCGAGCGCGGCGTGAATGTGCTTGCCATCGCGCAAGGCTCATCCGAAGTTGCCATTAGCATGGTCGTGGCTTCCGCCGATACAGAGTCCGCTGTAAAAACATTACATGAGTTGATAGTCGTCTAGTTTTCTAGTCGCTAGTCGTTAGTCAAAAGGAGTTTTCATGTCTCAACAAAAAATCCCCGTTGCCGTTCTCGGCGCAACCGGCTCGGTAGGGCAGCGCTTTATTTCACTGCTGGAAAATCACCCTTGGTTTAATGTAGTTGCGTTGGCGGCGTCTGACCGCGCCGTAGGACAGCCATACGCGCAAGCCTGTCATTGGGTCTTAAACGAACCCATGCCCGCTTATGCGCGCGAGATGATTCTTCTGCCCGCCGCGCCGCAAGAAGTTCGCGCAAAAATTGTTTTCTCTGCCCTGCCCACTGAACTTGCCAAAGAGATTGAGCCGCAATTCGCGCAAGCGGGCGCGGCGGTTTGCTCCAACGCCTCCGCCTACCGCCGCGAAGAAGATGTGCCGCTGCTCTTGCCGGAAGTGAACGCCGAGCATATTCATCTGGTAAAAACTCAACGTCAGCGGCGCGGGTGGAGCGGCTGCATCCTCACTAACCCCAACTGCACCAGCACAGGGTTAACGGTTGCTCTCAAAGCGCTGGATGATTCTTTCCATGTTAAAAAAGTTTTTGTCGTTTCCATGCAAGCGCTTTCGGGCGCGGGCTATCCGGGCGTGCCTTCGCTGGACGTGATAGATAACGTGATTCCCAACATCAACGGCGAGGAAGAAAAAGTGGAATGGGAGCCGCGCAAAATGCTGGGAAAATTATCTAACGGCAAGATTGAATTTTCCGATGCGCGTTTCAGCGCTCACACCAACCGCGTCGCTGTGTCAGACGGGCATACTGTTTGCGTCAGCGTGGAGTTTGACCAGCCCGTCCAAGCGGATTCCGCTGCGCGCGCCCTCCAAAATTATCTTGCTCCGCAAGCGGCGCAGGCGCTGCCTTCCGCGCCGCAGCCTGTCATTGTCTTGCGAGAAGAACCCAACCGCCCGCAGCCGCGCTTGGATAGAATGACCGGCAAGGGCATGACTACCGTAGTTGGCAGGGTTCGCCCCGACCCGCTCTTTCACCTAAAATTTACGGTCTTGTCTCATAACACCATTCGCGGCGCGGCGGGCGGCTCTATTTACAACGCGGAGCTGCTTGTGCAGGAAGGCTTGTTGTAATTTCATTGACATTCCAGCGCCCGTCAGGTAGAATAACCGCCGCTTTGTAGAGTATGGGCCTGTAGCGCAGTTGGGAGCGCGCCTCAATCGCACTGAGGAGGTCAGGGGTTCGAATCCCCTCAGGTCCACTTCTTTATCAAAGCCAAAATAGGGGCCCATAGCGCAGTTGGGAGCGCGTCTCAATGGCATTGAGAAGGTCGAGGGTTCGAATCCCTCTGGGTCCACAAAATTCAAAAACCATAGCAGGAGTAGTAGGTCAAATCCGTCAGCGAGTTGGGAGAGTGAGGTGGAAGCCCAACGCCAGCGTTTTACGGAGCGCTTTTTCAAGACTGAACTCGCCTGTTTGCCCGCAAGGGCGGTTGCGCCGATGAAATGAAGTAGTCTGCGCCGGGGAAGCCCGTTACAGCCAAGAGCGCGTGGGCAGGCTTGTTCCTGCAAACGAAGTCGGGTGGTACCGCGGAGGATTTCCTTCGTCCCTGTTGTGGATGAGGGAATTTTTGTTTTAACGCGCCAACGTGGGAACGTTCAAACGTTAAAACGTTGGCATGTTGATTATTTTGTGAGGTGATGAGATGACGAAAAAAGAAGAGAAGAAAAAAGCGAAGAAGCCCGTTGTGGCAAAGAAGCCTGCCGTGAAAAAGACGGCTGCCAAGCAAGCAAAGCCTGCCGTGAAAAAGACGGCTGCCAAGCAAGCAAAGCCTGCCGTGAAAAAGACGGTTGTCAAGAAAGCAAAGCCCGCTGTGAAAAAGATGGCTGCTAAGAAAGCGCCTGCGGCGAAGAAAATCTCTGCCATGCCAAAGAAATCTAGCCCGAAGAAAGTTGCGGCGCAGCCTTCTGCAATTCAAAAGGCGACTACCCGCGCCATTGAGCCGGTGAAGCAAATGGCGGTGATGGTTCCGCCTTCGCCGCGCGTAGAAGCGCCCCAAGCGATTGCGCCCGTAGAAAAAAATGATAAAGCCTACGACCCGCAAGCCATTGAATCCAAATGGCAGCAGAAGTGGGACGCAGACGAACTGTATCGCGCAGTGATTGACCCTAGCAAGCCCAAGCATTATGCGCTGACGATGTTGCCTTACCCCAGCGGCGATTTGCACATTGGTCACTGGTATGCCATGACGCCATCGGATGCGCGCGCGCGCTTTATGCGGATGAAGGGCTATAACGTGATGTTCCCCATGGGCTTTGACGCTTTTGGTTTACCTGCCGAGGGCGCAGCCATTAAGAATAATATTCATCCCATGAAGTGGACTTACGCCAACATGGAGCGGATGCGAAAGCAGTTGCGCTCGATGGGCGCAATGTTCGATTGGAAGCGCGAGGCGGTCTCTTGCGAACCGTCCTACTACAAGTGGACGCAGTGGTTTTTTATTCAATTGTTTAAGCATGGGCTGGCGTACCGCAAAAAATCGCCGGTGGATTGGTGTCCCTCTTGCAATACCACGCTGGCGCGCGAGCAGGTGTGGGGCGATGACCGTCACTGTGAGCGCTGCGGCACGCCCGTGATTAAAAAAGATTTGGAGCAGTGGTTCTTTAAGGCGACTCAATACGCCGATGAGTTGCTGAACTTTGACGAGATGGACTGGCCCCAAACGGTGAAGACCCTGCAAACCAATTGGATTGACCGCAGCGAGGGCGCTTCGGTCATCTTCAAAACGGAGCAGGGCGATGAGGTGGAAATTTTCACCACGCGACCCGATACGCTTTGGGGCGCGACCTTTATGGTCTTCTCGCCGGAACATCCGCTGGTGAATCAGATTACAACGGAGGAATATAAAGCCGCAGTCGCGGAGTATCAGGCGCAGGCGGCGCGTCAATCTGACATTCAGCGCGGCGCAGTGGATAAGGAAAAGACCGGCGTGTTCACTGGCGCGTATGCCATTAACCCCGTCAATCAGACGCGCATTCCTATTTGGATTGCGGATTATGTGCTGATGAGTTACGGCACGGGCGCAATTATGGCTGTCCCCGCGCACGATGAGCGCGACTTTGCCTTTGCCAAAAAATATGATTTGCCCATTGTTGAAGTGATTCATTCCGAAACGGGCGCGGTGCGAGAATCAGAATCGCCGGATGCGCCGTTGAAGGAAGCCTACGCGGGCGCGGGCGTGATGGTGAACTCCGCGCAGTTTAACGGGCTGAAAGTGAACACCGAGAAGGGGCGCAAAAATCCCGGCATCGCCGCCGTGATTGACTGGCTGGCGGAGCGCGGCATTGGCAAGGAGTCGGTCAATTACAAATACCGCGACTGGCTCATCAGCCGTCAGCGCTACTGGGGCGCGCCGATTCCAATGGTGTATTGTCAGACGCATGGCTGGAATCCCATTGCGGAAGACCAGTTGCCCATCACCTTGCCGGAAGATGTGGAATGGAAGCCGACAGGCGAAAGCCCGCTCAAACTGCACCCAACGTGGAAGAATACCACCTGCCCCATCTGCGGCGGCGCAGCGGAGCGCGAGACCGATACGATGGATACCTTCATGTGTTCCTCGTGGTATCACTTGCGTTATTTATCTCCCGCGTATGACCAAGCTCCCTTTGACCCGGCGGAATATGATTATTGGATGCCGGTAGATACCTACACCGGCGGCAGCGAACACGCCACCATGCACTTGCTCTACACGCGCTTCTTCCACAAAGCCATGCGCGATATTGGCGTGACCAAAGGCAAAGAACCCATGACGCAGCTCCGCAATCAGGGCATGGTGCTGGGCGAAGACAACGAGAAGATGTCGAAGAGTCGCGGCAATGTCATTGCCCCCGATGTGCTGGTGAATCAATACGGCGCGGATACCGTGCGCGCCTACTTGATGTTCTTTGCCCGCTGGCAGATGGGCGCGCCCTGGGATTCTAAGGGCATAGAGGGCAGCGCTCGCTGGGTGCGCCGCACATGGAAAATTTTTACAGACGAAACGCCCGCCAACGCGGGAACGGCTTCGGCGGAAACGACTCGCAACTTGCGCCGCAAGGTTCACCAAACCTTAAAGAAGGTCACGCGCGACTTTGAAACCTTTGAATTTAACACCATCATTTCCTCCTTAATGGAATTGATGAATGAAATGTATAAGGCGCGCGAGGCGGGCGCGGTAGGAACGTCCGCATGGCGTGAGGCGCAAGAAATCTACTTGAAGATGATGGCGCCGGTTACGCCGCACATTGCCGAAGAATTATGGACGAGCGTTCTCGCCTTGCCTTACTCCGTTCATACGCAGGCTTGGCACGCAGTGGATGAAGAAGCCGCCCGCGAAGATTCGATTGAAATTCCCGTGCAGGTGAATGGCAAACTGCGCGCCAGAGTCACCCTCCCCGCAGACGCAAGCGAGGATGAAATTCGCGCCGCCGCGCTGAATGCCGCTCAAAATCACATGGAAGGCAAAGAGCCGCGCAAGGTCATTGTGGCAAATAAGCGGCTGGTGAACATCGTCGTCTAACTCGCTTTCTATCCAATAGACTTCTTGCAAAAGCCCAAATCCCTCACCGCAGAGTCACTGAGGCGCAGAGAAAATCAATAAAAAGACTCCGCGCCTCAGTGGTTAATCATTTTATGGCAGGCAATCTGCCAAATGCTGATGTAAGAGGTTAAATAAAAAAACAGCCCCCGCATTGCTGCGAGGGCTGTTTGCTTTCAAAAGGCTTATTTCAGGTCTTCGAGGGTTTTGCCGGTAGCTTCCACCATTTGGCGGACGATGTCATATTCCGCGTCCACGGCGGGTTCAATGCCGGTCCAACCGTAGAAGTCGTTATTGCCAATGGATTCTTTCCAAGAATCAGTTTGAGCGAAGGCAACGAGGGCTTCTTCAATTTGAGCGCGCACATCGGCGGGGAATTCCGGTCCGAAGGAGAGCGTGTCATTCGGGATGGCGGCGGAAACGCCCAAAATGCGAACTTTCTGAATGACGTCCGGCGCTTCCGTGCGGATGTTGGCGCGGGCATCGAGGATGCGGTATCCATCGCAGAGCAGTTTCTTGCCTTCGGCGTCAGGAGCGCAATTGGCAATCGCTTCGGCAGGAATTTCGTATTGCTCTAAACTGGTAATGCTGCCAGATTGATAGTCTGCCCAAGTGAAGACGGGGGCGCCTTCCGGGCTCAACGGCACGCTGTAAAACACGGTGCCGAAGTCCACTTCGCCGTTATACACGGCGGTGACGGTCTGGTTGTGTCCGCCGGTTTGAACTTGCTCTCCGGGCGTTATGCCAGCCGCAGCCAATTCCACAGTCGGAACCATGTAGCCGGAGGTGGAGCCTTGGTCGCCGTAACCCCATTTTGCGCCTTCGAGGTCGGCAAGGGTTTGGAATTTGCTATCGCGGGCGACAATGTATTCAGCCCAATAGACCGGGTAGCCATAGCGCACGGCTTTGAAGGCAACGTCCACGCCGCAGAGCTGGCTGGCAATGGCATAGCCCAAACCGGGGATGAACGCCATCGTATCAGCGGGGGAGGCGCACATCTCTTCGATGGTGGCGGCGTAAGAAGTCGGGACAACCACTTCAAAGGTCATACCGGTGGCTTCGTTGAGGGCTTTCGCCATCACATCACCGCCGGTGGTGATGACATTTGCATCCACCGAGGGAACAAACAAAACTTTAATGGGGTGTTCCGCAGAGCCAATGGCGGGCATGGGGGCTTCGGTGGCGGTGGGCGCTTCGGTAGCGGGGGCTTCGGTAGCGGGGGCTTCAGTAGCGGCAGGCGCTTCAGTAGCGGCAGGCGCGCAAGCTGACAACATCATGGACGTAGCCACAACGAGAGTCAGCAAGACAAACAGAAAACGTTTATTCATATTTCTCCTCTTTTTGAAACAAATAAGTTTGGCGGGCTTTCACCCTGACCTAAAAATCATAATCCATCTATAAGTTGATAGCAAGTACGCTTTTCTTAAAAAATAGAGAGGAATTTCACAAACGCCCCGCAAGTTGCAATTTTCGCGCGCGCGGCAGCCCTTTAATTTGAGCCTCGCGCCGCAACGCGGCGGCGCGGTCTGGCTGCTCCTCCACATAAATCAACTTCACCGGACGGCGCGCGCGCGTATACTTTGCCCCGCTGCCGTTGTTATGCCGCCTCAGCCGCGCTTGCGGGTCAGTCGTCCAGCCGGTGTACAGCGTTCCATCGGCGCATTCCACAATATAGCAATAACAAGTCATTTTTTCTTCTTCGTCAAACCGTTGAGCAGACGAGAGAGTAACGAGGCGGGCGCGGGGCGTTCCCCTGCCGCGCTCCAATCATCATTCAGACGCTCGCCCAACCAACGCAAATTTTCCTCGCGGGCAGAACCGATTCTTTTCCTTAAAGCGGATTCATCCTCCGCCGCCAAATCTGATTCAATTTGATTTAACGCCTCTTGCGCGCGGGCAAGCAGAATCTGCATGGCAGGCAGATTCAATCGGGCGGCAAGCGCCAACGAATCCGCGTCATCATGCTGCGAAATTCCGCCGCTCACCTCGCTATAAACGCGGCTGGCAACCTTGCGCGCGTCCGCCCAGCCGGGTTGATTAGCAGTCGCCTGCGTCAGCGCGGCGGAGAGAATTTGCGGCAGCAAATGCGTGGCGGCGGTCAATCCGTCCGCCTCGTGGATGTCCGTCAGCAGCGGGCGCGCCCCCAGCAGACTCACAAAATCCAACGCGGCGCGAACTGCGCCTTCGGGCGCATGGGGCGCGGGCGCAACCAAACATGCCGCGTTTGTAAATAAATCGGCGCGGGCTATAGTCTCGTGCAGGCAAAGCGGATTCAGCGCCGGGGTTAGCCCAACATAGCCGCAACTTTTTGGCAAAATTTGACGCGCCCATTCCGCCGCCGCAACCTTAATGGGAGAAGTATCTAAAATCACCGCGCCGTCTTCAACATCCTGCGAAATATATTCCAGCGTTTCGCGCACGGCGGCGGCAGGCAGGGCAAGCGCAATGATGCGCGCTCCGCGCGCGGCGGCGGGCAGGTGATGTTCGGCTTTGTCCACTGCGCCATGTTGCAAGGCGGCGCGTTCCTGTTCGGGGCGCAAGTCATGCCCAATGCGTAGAATCGCTTGGCGGTGAGTCGCAAGCGCAAGCCCCATCGCTTTGCCTGTTTGACCTAATCCAATCATGGTAATTTTTGTTGGCATGTTTTCCTCTGATGGAAAAGATTATAACCGCCCCGTTAAATGCGAGAACCGCGGACGCCGACCGCGGTTCCCTTTGAAAAGGAGGAGAAGAGAAATCACCTTACGCCCCAAATTTATCATGCTTGTCTTTTTGGCGCTTGACGCGCAGCCTACGATTACCCTACGATTGAGGCGTAGTTTGCAGGGCTGTTAAGCGTAAAAAAACTTCGCAAGTTTTTGCTTGCGAAGTCTTTTTGTGAAACTAAATGCCCGCCGCTTTTTTGAGCGTTTCGGCTTTGTCGGTGTTTTCCCATGGGAATTGAACGTCATCGCGTCCAAAGTGACCATAGGCAGCTGTCTTGCGGTAGATGGGGCGGCGCAGATTTAAGTCGCGGATGATGGCGCCGGGGCGCAGGTCAAAGTTTTCGGTGACGAGTTTTGCAATTTTCTCGTCCGCAATTTTTGCCGTGCCAAAGGTTTCCACATTGACGGAGAGCGGGTGCGCTACGCCGATGGCGTAAGCGACCTGCACTTCCACGCGGTCAGCTAGCCCGGCAGCCACGACGTTCTTGGCAACATAGCGGGCGGCATACGCGGCGGAGCGGTCCACCTTCGTGGGGTCTTTTCCGCTGAACGCGCCGCCGCCATGACGTCCCATGCCGCCGTAGGTATCTACAATGATTTTGCGTCCGGTCAATCCGGCGTCGCCCATCGGTCCGCCGACAACGAAGCGCCCGGTGGGGTTCACATAAATTTTGAGGTTCTTGTCCACCATCTCTTTGGGCAATACGGGGTTGATGACATGCTCAATGATGGCGGCGCGGATGTCTTCTTGTGAAATGTCCGGCGCGTGCTGGGTGGAGATAAGCACGGTGTCCACGCGCTTCGGTTTGCCGTTGGAATATTCAATGGTCACTTGGCTTTTGCCGTCCGGGCGCAGCCAATCTAACGTGTTGTCTTTGCGAACTTCGCTCAGGCGGCGGGAGAGTTTGTGCGCCAGATAAATGGGCATGGGCATGAGGGTGGCGGTTTCGTTGCAGGCAAAGCCGAACATCATGCCTTGGTCGCCCGCGCCAATTTTATCTATGTCGTCTTTGTCGCCGCCCTTCGATTCGAGCGACTGGCTGACGCCCATGTCAATGTCGGGGCTTTGGCTGGCAACGGCGGAAAGCACGCCGCAGGTGTTGCCGTCAAAGCCTTTTTTGGCGCGGTCGTAACCGATTTCGGTGACAACCTTGCGGACGAGTTCGTCAAAGTTTACAAAGGCTTTGGTGGTAATTTCGCCCAGCAGCATCACATAGCCGGTCTTGGTGGCGGTTTCGCACGCCACGCGCGAATAGGGGTCCTGCTCAAAACAAGCGTCTAAGACCGCATCGGAGATTTGGTCGCACATCTTATCGGGGTGACCCTCGGTCACGGATTCAGACGTGAACATCAAACTCGGCGAAGACATAAAGGTATTGCTCATTGTTTTTTTTCTCCTTAGAAAAATAAAATTGCCCTTTCAACGTGCTGAAAGGGCAATCTATTCAAGATATGAACCCTCTCATCTCCCAGAAATCTTTCTGTCGGATTTGGCACCATATTCAACTTGCGTTGACTGGTTGTCGAGGCATCGCAGGGCCGTTCCCTCCGCCTCTCTGGATAAGAGCGCCGCATGTAGGGCTATGAAATTTGCGCCGAGATAATACCATAGGAATACTAGCGCGTAAAGAATTTTATTGGCAAGGTATAATCTTTTTACGTTTTTCTTTATTACGGAGGCTTCTATGTTAAACGGCGGATTGATTGTTGTGTTCCTGTTAATTTTGATTGTGGTCGGCGCAAATGCGTTGATGTTTGCCGCCGCGCGCGGCGCCTTTCGCGGCGACTCAAATTTATTCAGTTCCTTAAACGCGCCGCAAAAAAAAGACGGCGAGATGAGCGAGCTGCGCCGCCGCGTGAAAGCGCTGGACGATGAAGATGAGTCTGATGGCGGGTAGTACAAACGCGCTCTTATAAAACTTCTATATAACATTCAGCCAATCTTAATCCCTGTTTGGTATCTTACTGCTTGGAGGCTCTTCTTATGAATAAAACAGCAAAGTACATTTTTCTTGCTTTTGTCGTTCTTGCCGTAGGGTTGGGCGCATTTGCGGGCGGCTTTATTGCCGGTCATCTTTTACCGTTGAGTACGCCCGCTTTGGATAACCTGCCTGCATTAACGCAACCCCCCGCCACCGCCGAACCGCAGCAACAAGCCGCCACCCCGCCGGAGTATCAGAGCTTGTTTGCGCCATTTTGGGAGGCGTGGAATCTCGTCCATCAAAATTATGTGGACCAGCCCGTAGATGATGTTGCGCTGATGCGCGGCGCAATTAACGGCATGATGGGCGCGCTCGGCGACCAACATTCTTCCTATATGAATCCTGAACAGTTCGCCGAAGCCAATTCCAGTTTGGAAGGCGAGTACGAAGGCATTGGCGCGTATGTGGACACAACCACCGAATACCTGACCATCACCAACCCCATGCCCGACTCGCCCGCCGAAAAAGCGGGGCTAAAACCCGGCGATGAAGTAGTCGCCATTGACGGCGAAGATATGACTGGCATCCCCGCCGTGCTGGCGCGCCGCAAAGTGCTTGGACCGGCGAACACAGTCGTCCACCTCACCATTCGCCGCCCCGATGAAAAAGAACTGCTGGAATTTGACGTGACCCGCGCCAAAATCACAGTCGCTTCTTCCACAGGGAAAATGCTCGACAACGGCGTGGCATACATTCAAATTACCACCTTTGGCACAAATACCACGCCGGAACTACTCGCCGCGTTAAAAGACTTGATGGCGCAGAACCCCAAAGGAATTATTTTAGATTTGCGCGATAACGGCGGCGGCTACTTGGAGACCGCCGTAGAAGTCACCTCTCAATTTGTGGGCGATGGCGTCGTCCTATACGAAGAATATGGAGACAAGACGCGCGTCACCTACGATGTCGAATCTGGCGGCTTGGCGACTGATGCCGCCATCCCGATGGTGGTTCTCATCAACGAATATTCCGCCTCCGCTTCCGAAATTGTAGCGGGCGCATTGCAAGACCACGGACGCGCAAAACTGGTCGGCGTTACCTCCTATGGCAAAGGCTCGGTCCAAAATTGGATTCCGCTGGAAGGCGAAAACGGCGCGGTCCGAATCACCATTGCCCGTTGGTTAACTCCCAACGAACGCACCATTCACGAAGTGGGCATTACGCCGGATGTTACGGCGGAATTAACCGAAGAAGATATTGCCGCCAAACGCGACCCGCAATTAGACAAAGCGATAGAAACGCTTTTAGGAATGATAAAGTAAAAACGGTTTTTGATTGAGACCTTGAAGAGAAAGGATGCTCTATGTTTTTTGACCCAACTTATTTGATGTTCATGATTCCCGCCTTCCTGTTGATGAGCGCCACTTCGTGGTACGTCAAACATGCCTACAACAAGTGGAGTCGCGTCCGCGCCGCCAGCGGGCTGACGGGCGCGCAAGCCGCCGAGCGGCTCATCTCGACGGGCGGGTTATACGGCTTAAGCATTCGCGGCGTAAACGGCAATTTGACCGACCATTACGACCCGCGCAACAAAACGCTTTTCCTTTCTCCCGGCGTGGCGCAAGTTCCCTCGGTGGCTTCGGTTGCCATCGCCGCGCATGAACTCGGTCATGCCCAACAAGACGCGGAAGGATACTTTCCGCTTAAGTTTCGTTCGGCGCTTGTGCCTATCGTCAATATTGGCTCCAATCTTGGCTGGGTTTTAATTCTCGCCGGTTTATTCCTGCGTTGGACAAACTTGGCTTGGCTGGGCGTTTTGGTTTTCTCCGGCGGAGCGTTGTTTGCGCTCGCAACCCTGCCAGTGGAATTTAACGCCTCTGCCCGCGCCAAAGAATTGCTCTGGCAGACTGGCATTATCTCCACCGAAGAAGAGCGGCGCGGCGTCAGCGCCGTCCTCAACGCCGCTGCGCTCACTTACGTTGCCGGTCTGGTCACCGCCATGATGCAGCTGCTCTACTATGTGACGTTGGTCAGCGGCATGGGCAGACGCAGAGACTAAATAAAATAAAAAAAACTCCGCGCCATGCGCGGAGTTTTTTCATTCAAGCGCTCTATCCGTGCCGCGCCATAAAACGTTCCATGCGGCGTAACGCCTCTTCAATTTGACTGTACTCGGTGGCGTAACAGGCGCGCACAAAGCCCTCGCCGCCCGCGCCAAAAGCGCTGCCCGGCACAACCGCTACTTTTTCTTCCTTTAACAAAGTCTCGGCAAAGGTCTCATCATCCATGCCGGAAGCGCGAATATCGGGAAAGGTATAAAACGCGCCGCGCGGCTCAAAGGTTGCCAAGCCCAATTTGTTTAACCCGTCCACCAACAAGCGGCGGCGGCGGTCATATTCCGCCACCATTTGACGCACATGCGGTTCGCCGCTTTTTAGCGCTTCAATTGCCGCGTCTTGCGCTGTGGTCGGCGCGGACATAATGGTATATTGATGCACGCGCATTAAGCCTTGCATTAAATCTTTTGGTCCGCAAGCGTAGCCAATGCGCCAGCCCGTCATGGCGTAAGCCTTGGAAAAACCGCCCAGCAGAATTGTGCGGTTTTTTAATTCCTCGCTTAACGCGGGGAAGCAGACATGCTCAAAGCCGTACACAAGGCGGTCATAAATCTCATCCGAAACGACAACCAAATCATGCTCTTCGGCAATTTTGCCAATTTCCAACATCACCTCGCGCGGCGCAACCGCGCCCGTTGGGTTAGATGGATAGCCAATGAAGATGGCTTTTGTGCGCGGCGTAATCGCCTTGCGAATATCATCCGGGTCTATGGTGAAGTTGTTCTCCGCCCGCGCCGGAATTTCCACCGGAACGCCGCCCGCTAAAATCACCTCCGCTTGATACGCCACAAAACACGGCGTGGGGATGATGACCTCGTCGCCCTGTTCTAGCAGCGCGGTAAAGGTTAAATACAGCGCTTCAGAAACGCCCACTGCCGCAATCACCTCGCTGGCGGGGTCATAACTGACGTTGTAGAGATTTTTCAAATTCTCCACAATGCCCTGCCGCAATTCTATCTTTCCATTATTAGAGGTGTAATGCGTCTCGCCGTTTTGCAGCGAGCGAATCCCCGCTTCCAGAATGGGCTGCGGCGTGGTGAAATCCGGCTCGCCAATGCCTAAGGAAATAACATCTTTCATCGTGGCGACAATATCAAAAAATTTCCGAATGCCGCTTGGTTTTAACCCCGCTACGCGCTGCGCCAGTTTTCTTTTGGATACGGTTTGTTCCAACATCCAATGCTCCTTTATTAAAAAGTAACGCCGCTGTTATCGCCAATGTTGAGCGATGCAGGCGTGTTTTTTGACGTTGCGGATACGCGGCAAGCGCGTCCAATTAACGAATGATTTAACGCCGCGTTTTCTATGACGGTCTGGCTTTCAATCACGCTGTCTGAGATGACCGCCCCGCGAATTTGGCAGCCCGCGCCAATGGAAACATGCGGTCCAATGACCGAGTCTTCTATTTGCGCGTCTGGCGCTAAGGACACCGGCGGAATGATTTTAACGCCGAGCAGGTTGGGCGCGGCAGGTTGAATGCGATTGAGTAGAATTTTATTGGTTTCCAGAGTCGCTTCAATGGTGCCGGTATCCAGCCACGAGTTGATTCTCTCCGTCCGAATCTTCGCGCCGTTCTTAATCATAATGGAGATGGCGTCCGTCAAAAAATATTCATTTTTGAGCATCACGCCGCGCTGCATTTGTTCCTCAATAGCGGCGAGCAGTTGTTCGGCGCTTTTGAAGTAATAACAGCCCACCACGACGAGGTTGTTTTCTTTGTCCTGCGGCTTTTCGATAAAGCGCGTTACCCAGCCATCGTTGCCTAATTCCGCCACGCCAAAGCGGCGCGGGTCTTCCACGGGCATGACCCATGCCGCCCCGTCCGCTTTTTCTGCGGCGAGGAAGGAGAAATCTGTTTCCATTAATGTGTCAGAAAAGCACATAATCATCGGTCCGCGCAGATGTTCGCGGGCAAGCCATAGCGCGTGAGATTGCCCCTTCATTTCGTGCTGCGTTACATAATGCGCCTTCATGTTTGGGTAGCGTTCTTTTATGAAGGGCGGAATTTGCATCTCGCCGAGATAAGGTCCAAGCACAAAGATGTATTCGGCGTTTTGCGGGTCGGGCAAGGTTTGGAACATATCCAGCAAATGTTCGAGCGAGGTTTTGCCTGCCACGCTGACGAGCGGCTTGGGCTTGCTCCATGTATGCGGGCGCATTCGCGTTCCCCAGCCCGCCATGGGAATCACAATTTTTAATGTCTCGGACAAGATGTTTCTCCCAAAGTGAATTTGTTTTCATTTTAACTTATAATCCCGCTTATGAGCGATAACTGGAATATGCTAGGGCATGAATGGGCGGTGGATATGTTGCGTCAGCATGTGCGGCGCGGCGAGGTTCGTCACGCCTATTTATTTTGCGGCGCGCGCGGAGTGGGGCGGCGCGCGCTGGCGCTGCGCCTCGCGCAAGCCTTGAACTGTACTCAACCGTTGGGCGCGGGGCTGCCTTGCGGCGTTTGCCGCGACTGCAAACAAATTGAGGGGCTGCGCCATCCAGACGTAAGTTTTATAGAGCCGACTATCGTTGACCCTGATAAACACGGCGAACTGATTCCCCACGAGTATGGCGAAATTCGCATTGACCAAATTCGCAATTTGCAAAAAACGCTGAATTTAAGACCTTATCAGGCAAAATATCGCGTTTTGATATTTCCCCGTTTTCAACAGGCAAACGCCCCCGCCGCCAACGCGCTGCTCAAAACTTTGGAAGAAGCGCCCGCGCACGCGGTTCTCTTACTCACCGCCGATACGCCCGAACAACTCTTGCCCACCATTGTTTCTCGCTGTGAGGTGTTGCGACTGCGCCCGCTTTCCTTAGACGCGATTGAATCGGATTTGTTGGCGCGCGGCGCGGACGCAGACCGCGCCCGTCTGCTGGCGCATCTCTCCGGCGGAAGACCCGGTTACGCGCGCCGCCTGCTGGAAGATGAATCTCTTTTGGAAAAACGCAACGAGCGCCTGAATGACTTGCAAACTCTGCTGCCCGCTTCGCTGGCGCAAAAATTTGCCTACGCTGAAAAACTTGCCAAAGATAAAGATGCCATGCGCCAAACCTTGCTCATCTGGCTGACCTATTGGCGGGATGTGATGTTGCGCGCCGCGCAGGCGGACGCGCCGCTAACGAACATAGACTTAAACATGGAAATTGAATTTCTTGCCGGACGCCTAGACCTGCCTGCCGCGCGCCGCCTCACGCGCAGCGTGGAATCCGCTCTAGACCGCATGGAAAAAAACGTCAATGCCCGCCTGCTGCTTGAAAACTTATTGATGGATTTTCCAAAAGCGTAAATTGCTCCTGCGCTTCATCTACTGCTATAATATCCCTGCCCGTGACGACTCTCTATCAAAGCAGGTATCCGTCCATGATTTACCCTTCCCCCTCCTTTTGCTAAATGAAGCCGTGAAATTTTCACGAGCCTATATTCTCTTTAATCTGTTGCAGCCTCCCAACCTGTAACCTTAAAACCTGCAACCTTAAAAAACTATGAACCAAAATCGTATTACCGACAACCTAGACGTTCTACTTAACGTCCTCCCCGCGAACATTCGCCATGCGGTGGAGAAAATCAACAACAACGATAAACTGCTCGAAGTCGTCATAGACCTTGGGCGAGTCCCCACTGCGCGTTTTGTCGAAAGTGAAATTACATTGCTGGATAAAGAAATTACCCGCGCCGAAATTGACCACATCACCGAGCGCATCGGCGACTTTGACGCGGACAATCGCGCCGGCATGGAACGCACCCTACACCGCATTTCCGCCATCCGCAATCGGCGCGGAGTCATCGTGGGCTTAACCTGCCGCGTGGGGCGCGCCGTTTACGGCACGGTGGACATCATTCAAGACATCATCGAGTCTGGCAAATCCGTCCTCATTCTTGGTCGCCCCGGCGTGGGCAAAACCACCCTGCTGCGCGAAGCCGCGCGCATCCTCGCCGAACATAAACGTGTCGTCATCGTAGATACTTCCAATGAAATTGGCGGCGATGGAGACGTGCCGCACCCCGCCGTAGGCAAGGCGCGCAGAATGCAAGTCCGCGAACCCATGCTGCAACATGAAGTGATGATTGAAGCGGTGGAAAATCACAACCCCGAAGTTATCGTCATTGACGAAATTGGGCGCGAGCTCGAAGCCCTCGCCGCGCGCACCATTGCGGAACGCGGCGTGCAACTCATTGGCACGGCGCACGGTCAAACGCTGGATAACCTGCTGCTCAACCCCACGCTCTCCGACCTTGTCGGCGGCATTGAGGCGGTGACTCTCTCTGATGAAGAGGCGCGGCGGCGCGGCACACAAAAGACCGTCCTCGAAAGACGCGCCCCGCCCACCTTTGATGTGCTGATAGAAATTCAACACCGCCAGCGCTTCGCCATTCATCTGGATATTATGTCCGCAGTGGACGCGCTGCTGCGAGACGCGCCGCTCGCCCCAGAGATTCGCTCCATTGGCGAAACGGGCGAAATTCAGATAGAAAAAGCCGCGCCGCCGAAACTCGCCGCCAAAGTGGAAACGCCTGCGCGGCGCGGACGCGCAACTCTCCCTACCCGCGAAGAGACTCCCACGCCTCAACCGATTCGCCCCGCAGCGCCCGCCGCGTCCGCTCCCGTTGGCGCAAAACTTCCCGCTGTGCGCGTCTATCCCTATGGCGTGGCGCGGAATCGACTCATGCAAGCCGCAAAAAAACTGGGCGTGCCAGCCTCCGTAGTGACAGACGTGAACGAAGCGAACGCCCTCGTCACCTTGCGGACGTACTACCGCAACCGCGAGCAACCCATTGTGGAAGCCGAACAGCGCGGAATGCCCATCTACGTTTTGCGCGCCAACACAGTCGTTCAAGTGGAGCAGTTCCTCACGGACTTGTACAACCTGAGCGAACATCAACCCGCGCGCGACAGCATGGACGACGTGCGCCAACAAACCCAGCAAGCCATCGCCGCTGTGTTGAGCGGCGAGCGCTGGGTGGATTTACCGCCCGGCACTTCGCTGGTGCGCCGCCTGCAACACGAGCTCGCGCGCAACGCCGAACTCATCAGCCACTCTTACGGCAAAGAACCAAGAAGGCACGTCAGAATCTTCCGCGAATAAAATAGACCGCCGAGTTTTTACAAGAAACTCGGCGGTCTAAAACTTTGACGCATTATTCGCTTGCATGTATAATTTTTAAGTTCATTAAGCCTAGATAAAGGAAACTTATGGCGCTGCGCGGAAATTTACGAGACTTCACGGTCACTCAATTGCTCAACCTGATTAATCTTGCCAACCGAACCGGCACATTAATCTTGGACGGACCCTCCGAGCAGGCTCACCTTGCCTTTCGAGACGGCAAACTCGCTTACGCGCGCGTGGGCAAAGAGGACGGCAGTTTGGCGCTGGTCTTGCATAAAGCCAATAAAATTAACGCGAACCAGTACCGCGCCATTGCCGACCGCGCCGGACAAATGACCGATAAAGAACTCGGCTTGCTGCTCATCAACGCGGGCTATGTAACCCAAGAAGATATTTTGCTCAACTTGCAAAAATATTTTACCGACTTAGTTCGCAAACTTTTCACTTGGGTTGAAGGCTTCTTCCGTTTTGAAAACGAAATCCTCCCCCCGCAAGACCGCATCAACGTCCGCCTAGACCTTGAAAACATCATCATCGAAGGCTCGCGCCAACTGCGCGAGCTGGAACATCTGCAAGACGAAATTCCCAGCCTGGATATGGCGCTCAAATTCACCGACCGCCCGCTTAGCAACGTCAACTTAAGCGTGGATGAGTGGAAAGTGGTGAAATTTGTGGACCCAAAAAACACCATGCGCCAGATTGGCAAAACCAACGGGCTGAGCGATATTGAAGTGCGCCGCATTGTCTATGGGCTATTACAAGCCGGACTGGTGGAAATGACTCGCCCCGCAGGCGTGGTTCAAGCGCCCAACCCCAAACAATTCCCCACTCAAGACAAAGACGAGCAAAAGACGCTCATCAACAAATTAATTGGACGTATTCGCACGCTGTAATTATTTGCATTTATAAGGATAGAAATTATGAAAACTGTCAAAATGGTTGTTACGGGTCCGTTCAGCGCCGGCAAAACGCAATTTATTCAATCGGTTAGCGAAATTGACGTGGTTGCCACTGAACGCAAAATTTCCTCAGACGAGGAGCGCTCGGTAAAATCCGCGACTACCGTTGCCATGGACTTTGGGCGCATCACGGTGGATAACGACCTAGTTCTCTACCTGTTTGGCACGCCCGGGCAAAAACGCTTTGACTTCATGTGGGAGATTTTATCCGAAGGCATGTTGGGCTTCATCGTCATGGTGGACAGCACCCGCCCGGAGACTTTCCGCGAGGCGCGCTCTATCCTTGAAACCTTTCGCGCTTACGCGCCCACGCCCTTCGTAGTCGCCGCCAACAAGCAAGACGTGGAAGACGCATGGGACATGGAAGACATTCGCCATGCGTTGCGGCTTGATAGCAATACCAAACTTTTGCCTTGTGTCGCCACGAAGCGTGATACAGTTAAGGAAGTTCTGCTCCAATTGCTATACAGCATCTTAACGGAGATGGACCTAGACAAATAAAAGAACGGATGTGCTGCGCGCTGTGTCTTCCATTACCACCGACCAAGGGATAGTTCACTACGAAGTTTACGGACGGGGACGTCCGGTCATTTTGTTACATGGTTGGCTTGGCTCGTGGGGGCTTTGGCAGGAAACAATGGCGTACCTCGGCGCGTTTTACCGCACCTACGCCATGGACTTTTGGGGCTTTGGCGAATCGGGCAAAAAACGCGAGACCTACGCCGTCTCTGACTTCGTCAGTTTAGTCAATCAATTTATGGACCAGCTCGGCATTGTTCATGCGCCGCTTGTGGGGCATAGCATGGGCGGCACGGTTAGTCTTTCGGTGGCAATCCAATACCCGGAGCGCGTTAGCAAGGTGGTGGTGGTAGGCTCGCCTATTGTCGGCTCTTCGCTTGCGCCGCTGCTCAAATTGGCGGGTTATCGTTCCATTGCCTTCTTCCTCTTTAACATGATGGGACCCTTCCGCGCGTTTATGAAATACTACTACTCGCGGCTCATCTGCAAAGACCCGCGCTTTCCAGACATGATGGATAGAGACCTCTCGCGCACTACGTTGGAATCTTTCCTGTTATCCATTGCGTCGCTGCGCCGCACCGACCTCAGACCGCTGCTCCCTCAGGTCAAAATTCCCGCCATGGGCATTTACGGCGACAAAGATTTAATTGTTCATCCCCAACAGTGGATGCCGATGCAGCAAGGCATTCCCCACGCGCAAATTGAGCGCTTTCCCAACGCGGGGCATTTTCTCATGTTAGAAGAGCCGTCTCTCTTTACGCAAAAACTTAAAACTTTTTTGGATGAGCCTCTACCCAAAAAAGAGCAAACGAATTTGTAAAAGACCTTTTGCAAAGGTCTTTTTTGTTTGCAAAATAAAATGATTTTATCTATCTGCTAGACGCTCTTTACGCCGCGACTTCGTGCGAATTGCATACTTTGATTTATAATTGCCCTCATGCTTAAAGTAATTCTTCAAGCCGACAACGTCATCATGCCTTTTTGCGAACCGGCGCGCGAGTTGCGGATTCAAAATAAGCCGCTTTGGCTGCATCAACGCAATGCGCTGGCAAAGTATACAACGCGCGAATTGGAGTTAAAGAAGAACGACCGTTTACAGCCCGTGCGCGAAGAGACCATTATTTACCGCGACAATCTCTTCTTTGACGAGGCTTACATTGAAGAATTTATGCGCCAGGCGCTTAAATCAAAACGTCCGGTGCGCGCCGCCTTTCAAGCCAACGACCCCGCGTTTCGAGAACATGCCTTGCCGCTTTCCACTTCTTACACGCCCGCAGGAAATTTATACCTTGCCGATTTATGGTACTACCCCAACGGACCTGAAGCCCGCGTAGAACCGCTGGTGATAGACCCGCAAACCCGCGAGATTGGTTACTATCATGTGCCAACGTACATGGCGGCAGATACCAGCGGCGACCTTGTATTCCAAGTTCCCCTGCGGACGTTGATTGCCATTGACTCATGGGTGCATATCTTTGTGGCGGATACTATCTTTGGGCAATTTGGACGCGGCGCGCGGTTTGAAAAACGACTAAAAGAAGACCTGCTCTTCAAAATGAAAATCATTGCCAAAGCAATTTACGAAGGCAGGCAAGTGTTGGAATGTTCGGAACTGGTGCAGGTGGGGAAAAACTGCGTCATTGACCCAAGCGCAATTATTCACGGACCAACCATCATAGGAGATAACGTCACCATTAACGCGGGCGCGGTGATTGAAAACTGCATCATTGGCGACCGCGTGAACATCTCGCAAGATGTGCAACTGATGTTGTGCGTTATTGGAGACGGCGCGTTTTTGCCTTTTCGCGCCTCGCTGTTTATGACGACCCTCATGGATAGCAGCATGGTGGCGCAAAATACCTGCCTGCAAATGTGCGTGGTCGGCAGAAATACTTTTATTGGCGCAGGTTCTACATGGACAGATTACAACCTCATCCCTGCGCCCATCCGCGCGCGGGACGGCAATGGAAAACTAGCGGACGCAAACCGTCCGGTTTTGGGCGGCTGCGTGGGGCATAACTGCCGCATTGGTTCCGGCATGATTATCTACCCGGCGCGCACGATTGAGTCGGACGTGGTGCTGGCGGCTTCCAAAGAGCGTCGCGTTATTGACAGAGACGTGAGCTTTGCCGAGAGCGACCATCACCGCCTTAAGTTTTCTTACGCGCACCAAACGCCCTATCACAAGAAAGAGGAATTGGAATCTTGGTAATACAATCTAATGGATAGTTTCGCCTTCATCATTCACCCCGTTGACCCCAAGCGAGACGTGAGTCGCAAATTTCCGTTTTTAGGGAAAGTTCTCAACGAAAAGCAGATAGATTTTTTCTCCACCTTTTTTCCCCCGGTCTATATTTCGGAGATTGAAGGAATTACCTCACAAGCCACAGGCAAAACCATCAAAGGATGGTTTATAGCCTGCCCTTATACGCCGCGCCGCATGATGCAATTGCCTGAGCGCGTTGTCTATCGTAAAATTATTCAAACCGGAAGAATGGCGGAGCGCTTGGGCGCAAACATGCTCGGTTTGGGCGCGTTCACTTCCGTAGTGGGAGACGCGGGCGTGACAATAGCCAACCGCCTCAACATCCCCGTCACTACCGGGGATTCGTACACGGTGGCAATGGCTGTGCAAGCCATCCGCGAGGCGGCGCGGGTGATGAACATTCGCATGGAGGAAGCGACTGTGGCGGTGGTGGGCGCAACGGGCGCTATTGGGCGCGTGTGCGCCGCGCTCATTGCCGAAGAAGCGGCGCGGGTGGTCTTCATTGCGCGGGACGAGAAAAAACTCGCCGCGTTGAAGGAAAAAATTAGCCCGAAGGCGCGCGGCGAGATTTCCATCAGCACGAAGATGGAAGCGCTGAAAGACGCTCAGTTAATTTTGACCGTGACCAGCGCGCTGCATGATGTGATTCGCCCTGAATATTTGCGCGCGGGCAGCGTAGTTTGCGATGTGGCGCGCCCCCGCGATGTTTCTGCAATGGTCGCCAAAGCAAGAGATGATATATTAGTCATCGATGGCGGCATGGTGGATGTGCCGGGCAATGTGAATTTTCATTTTGACTTTGGCTTTCCGTCCGGCAAGGCGTATGCTTGCATGGCAGAAACGATTGCGCTTACGCTGGAAGGTCGTTTTGAAGATTACACGGTCGGCAAGGAACTCACCTTGGAGCGCGCGCAAGAGATTACCGCCATTGCGGCGCGGCATGGTTTTAAGATGAGCGGTTTTCGCTCGTTTGAAAAAGAAGTAACGCAACAACAAATTGAAACTGTTTTGAAGAACGCCCGTCAAGGGTCGTGAATTCGGTCTATGGAGGCTCATCATGGGTAATCCCCGCCTTTTGGTTGTAGAAGACGATATTGACATTGCAAATATGCTTAAAATCTACTTCACGGGTTTGAAGTTTGACGTGGATGTAGCCAACCGCGGCGGCGATGCGCTGGACAAAACCAAGCATGTCTTGCCGCATTTAATTGTATTAGACATCATGTTGCCGGACATTGACGGTTATGAAGTCTGCCGCAATTTACGCACCAGCACGCGCACCAGCCATATTCCCGTTATCTTTCTAACTCAGAAGGACGAGCGCAGCGATAAACTGCAAGGGCTAGAACTTGGCGCGGATGATTACATTACCAAGCCGTTTGACATTGAAGAGTTAAAGTTGCGCGTGCAAGGCGCTATTCGCCGCTCTGAGCGCGAAAGCCTAACCGACCCGCGTTCTGGTTTGCCCGCCGGACGATTGATTGAAGAACAACTGCGCCGCATCATCCGCGAGGAAAACTGGGCGCTGCTGGATTTGCGGATTAATAATTTTGAAGCCTTCAAAGACGTATATGGATTTGTCGCAGGCGATGACGTGATTCGCTTCGCTTCCATGCTGATTGGCGAGGTGGTGGACGAGGCGGGCTCTACCAGCGACTTCATTGGACACGCGGGCGGCGATAACTTCATCATCATCACCTCAAACGAAGCCGCGCCTGTCATCCGCCAAAAAATTAAAGCGCGTTTTGCCGAGGAAGTGCAAAGTCACTACAACTTTATAGACCGCCAGCAAGGGTTTATTCAAGCGCCCACGCCCGAAGGCGGCGTGGAAAAAGTGGGCTTTATGACCATTGCCACCGGCTTGGTCTCGCCTGCTACGCAATCCTTCTCTGACATTCGAGAAATTACCGAACTCGCGGCAGAAGCTCGCCGCCAAGATTCCGCCGCCGCGTAGGCTGTCGCTATGCTCTCTGGTCTCGCCGTTGGTTCCGCCGTCATTGGGCTGGTATTCATCATACTGGTCTTGGCGGTTTTGCGCCTTGTGCCAAAACCCGGCGAGGTAGATAAACCCGAAAAGGCGGCGCGGACTCTCTTCCCCACGACGTTAGAGCAATCTGCCGAAGCGACCTTGCTCATTCAATCTGGCGGGCGCGTAGAATACATGAGCGACTTGGCGCGCGCTTTCTTTGACGTGCGTCCGCGCGAACCGTATGATTTAGAGCGCCTTGCGCGGCGCGTTCGCCCTGCTGAAGATTTTTTGAACCTGTGCGCCGCGCCCGGTCAAAAAAGACTCTCCATTGGCGGAAAACTCTTTGATGTTTCATCCTATCAAGTTCCGGGCGAAATTCCCGTTATGCTGGTCTCTTTGCGTAGCAAAGAGTTTTCATCCATCTTTGAACATGCCGAAGGCGGCGCATCGTCTGAAATCTTAAAAATAGTCGCCGATTTCAGCCAAGCCATCACCGCCAGTTTAGACCTTGCGGCAACCGCGCGCGCGGTGATAGATAACGTGAGCCGCCTCATTCCCGCCGATGTGATTCAAATTAAATTGTGGGACGCCGCCCGCCAAACTTTAACTCCCTACGAGATAGACCGCGAGGGAACTTTTTCTCCATTTGGAAAACTAACCGAAACGCTTATTGCGCAGCGCGCCCCGCTCTTAATCACAAACATTGAACCGGAATTGCGCCAGCAAGACGAAACCCTTGCCGTGCAGTCCTATTTAGGAATTCCGTTGATGGCGGGCGGTCTATGGGTGGGCGCGTTAGAAGCCGGGCAAGCCAACGCCGCCACGCTAGACCAGCGTCACTTGGAACTTTTGCAAGTAGTCTCCGGGCAGGCTGCGGTTGCCCTTCGCAACGCCAAACTTTACGATGAAGAGCAGAAACGCGCCGCCGAACTCGCCGGTTTGGCAAAATTAAATCAAATGCTGGGCGCGGCGCAAGACGCGCGCCGTTTGTATGACCGTCTGGTGGAAAGCGCCGCCCCGTTGTTTGATGCGGACATGGTCGGCTTTCTGCTTTACGATGACGCAAAACACACCTTAGAGGCGAAGAATCCTTTCCGCGGGCTGCCGAATCACCTCCTCGATATGTTCCGCGCCGCCATCCCGCCAAACAGTCCCGCAGAACAAATCATCGTCAGCCAAAATCCGCTATTGACCTTAAACGCCGCAGCGGATGAAAACTGGCGCGCGTTGGGTCTTTCGGATATTGCCCTCGCCGCTAGTTTGCGCGACATTGCGCTGATTCCGCTCATCTCCTCCGGGCGTTCTTTGGGCTACCTCCAAGTTGGACATCATCGGCGCGGCGCGGCTGCCTTCACGCAAGAAGAACTGCGCCTGATGAATATAGTCGCCAGCCAGTCCGCCGCGATTATAGAAAATGTTTTACTGCTCACTCAATCGCGCAACCGCGCCGCCCGCGCAGACGCGCTGCAAAAGATTGCCAGTTTGGCAAGCTCTGGCTCCGCGCTGGACGAAATTTTCAAACATTCCGTGCCGCAGTTGGCGCACTTATTGCAAGCCGATATGAGCGCTCTCTTTTTGATAGACGAAGCGCGCGGCGAATTGCGCCTGCGGCGCGAATCGGCGTTTGGCGTGCCGGAATCTGCGCCCGCCGCGCTGACGCAAATTTTTATGAACGACCCAAAATTCCCTCACACGGTTGCGGGTAGCGGCAAGCATTTTACGTCTGGAAAACTCAGCGCCGACCGGCGCGTTTTGGCTTTATATCGCCCGTTGGTGACTACGCTGCACATTGAATCGGCGATTGTCGTCCCGCTAATTGCGCGCAACCGCAGCATTGGCGAGTTGATGATTGGCAGTTACAAAGTTGAGCAGTTTAATAATTTAGATTTACAAACGGCGCTCAGCGCCGCCAGTTATTTGGCTACGGCGGTGGAGTCGGCGAACTTAATCTCTCAAACGGATGAAATGCTGCGCCGCCGCGTGGAGCGCCTTGCGACTATCTCGCGGTTTAGCCGCGAACTGGGCGCGTCCCTTGAAATTAATAGCCTCTTGCAAATTATTCACAATGAAGCCTTGAACGCCGTGAGCGCCGATTGCTGTTCCGCGCTAACTTTTGACCCAAATCGCGCGGATGCGCTCTCAATTCAATTTGTCAGCGGTTGCCAGGTGAATCGCAAGTTGACTCCTTTGGAAGAAACGATTTTGCAAAATGGCGAAGCGCAAATGATTGGCGACTACTCGCAGGAGGGCATCTTCCCCCCGCACGAGGGCGCGCGCTCCGCCATCATTGCGCCTATCACCTATCAGCGCAAAAAATTGGGCATCATTAACGTTCACAGCGCCCGCCCAAACTTTTTTAACGCAGAAGGGGTGGACTTAATTTCCGCGTTGGCTTTGGAAGCGGGCGTGGCATTAAACAACGCGCAGCGCTATCAAATTGAAAAAAGCGGCGCGGAACAAACGCGCCGCCGCGCAGAGGCTCTGACTTATTTGAGCGAGTTGAACTACAACATGGACGAGGAGCAGTCTGCGGAGAGGATTCTACAAGCCATCGCGCAGGGCGTTTCCAAAGTCACGTCTTTTCGCGTGGCGTTAATCAGCCTCTTGGAAGCAGACTCCGGTTTATTGCGGCGCGTCTCCGCTGTGGGAATTCCGCAAGACAAACAAATTGAATTGTTCTCGCGCAAGCAGCCGTTGAGCAGCGTGCAGCAAATTATGAAGCCGGAATTTAAGGTCAGCCGCTCGTACTTTATTCCCGCGGATGATTTTCCTGTTGTTCCGTCAGATGTGCATATCGTTACGCTGGATGTGAGCGCGCCGGAGTCTATCCCCGCATCGGAAGCGTGGAATCCGAAAGACGCGCTGGTGATTCCCATGGAAAACGCGCAGGGCGAAATTGTCGGCATCATCAGTTTGGATGACCCGCAAAACGGGCGGCGACCTGATTCCGCCACGCTGGAATCGGCGGAGGCGTTTGCCGCGCAGGCGGCGTTTTTCATCGCCGCCAGTCAAAAGAGAAAAGACCTGCAAGCCAGCATAGAATCGCTGACGGCGGGGTTGCAACGCCAACAAAATTTGCTTTCTATTACGCAAAACGACTTGCCAGTTTTACTGCGTAAAGATTTAGAGCAAACTATCTCCCTGCATAATTTAGACCGCCGCGCCCAGCGCGTTCGCGCCGGTTTGGCAATTACCGAATCAGTCAGCCGTCAATTAGACGCCGCCTCTGCCCTCTCTGCGTTGGGGCGCGAGACTTTAACGCAGTTGGAAATGTCTGTGGCGCTGGTTGCGGAAAACACGCCGGAAGGTCCGCGTCTGTTGCATGTGTTGGGAAACTTGCCGCGTTCCACGAACGTGGAATCTCTCTTCGGTCAGCGCAACCCGTTACGCGCCTGTCTTCAAAATGGCAAGCCGATTCTCGTTGCCAGTTTGGACGAGAGCGAAGAATGGCGCGACTCTACGCTCTTAACTGCCTTGCGCGCCAAAGCGGTGATTTGCCTGCCCATTTTTGTGGAAAATAAAGTGGTCGCCGCCATGCTGGCGGTAAACCCAGAGCCGATGTCTGAGTTCAAAGAGGAAGACCGCCAAGTCTATCTGCAAATTTCACAGCAGACTTCCATCATCCTGCAAAATATTTCCCTGTTGAATCAAACCCGCCGCCGCTTGGAAGAAGTGAACCTGCTGCTCGATTTCAGCCGCAGCCTTTCTGGTTTAGAGGCGGACGAGATTGTCACTTCTTTATTGGAGAGCGTGCGCCGCGTTGTGCATAACGCGCACGCGGGCGTGGCGCTGTTATGGAATCCGCAGATGGACGCGCTCACTCCGCGCGCCGTTTCCGGTTATGCCGATGACGACAGCATGATGAAAATTAACTATCACATTGGAGAGGCGCTGCCCGGCATTGTGTTTAATCAACGCGCCGCCCGCCGTGTGGATGAAGTGAATTTTGCGCGCGACTATAACTTGCTGCCCGAAAATTTGGCTCTCTATCGTCAAGGCACAGGCGGCAGGTTGCCCGTCTCTTCTTTGCTTGTTCCCATTTTTGCCGGAGAGCAAAACTTGGGTTTAATTGTGCTGGATAACTTCAACTCCACCTCTGCGTTTCAATCGGATGACGAACTGCTGCTGGTTTCGCTTGCTCAGCAGGTGGCGCTCTCGTTGGATAACTTGCGCCTCGTGCGCGATTCGCAGGCGCGCGCCGGACTGTTGGAAGCGCTAAATCAGTCGTCCTCGTCTATGACTTCCAATTTGGCAAGCGCGCAATTGGTGGATTCTCTGCTAGACCATTTTGGTTCTATCATCCCTTACGATACCGCAACCTTGTGGCTGCGCGACAAAGAACGACTGGCGGTGGCGGCGGCGCGCGGCTTTGCTGATACCGACCAAAGGCTGGGGCTTTCCGTCCCCGTATCGGATAGCGCGCTTTTCAAAGAGATGGCGCAAACCGGCGCGCCCATTTTGGTGCATGACGTGCGCGAAGACCATCGCTTCCCGCCGGTGGAAGCGGAGCGTCTCTCATGGCTGGGCATTCCGCTTGTTTCCAAAGGCGAGCTGATGGGCGCCATAGCCGTAGAAAAAATCCCCGCGCATTTTTACAGCGCGGAGCAAATGCAAATTGGTCTCACCTTTGCCAGCCAAGCGGGCGTATCTTTGGAAAATGCGCGTCTGTTTGAAGATAGCCTAAACCGCGCTACGGAATTAACGCAGCGCTCGCAGCGTTTAGCCACGCTCAACCGTTTTGCTTCCGCGCTGACGGGGCTGCTGGACGCCGACCAAATTCTCTCCATCACCGCGAACGAGCTTTTGCAAGGCTTGGAGGCGCAGCGCGTTTCCGTTGTGACTTTTGAGCGCAGCGCCGCCTATTGGAAAATTGCCGCGCCGCGCGTTCGCCTTCCCTTGCCGCGCGCGTTGCCTTCCGCGCCCATCTTCAACCGTTTGCGCGAATCGTTGGGCGTATTCAATACCGACCGCCCCGCTCTGGAACCGGATATTGCCCCGTTGATGGATATGATTGGAGAAGACGCGGCGCATTTGCTCGTCTTGCCTGTTTCTGTCGGCGGAGAGCTATCCGCTTTGATGTTTGTGCAAAGCGCCGCGCCAGAGGCGCGTTTTGGCGCGAATGAATTGGAAGTGGCGCGCACCATTACCAGTCAGGCTGCCATTTCTTTGGAAAACGCGCGTTTGTATCAAACTACCGCGCACACGGCGGCGCGGCTTTCCATTTTGAACGAGACCAGCTCGCAAATTAATTCCAAACAAAACCCGGAAGATGTGTACGAGGCTGTGTACCATGCGGCGACTCGTCTCATGCCTCTGGACTCCTTTATCATTTCTTTGTTAGACCAAGAGAAAAATGAAATTGACGCGGTGTATTTGCTAGACCGCGGCAAACGTTATCCCGCCGAGCGCATTCCATTTGGCGTAGGTCTCAGCAGCGAAGTCATTCAAAGCGGCAAGCCGCTCTTGGTTTCTACGGGCGAAGAGATAGATACCATGCTGCAAACCGTTCAAGCCGGAGAAGAGGGCGAAGAGACGCAATCTATTATTGCTGTGCCAATGGTCTTTGGCGGAAAAACGCTCGGTATGCTTTCGGCGCAAAGTTATCAACGCGGCGTATACACTCAAGAAGACGCGCAAATTCTCGGCACGCTCGCCAATCAGGCGATTATTGCCATTCAAAATGGCACCTTGTTTGCCGAGACGCAAAAACTCGCGGCGCAGCTCGAAGCCCGCGTGGCGGAACGCACCGTTCAACTTCGCCGTGAGCAACAAAGCACCGAAACGCTGCTCAATATTTTGACGGAAGTCTCATCCAGTTTGGATTTAGACCGCGCGCTCAACCGCACCCTATCCTTGTTGAACCAAGCCATCGGCGCGGAGCAAGGCACCATTATGCTTTTGAACGCGGAAGACAACCTGCTGCATTATCGCGCCGGTTATGGCTATTTGAGCAGCCAGCCGGAATCCGGTAATCATAGCGTGACGTTGAAAGTCGGCGAAGGCTTGGCGGGTTGGGCTTTGCAAAACCGCGAAGCGGCGTTGATTCACGACCTGCATCAAGACCCGCGCTGGGTACGCAGCTCCTCCGGGCAAGACCATCGCAGCGCCATCGTCATTCCTATGATTGTGGTGGACGATGTGATTGGCGTTCTCATAGTCTTCCACCGCGAGGAACATTTTTTCAGTTCGGAATTGCTCAGCCTCGTCAAAGCCATTGCCGGTCAGGTGGCGGTTGCCATCAACAACGCGCATTTATACGAGCTCATCCGCGACCAAGCCGAACGTTTGGGCATTATGCTCCGCAAAGAACAGGAAGACGCCAGTCGTTTGCAAGCCGTCTTGCAAGCGGTTGCGGATGGCGTTTTAGTGACCGGCGTAGATAATACCGTCACCTTTGTTAACAGCACCGCCCAAAAGATTCTCAAAATAAAATCGCCGCAGTTGCTTAATAAAACATTGGAAGAAGTCGGCAACGCGTTGCCGCCCAACGCCGCCGCGTGGGTGGAGACGATTCACCGCTGGTCGGAGGACCCATCCTTGTATGAGCAGGGCGAGTATTACGCCGAAAAATTGGAAATGCAAGATAGCCGCGTAGCGCTGGTTCACTTGGCGCCCGTTATTTTACAAAATGATTTTCTCGGCACAGTCTCCATCTTCCGCGATATTACGCAAGAAGTGGAAGTGGACCGCCTAAAATCGGAATTTGTCGCCACCGTCAGCCATGAACTTCGCACGCCCATGACCTCCATCAAAGGCTATGTAGATTTGCTGCTCATGGGCGCCACCGGCGCGCTGAACGAAAATCAAATGCACTTCCTTGAAATCGTCCGCAACAATATAGACCGCCTCAACTCGCTGGTCGGCGATTTGCTAGACGTATCGCGGATTGAGTCTGGTCATGTTATCTTGGAAAAAATGCCCGTAGATTTACACGGCGTCGCCGAAAACATTGTCACCGAAGTGTTGAACCGCTCGCAGCGCGAAAACAAACCCATCGCGCTCTCGCTCGAATCCACCAAAGAGCAGCCGCGTGTGTTGGGCGATACCGCTCGCGTGCGCCAAATTCTCGATAACTTAGTGGATAACGCCTACTGTTACACGCCGCGCAACGGAACAATCTCCATTCACGTCCACCAAGAAGGCGAATTTATGCAAGTGGACGTCAAAGACAGCGGCGTGGGCATTTTGCCTGCCGACCAAAGCCGCATCTTTGAGCGTTTCTATCGCGGCGAACATCCCCTTGTGCTGGCAACGCCCGGCACCGGGCTGGGGTTGTCCATTGTGCGCGAACTGGTCGAAATGCACAACGGAAAAATTTGGATGACCAGCAGCGGCGTTCCCGGCGAAGGCTGTACGTTTTCCATTACCCTGCCTATTTACAAGTAACGGAGTTTGAGAGATGGCAAAAATATTAATCGCAGAAGACGAACCCGACATCCGCGAACTTGTAGCGTTCTCGCTGCGTTTTGCAGGTTTTGACGTGACCCCCACTGCCAATGGCGAAGAAGCCTATCAGCAGGCGGGCGTAGTCATGCCAGATTTAATTCTCATGGACGTGCGTATGCCCAAGATGACCGGCTACGAAGCTTGCCGCGCCATCAAAGCCGACCCGCGCTTAAAAGATATTCCGGTGGTATTCTTATCCGCCAAAGGACAAGATTCAGAAATGCAAACCGGCATGGAGGTGGGCGCGGAAGAATACCTGCTTAAGCCCTTCTCGCCAGACCAACTCACTCAGCGCGTAAAAGAAATTTTGGCGAGGTTTGGAAAATAAAGCATGAGCGCAATTATTATTGACGGCGCAATGGCGCACTACGAAGCCTTAGGACGCGGACGACCCGTTGTATTTTTACACGGCTGGGTCGGCTCATGGCGTTATTGGATTAACCCCATGCAGGTCGCATCCACCTCCTTTCGCGCCTATGCGTTAGATTTGTTCGGCTTCGGCGATACCGCCCACGAAGTCAGCAAATACTCGCTTGAAAGTCAAGCCGGGCTGGTCAATAGTTTTCTTGAAGAAATGGGCATTGGCAAGGTTGCCCTTGTAGGGCATGGTCTTGGCGCGCTGGTTGCCTTCACCTTCCTCAAACAATACCCAAAAAATGTGGACCGCGTCATGGCAATCAACTTCCCGTTGAATTACGAAGCTGTCAATGCGCGACTGCGCGTTCCCAACATGCAAGACCTAACCGATTTAATGTCCAGCCGCTCGCCAGATGCCGCCGCCGCGCTTTTAGACGCGCCAAAATCTGACCCGCAGGCAGTTTCCGCCTCCCTCGCAGGGCTACAAGCCAGCGACCTCTTCGCCAGCATTCGCAACCTGCTGACCCCGTGTCTCTTTGTCTATGGCGAAAGCGACCCGCTCATTGCCCCGCCGCAGCCAGACCGCAGCCTGCCCATGCACATGCGCCAAATTAACTTGGAAAACATTGGGCATTTCCCCATGCTCGATAACCCCAACCAGTTCAACCGCCTGCTGACCGACTTCCTCACCTTGCCTTCCGGCGCCAGCCCCGCCGAACTCCAAATGAAAGAAGAATGGAAACGCCGCGTTAGATAATTTTTAACTTGACGCGCGCCCCGCGCAGACCTATACTCTCGCCACAATTGAACGGGGAGCCTGCCCTTTGCAGGCTGAGAGGAGCGGTAAAGCCGCTCGACCCGCATCACCTGAACTGGATAATGCCAGCGGAGGGATTTGCGTATTTCATCTACACATCCCTGCGCGGATGTGTTTTTTTTTGGAGATACGATGGAACGCATTGTCATTTTTTCTAATGGAATTTTGCCCAACCTGCCAGCCGCCCAAGCGCTGCTGCGCCCAGATGACTTTCTGCTTGCCGCAGACGGCGGCGCAAAATTCATCCTCCGCATGGGGCTGACGCCGCATCTCGTCATTGGAGATTTAGACTCGCTGGACGAAAACGATTTGAGTCAATTGACCTTTGCGGACGTTCCCATTGAACAATACGCCGCCGACAAAGACCAAACCGATTTACAACTCGCCGTGGAACGCGCCCTCGACTTGCGCGCAAAATCCATCCTCATCATTGGCGCGCTCGGCGGGCGCATAGACCAAACGCTCGCCAACCTTGCCTTGCTTGCGGGCATTGCTTTCGCCCCGCTTTGTTTGGATGACGGCGTAGAACAACTCTCCTTTTGCCGCGCCGATGTACAAGTGACGGGAAACATGGGAGATACCGTCTCGCTGCTGCCGTGGAACGAAGACGCGCGCGGCGTTAAAACGGACGGGCTGAAATGGCGGCTGAATGGCGAAACGCTCCACCTCCATCAAACGCGCGGCGTCAGCAATCAACTGGCGGCGCAGAGCGCCTCCATTCACATTGATGACGGCTTGCTGCTCGTTATTCACAAACGGATTCATTAATTCATCAAAAAGGAATTGCCATGAAAAAAATACTTCTCTCCCTCTTCTTTCTGCTTGCGGCGGCGCTTGCCGCCTGCGCGCCCAAACCCGCCGCGCCGCAAACGCTGACGGTAATGACGCATGACTCTTTCGCCGCCAGCGAAACCGTGATGCAGCAATTTGAAAACGCGCAAGGCGTTAAAGTCTCCTTTATTCAAAGCGGAGATGCAGGCTCTATGTTGAACCAATCTATTTTGACCAAAGACGCGCCGTTGGCGGACGTTCTCTTTGGCGTGGATAACGCCTTCCTCTCCCGCGCCTTAGGCGCGGATATCTTTGAGCCGTATGCTTCTGCCGCGTTGAATCATATTGCGGCGGAGTTTAAACTGGACGCGCAAAACCGCGCTCTGCCCGTAGATTATGGCGATGTTTGCATCAATTACGATACAGCCTACTTTGCTCAAAACAATTTGCCCCTGCCCCAAACTTTGGAAGATTTGACTCAGCCGCAGTATAAAAATTTGCTAGTCGTAGAAAACCCCGCCACGTCCTCGCCAGGGCTGGCGTTTTTACTCGCCACGCGCGCGCATTTTGGAGACGGCTATTTGGATTACTGGATGAATTTGAAAGCCAATGGCGTTGTGGTTGTGGATAGTTGGAGCACGGCGTATTACACAAACTTCTCTGCCTCGTCTGGCAAGGGCGCGCAACCGCTGGTTGTTTCTTATGCGTCTAGTCCGGCTGCCGAGGTCTTCTTCGCCGAGTCGCCGTTGAGCGATGCGCCTACCGCTTCTATTGTCGCGCCGCAAACTTGCTTTCGTCAAATTGAATTTGTGGGAATTTTGAAGAAGACGCCCAACCGCGACCTCGCGCAAAAATTTATAGACTTTGTGTTGAGCAAAGCCTTTCAAGAAGACATGCCCTTGAATATGTTTGTCTTTCCAGTTCTTGCGGACGCGCAACTGCCGCAGGTGTTTACGCAGTACGCGCAAACCGCGCAGCAACCCGCCGCGCTAACGGCGGATGAAATTGCCGCCAACCGAGACGCATGGATTGAGGCGTGGAACGCGGCGATGAAGTAGGCTTGCTACTTTATCGTAATTTGAATCACCGCGCTTTCCACGCGCTGGTCGGCGCGGATGACCAGCAGGCGCACGGCGTACAGCCCGCTTAAGCCTTGGGCGTCCCATTCGGCTAATACGCCATTTTCAACGGGCGCGGAAGCATCCCCGCCAACTTGAATCCATTCTTTGGGGTTTAGCCCCGCGCCCACTTGCACGCGGTAGTAGGAAAAATTCTCGCCGCTTGCCGTGCCAATAATTTTTACTTTGCCTGTCGCCTCGCTGAATAAACTTGGCGAGGCGATGTTTACATTCGGCGAGAGCGGCGGCGCTTGAATGGCGTCATAGGCGCTGGGCGGCACGGGCAGCCCGGCGCTCAACGCCCAACTGCGCGCTTCTTCTGGAATGATGAGGTATACCCGCTTCTCAATAAATTCCGGCGGCGTGAACACTGTCGCCAGTAGATTTGTCTCGCGGTTAATTTCAAACTCGCGGTACAAATTATCGGCTTGCGTAGGTTCGTTGCCGCTGATGAAAACCTCGCTCACCAAACGCGGACATTCGCGCGTGGGCAACAAGCCAGATGGGTCACAGACGGTCAGCGTGGAAATTCCCTGCGGGGCGCTCCAGCCTTCGGCGGGCGTATCTCCTGCGGCGGCGCGCAGCAGCGCGTTCCACAGCGCGGCGGTTTGACGCGGCGTTACGTTGTTGCCTTCTCCGCGCGCGCCCGTCCACGCCGCAACAACATGCGCGGGCGTGTACCCAATGACCCATGCGTCTTTGCCGTCCTGCGTTTGACCGCTTTTTACGGCGGCGGGTCTGTTTACGTCATATAAGGCGCTGTCGGCGCGGATGTTTGTATCGCTGAGCGCGCGCGTCATCAGGTACGCCAGCGCGGGCGTGACGATAGGCTTGCTTTGCGGTATGTTCCAATCGAGCGGGGGCGCGCCGTTTGTTTCCACGCGCAAAATGGAAGTTGGCGTAAAGCGCCCGTTAATTTCGCGCCCCAAATAAGAGCCTTGTTTGGCAAAGACTCCAAATGCGCCCGCCAGTTCCAGCAGGGCGTTTTGCGAAGAGGAAACGCCAAAGGACGATTCAATTTTGGCAATGTTTTCCGCGCCGAGCTGCGCCGCCAGCGTTTGCGCCGGAACTTGGTAGTCGTTTGCCAGCGCCACGCGCAGCCGCAAGGGACCATGAAACACGCCGTCAAAATTTTGCGCGCCGCTTTCATTGGGAATATCCCACAGCAGCGAGGCGGGGCTGAATCCGCGCGTGAAGGCGGCGAGGTAGATAAACGCATCCAAAGCCGACCCGGCGGCATGTGCGCCCATCAAGGGCGTTTCTTGCGCCTCAAAAGTTTCCCCTATCAACGCCAGAACCTGCCCGTTATTGGGGTCTAAAATCAGCGCGCTGGCGGAGGAATTTTTTAGCGCGTTGCTCATTTGGAAGGCGGGCAGCAGCGGCGCCGAGTTGCACGGGGAGGCGGGTTCTGCCAGCCCGTCCAGTCGCGCCGCGTAGGTTTCTGTTAGGCATTGCGCGCTGTGCTGCAAGTCAAAATTTAGGCTGGTGATGATGTTCAATCCGCCGCGCTCAATTCGTTGGCGCGGAATTTCCGTTTCCAGTTGATTCAAAACCAAGTTGCGAAAAGCGGGCGCAACATCCAACACGGCGGCGGGCGCGGGCTGAATGCGCGGCGTTTCGATGAGGGCGAGGGCGGCGCGTTCATTGCTGACCATGCCCAGCCGATTGAGAATGTAGATGAGTTCGCGTCCGCGTTGAATGGCGGTTTGTTCCGCATCCAGCGGGTTGAGCGCGGGGGCGGCGTTGGCGGCGGCAAGGATGACCGACTCCGCGAGAGTTAACGCAGAGGCGGGTTTGCCAAAGTAGAGTTGCGCGGCGGCTTCTACGCCGTAGGCGTTTCTGCCAAAGTTGGCGCTGTTGAGATACCACTCCAAAATTTGAGCGCGCCCAAATTGCGCGGTGAGTTGCGCCGCCAGCAGGCGCTCGCGCAGGGCGCGGCGCAGGCTGGGCGCTTCGTTATAGAGCAACAAATCTGCGGCAAGTTTTTGCGCGAGGGTGGGGCTTTGGCGCGGGTCGTTGATTCCTTCTAGCGTGTAGCCTCTGTGCCGCCAGAAATTTGGGTCTTGCGCGGCAAGGATGGCGTTGAGCATATCTTCTGGAATGTGTTGCGGGTTTTGGGGGTTGATGGGCAGGTAGCGGCGCGGCTCATCTTTGGGCGCAAAGACATACAGCAGGCGCGTTCCGCTGCGGTCATAAACGCGGGTTGGCGTGAGTAAAAATCCATCCGGCGGGTTAAGCAGGCGCGGCAACATTTGCGTAGATGGCAGGTCGCGGGTAATTTCGGCGTAGGCGAAGGCGGCAGCGAGGATAAGCCCGCCTAACAAGATGGAGAGCGTCATGCCCGCGCTGAGCGTAGCGCCGCGCGCGCGGCTTGCGGCGGCGCGCGCTTTGGCTAGGCGGCGTTCGCGCCGCGCCCGAAGAATGGGAAGATATTTCTGCATGGGGCTATTGTAGCGCAGGGATTGCAAAATGGATTTAATTTTATGAGAACGTTTGGGGCTAGGAAGAGCATGTGCCACAGAGGCGCAGAGCTCGCTGAGATTTTTTTATTCTGCAGTCTCTGTGGGTAAATTTTTTTTCCAGCCCGCATAGCGTTGCGGGTTATTCGTCTTGAAGCAAATCTCCTAGCCAGTTCCACAAGCCCCCGTTTTCTTCTTTTTCGTCCGTGATTTCGCTGGCAACTACGCCGCTCTGCCCGTTGATGAGCAGCAAATGCTCGCGTCCGCCAAAGGGCAGCTCGGTCATCCAAACCGGCAGTAGATTCAGTTTGAAAGAATCCACCAGCAAGTTGGCGGAGGAGGTGTGAACAATATTGGCGTTACGCAGCAAATGCGGCAGGTTGTTTTTATATTTTTCATACGCCTGACTGCGCGCATCCAGCGAAGCTTCTGCCATAGGAATGTCGTATAACTCCGCCATCATGCCCACAAGATAACGCGGGTCGTAGGGGCGCAAGGCGCGCAAGTCATAAGATGAAATTAACTTAATAAATACGCCAGAGGCTTTGCGCGCCGCGGGAATGGGCAGGTCGTCCACGAGGATGGGGTATGAATCTTCGGCGCGAATTTTGCGCGGCTGGCGGTTGGCTTGGTAGTTTTCATCGCTGCGGTCCATATATTCATAGGCGTAATCAATCGCCCCGCCAATGTCAAAAGTCCACAAGGGCAAATATAGCCCACGCGGCAGTTCCACTTGTTTTTGCGGTTGAAAGCCGCGCCCTTCCACCCAGTCTATTAAAATTTTTGTGGCGCGTTTTTGGTCAAAGGCGTAAGGGATAATGCCGTCTGGCGCGAGGAATTCCTTGCTTTTTTGCGTATTGACCACATGCGGCGAGCCGCAATACGCGCACGCGGCGGAAATTTGGCGGGGCGGCAGAATAAATTCCGCGCCGCAGCCTTTGCAGTTAAAGACCTGTTCTTGCAGCGGCTTGCCATGCCCGCGTTTGGTCGCCATTGCCACAATGAAATCTTTTTCCGCAGCCGCGCCGCCTACCAACGTTTGCCCGCGCGCGCAATATTCGCAAATCAATTTTTGTCCGTTTGGCGCAAAGGACATGCGTCCCCCGCATTTGGGACACATAAAACGCTGCGAGTCCGCCTGTGTTGCGCCATCGGGCGCGGGCGGCAGGGAGTTGGGGTCAATCACTTCTTCCGCTTTTAATGTTCCCTCTAATAAAGCCAGCGCGCGGCGCGCGCGCGCGTGTTGCAAATCTAACGCGAGACAGTTTTCCAGCGCTTTGCGTTTTTCCGCCGCGTCCGCGCTAATTTCGCTCATCCAAAACCACGCCTCAGAAAGCACGTCGTGTCTGCCCGCCATGTAAATGGCGCGGTCTAAGTAGCGGCGGGCGGTTTCGTAATTCTTCGCCTTCGCTTCTATAATTCCGTTTCGCAGCAAGTCTTGCGAGTAGTCGTTCATCGCGTCAGCGCGTCCGTCATTTTTGCGGCGCGCGCAACCGATTTCACGTCATGCGCGCGCAGAATATCCGCGCCGCGCGCAACGCCTATCACGCAGGCGGCGAGCGTTCCTTCCAACCGTTCTTGCGGCGGCAGGTTGAGCGTAAAGCCGATGAACGATTTGCGCGAAGCGCCGAGTAAGACAGGGAAGCCCAAGGCGCGAATCTCATCGAGACGATTAATTAATTGTAAATTTTGCTCGCGGGTTTTTCCGAACCCTATGCCCGGGTCGAGGATAATTTGCCCGTCCGCAATGCCTGCCCGTCTGGCAATTTCTACGCTGGCGAGCAATTCGCGCTTTACATCTTCCAGCAGGTTTTGGTATTCCGCCCCAATATACGCGCCGCCTAGTTTTTCTTTTCTCTCCACATGAGCGGGGTCGCTGCGGTTGTGCATGAGGATGACCGGCGCGTTATGCCGCGCCGCCACGCTTGCCATGTTTTCATCGGCGCGCAGCCCCCACACGTCGTTGATGAGGTTTGCGCCCGCTTGCAGCGCCGCTTGCGCCACTTGCGCTTTGTAGGTGTCTATGGAGATAAGAGCGTCCGGAAAGTTTTGACGTAGCGCGGAGATGACGGGGACGACTCGCTGCGTCTCCTCTTCCGCGCTGACCGCCGCAGAACCCGGACGGGTGGATTCGCCGCCCACGTCGAGAATCTCCGCCCCGTCAGAGAGGAACGCGCGCGCCTGTTTCAGCGCGGCTTGCGTAACATCATCTTGCGCTATCAAGCCATCGCCGGAGAAGCTATCTGGCGTGACGTTTAATATCCCCATGATGTAGGTGCGGCTTCCCCATTCAAAGGTGAATTTGCCAACTTTCATCGCACATCCTTAAACCTGTACCCTTAAGCAATTTGGTCCAAAGACCTTGCCAGCCACGCTTCTGCTTCGTTGATGTCGGTGAAGATTTTTATCGCCGCCGCCGATTCTGTCTCCGCGAGCGCCGCCACCTGCATAATTTTTTCCATTACGGCTTGGTTTGCCGCCACCACCGCCACGCGGATGTTGCGCGCCGAGGGGTCGCTGTTTACGTCCACCGCCATGCGGATGGCTTTTTCTGGAATATCGCGCACGGCGCGCAGGTCGTACAGGTTGCGCGTGCGGCGGTCTGCTTCCAATAGATGATTGAGCGCAAATTCGCGCCAGTGAGCCAGCGTGGCTTCGGAGAGGTCGCTAAATGTGAGGGTCATGCCGCCATCGCCGCGCCGCACGACTGTGTAGCCAATGTTTTCGGACGCGGTCCAGTTGAGAGGTTTGGGTTGATTCATGGGGGTCTCCTAATGACTTCGTTTGTTTCATTATAACGCAGGCGATTTATAATCTCATTTATGAAAAAACAAACTTGGTTCTTCCCACTCTTTTTGTTTTTTGGCGCATTGATGTACCTTGCGCTAACTCGCGCCGCGTTGCCGGTAGGCGGCTTTTCTACGCTGGGCGCGGATACCGTGCGCGCGGAAGTGACGCAAATTTTAGAAGAAGGCGAAGCGACTCTCGGCGCGCGCACGCAGACGTATCAAATTGCGCGGGTGAAAATTTTGGAAGGGCAGTATGCCGGCGTTCCCATGGAAATTGATTACGGCAAGCGCCAAATTCGCGCCGATGAATACGACCTTGCGGCGGGCGATGAGATTATCGTCTCCATTAACAAAACGCCCGATAACGTCATTCACGCCTATTTTGTAGATTTTGCGCGCGCCGCCCCGCTGCTTTGGCTGACGGCTGCTTTTGCGCTGGCAATCATCCTCATCAGCGCGTGGAAGGGCGTGCGCGCTTTGATGAGCATGGCGTTTAGTTTGTACGTCATCATCGCGTACATCATCCCGCAAATTTTATCCGGCGCCGACCCGCTGCGCGTCAGCGTGACGGGCGCGGCAATTTTGCTCGGCGTGTCTTTGTATTTAACCTATGGCTGGACGCTCAAAACCCACGCCACCGTTTTGAGCATGATTCTGGTTCTGATTCTGACGGGCGGGCTTTCTTTCCTCTTTGTCACATTTGCCAAATTGAACGGCGCAGGAGACGAGAACGCCATGTTCCTTATGCAGATGTTGGAAACGCCCATCAATTTGCGCGGGCTGCTTTTGGGCGGCATGGTCATTGGCGCGTTGGGCGTGCTGGATGATTTGGTCACAACGCAAGCCGCCGCCGTGTTTGAACTGCATCACGCCAATTCCAATTTGGGCGCGCTGAATTTGTATCGCGCCGCCATGCGAATTGGTCAAGACCATGTTGCGGCTACGGTCAATACGCTGGTCTTGGCGTATGCGGGCGCGGCGCTGCCCATGATGTTAATGTTTTCTCTCGGCGGGGGCGACTACGGCTTTCTGGTTAATTTTGCCTTTGTCGCGGAAGAAATTGTCCGCGCTTTGGTTGGCTCGCTGGGGTTAATTGCCGCCGTGCCGCTCACTACGCTCATCGCCATTTTCTTTGCGCGCCGCGCCGAGTCGCTTTCTCAATGGGGCTGGCTCGGCGGCGAAGGCGACCTGCACGCGCATTAATGCGCAACCTTTTTTGCGCGCCCGCGTAAACAAAGCGTACAACAAGGAGCAACGTGAACGAAGAACTTCTTTGGGTTCAGCAGGCGCAGCAAGGCAAAGACGAAGCCTTTACCAAACTGGTGGAAGCGTATCAGACGCCGGTCTTTAACTTGTGCTACCGCATGTTAGGCGAATCTGCGCTGGCGGAAGACGCCGCGCAAGAGACCTTCCTCCGCGCTTATCAACACATCCGCCGCTACGACCCACAGCGCGCCTTTGCCACCTGGCTGCTTTCCATCGCCGCCCATCATTGCATTGACGCATTGCGCCGCCGCAAATACCCGCTCTTTTCTTTGGACGCGGAAGACCAAGACGGCAACGCCACCGAACTGCCCGACCCGCGCGCCCCAGACCCGGAACAAGCCAGCGTTGAATCTCAAACCCATCAGCGCATCCGCGCCCTGCTGGACGAGCTAGACCCCACAGACCGCGCCGCCGTCATCCTGCGTTATTGGCGCGATTGTTCAGAAGTAGAAATTGCCGACACGCTGCAAATTACCGTCAGCGCGGTCAAGAGCCGCTTGCATCGTTCCCGCCGTCAATTGGCGCAGGTATGGCAGACGCAAGACGAGCGCTTTGAATTGGAAAGGAGAACGTATGAAGCCCCGGCATTTTGAAGAATGGCTTTTGAACGATACGCCCCTCAATGAAGAACAACGCCGCGAGTTGCAAAATCATCTGCGAACCTGCGCCGCTTGCGCCGCCCTGCAAGAAAGCGCGTCCGCGCTGCGCGCCGCTCCAAGCGTAGCGCCCGCCGCCGGTTTTACGCGCCGCTTCCAAATTCGCCTTGCCGCGCAGAGAAGCGCTGCGCGCCGCAAAAATTTCTGGGGGCTGGCTCTCTTCATCGTGGCGGGGTTGAGTCTCACCTTCTGGCTGGCAGCGCCGTATTTGCTCCTCTTTGCCGCCGCCCCCGCCCAATGGTTGAGCCTGCTCATCGGAGACGCGCTATTTCTATTCACCACGCTCCAAACCCTTGCCGAAGTCTTCTCCATCTTTTCAAAAATTTTGCGCGGCGTTCTTTCGCCCGCCGCATGGATGACTCTCCTTGCGGCGCTGACCGGGTTCAGCCTGCTGTGGGCTGCCTCCCTTTGGCAAATTCGCCGCGCTCCTCAAGGAGTCTCTCTATGAACACAAAATGGATTTCCCTCTTTCTGCTCTTCGCGTTGATTTTTATCCCCCTGCGCGCCGCCCGCGCCCAAAGCCCGCAAGACGATAGCATCGTCCGCGTGGGCGAAGATTTCACCCTCAAAAATGGAGAAACCGTCAGCGGGGACGTGGTGGTCATTGGCGGCAACCTCACCATAGAAGAAAACGCGGCGGTCAGCGGCAGCGTGGTAGTTGTGGGCGGCAACGCCAAAATTGCCTCCAAGACAAAACTCGGCGGAGACGCGGTGGTCGTGGGCGGCAACTTATCCGTTGGCGGAAAAGTGGACGGCAACATGGTCATCATTGGCGGCAATGCTTCCGCGCAAGATTCCATCGGCGGCGACGTGGTCACCATTGGCGGACAAACCAGCCTGTCTAAAACGGCGGTGGTCGGCGGCAACGCCGTCAATGTGGGCGGAAAAATCACCTCTGAGGAAGGCGCGCAAATTCAAGGCGAAATCATTACCAACACGCCGCGCATTGAACCGCCCAACGCTCCCAATGCGCCTGCCGCGCCCCAAATTTCCTACTTTGAAAATCCGCTCTGGGAAGCGGGCGGCGCTTTTGCCCGCGCCCTTGCCATTGCCGCCCTTGCCATGCTGCTGGCGCTGTTCTTTGAGCCGCAAATGGAGCGCGTTTCTGCAACCATTACGAGCCAACCCTTTGTCGCCGGTAGTTTTGGGCTCATGTCGCTTGTGCTGGCGCTCTTGGGCATGGTGGTTCTTTCCGTGACCATCATTCTCATTCCGGTGGCTTTCATCGTTGCGCTGGCAATGCCGCTGGTCTGGCTCTTTGGCGTCATATCCATTGGCGGCGAGGTGGGGCGGCGCTTTACCGCCGCGCTGGGCAAAACATGGTCGCCCGTTCTTTCCATCGGCTTTGGCTCGTTCCTCTTTGCGCTCGCGCTGGGTTTATTAAACATGGTGGACTGCTTGGGCTTCTTTGTGGTCTTTCTCGTTTCACTGCTCGCCTTTGGCGGCGCGTTGATGACGTGGTTCAAAACCGCCGCGCCCGCCAAACCCGCCGCCGAAATTGTGGAAATTCCGCCCGTTTCGTAACTTCCTCTCAAATTCGTTGGGTTGGCGCGCTACGCTCTGCCTGCTGATATAATCCTCTTGCCCTTGGGGAACATCCCTAAGGGCAAAATTTTTTTGGAGGAAGTTTATGTCTCAGCACGAAAACCCCGAAGTTGTTACTCACCCTGCCGCGCCGCCGTTGGTGGAAGTCTCCGGTTCGCATTTAGACATGGGGCGGCAAATTGGCGAAGCCATGCGCCCGCAAATTCAACATGGCATTGAAAACGCTAAAATATTGATTGACGCCGCCTACGATACGCTGGAATTAGATTGGAGCGGCGCGCGCAACCAAGCCCGTAAATATTTGCCTTTTTCCGAAGAGCGCTACCCTCAATATGTGGACGAAATGCGCGGAATTGCTCAGGGCGCAAATGTGGACTTTACCGATATTGTCGCGCTGAACGCGATGGAAGCCGTGACCACAGACGCGCTGCACCTAACGCGCTGCACGAGCATGGCGCTCAATGGCGAACGCACCGCAGACGGGCATGTCTTTGCCGCCCACAATGAAGACTGGGTTCCAGAAGATGAAAATGACGTTTTCGTCATCTCCGCCAAACCGGATAAAGAACCGCCCTACATGGCAATGACCTACGGCGGGCTGTTGCCCAACGTGGGTTTTAACGCCTACGGCATCGCCCAATTAATTGATTCGGTTTACCCGAACGATTCGCGCACGGGCATTCCGCGCCTTGTAGTGGCGCGCGCGGTTTTATCCTCCCGCCGCATTTCCGGCGCCATCGGGCGGACTCTAGTCCCGCATCGCGCCGCCGGATATAACCACCTCATTGTCCACGAAAGCGGAGAGATTTACTCGGTGGAAGTTTCCGCCCGTCAATTTGAAATTCTCTACGGGCATGAAGGTTGGATGGCGCATACCAATCACTACTTGGACAGAAAAATGCGCGAATTAGAGAAAGAGCCGGAGGGGCGCATCTCTTCCCGCGTGCGCTATTACCGCGCCCTGCGTCTGTTGCGTCAAACTGAAAAGCACACCTTAAAAACGCTGCAAGCCATTCAAAAAGACCACGTCAATACCCCCAACTCCATCTGCAACCATAATGTGGACGGCGCAGACCCGCTAGACCGCGAGAAGACCATCTCCGCGATGGTCATTGATTTAACCGCCCGCGAGATGCACATCACCTGGGGAACGCCCTGCCAAAATGCGTATTACACTTATTATTTGAACGCTTAACTTGGGCGATACAGCCCCTGCGCTTCGATGTATTCATACACGGCGGGGGGCAGGTAACAGCGATATTCGCCGCCGCTCGCAATGCGGCGGCGCAATTCGTGAGACGATAACTCCTGCATGAGCGCTTCAATAAATTGAACTTTTTGCGCCGCGCCTTGAAGATTGGCTTCCAACTCTTTTAACTGCGGGTCGGCGGCGGGGCGGCGCATGACTCCAAGACGGGCAACCAAACCTAAAATGGCGGCGGGTTCGCGCCAACGCGGAAAGTCGCGCAGCGAATCGCCGCCCATTAAGAGAGTCAGTTCCGCTTGCGGAAATTCCTCTTTCAGCAGGCGCAAAGTATCCACCGTGTAATGCGGACCCGGACGATTGATTTCCGCGTATGAAATTTCAAAACGCGCTTCATTTGCCACGCAGAGTTTTAGCATGGCAAGACGGCTCGCCAGAGGCGAAATTTCCGCTTTGTTTTTATGCGGCGGGTCGGGCGCAAGAACCCATAAAATTTTTTCCAAACTTAATTGATGCGCCGCCTCGCTCGCCAAAATAAGATGTCCCAAATGCGGCGGGTCAAATGTGCCGCCAAATACGCCAATGGATGAAGTCTGCATGGCGCGAGTATATCGCAAAGCCTTACGGGATGTTTTTGCGTTCTTTATCAATTCTTTACACGCGGCGGCTATCCTACGCTCATCTTTGAAAGGAGATTTTAACCATGACAACAAAAAATAAATGGATTCTTAGCATTGCCATTGCTTTGGGCTTACTGTTTCTCTTTGCGCTTCCCTCCATCTGGCAGGCGGCGTTTCCCTCCTCCTATGGCATGATGGGCGGCTACGCTCACAGCCCCATGATGGGCGGCGGGCGCGGCGACATGATGGGCGGCTTTGGCGGCTTTGGTTTCTTCGGCTTCGGGCTGATGTTCCTCGTGCCGCTTGCCCTGCTCACGCTGCTGGGGTTGAGCATTGCCGCGCTCATTAAATATTTGCGCGCCTAACCTCAATTCATTTTTTCCCTCCCAAACATCTCCAACTGCCAACAGTTGGAGATGTTTCTGTTTACCGCCTTGCCAACAAAACTGTAAGCGCGCAAGTAGCCTGTTTTCGCTTAAAACTAACACTAACAAAATAAGAGACTTGCGCCCCACAGGCGGATATAATTTTTATAAGATGCAGAGAAAAGGCGGCATGGATGAAAATAATGATTAAATTTTTGATAGTGGTTTCTGCGGCGGCGGCGTTAACCGCTTGCGGTTCTTCCAACGCGCTGAGCGGCGGGGCGGGCTTGGGCGGCGAAGACCCCGCCGAGGCAACCCCCACCGCCGCAGAAGATTCTGCCGAACCTACGCCCACCGCAACCCCCATCCCCGAACCTTACGGGCATATCATTTTTGTCTCCAACCGAGATGGGCAAATGGATTTATACAGTTCCTCGCCCAACGGCGCGGAACAAATTCGCCTGACGGTAAATGCGGAAGATGATATTGCCCCGCGCCTTTCGCCCGATGGCGGGCGAGTCGCTTTCACTGCCACCGTCAATAACAACATGGATATTTACATCCTAGACCTCGCCTCTGGCGCAATTACCCGCGTAACAGACGCGGCGGAAAAAGACTCCTCGCCGACATGGTCGCCAGACGGGCAGCGCTTGGCGTTTGAATCGTTTCGAGACGGCAACTTTGAAATTTATGTCGTCAATGCGGATGGCGGCAACTTAATCCGTTTGACGGATGACCGCGCCGGAGACGGCGAACCGTCTTGGTCTCCCGTTTCTGATGAAATTGCTTTTGTCAGCGACCGCTTCGGCAACTCCGATATTATGCTGGTAGCGCCCGGCGGCGTTCCTTCCACCTTGACGACTGCCAGCTCGCCAGATTCCGCGCCCGCATGGTCGCCGGATGGTTCTTTTTTGGCGTATAAATCGGGCGGCGGAGATTTGGCAAATATTTGCCTCATTGGGCGCGATGGATTAAATCAACGCTGCCTCACTTCCGCTCCGGCAGAATACAGCGCGCCGGTTTGGTCGCCAAACGGGCAGTGGCTTGCCGTCAATGGAAAAGTTCAAAGCGGCTACGGCGTTAATATTTTCAACATGGCAGATGGCGCAGTGACGCAACTTTTTCAAGCGGGCATAGACCCGCGTGGAACTCCCGCTTGGTCGCCCGATAGTTTGCGCGTGGTCTTTCAATCCAAAACGGGCGGCAATATGGAATTATTTAGCGTGCTGCCCTTGACCCAAGAATTTACTCAACTGACCAACCTGCCCGCCTATGACGGCGAGCCTGTTTGGTCGGGGCAGTGAACGCCTAATAAAAAACGGCGCGGAGATTTTTCTCCGCGCCGTTTTTTTGTCGCTCAATTTTTACTTTAATGGAACTTCTGCGCCGGAGGCGGGAGCGCCGTTCCAATAGGCGGCGAAGGGCTGCACTTTGAGGGTTGCGCCATTGCTGCTTTCAAATTGATAGGCGCCCGCGCCGCCATCCGCCGCGCCGCCAAATGCCGCCGGGCTAACGATGGCAAAGGACACATCCGCTAATTTTCCTAAAAATTCCGGGTCGGGCGTGTTGAGGTGAACGAGAATGGTCAGGTCGTTTATTTTTTCAATGCCGTCATATTGAGAGACAGGTTTGCCCTCGGCGCTGGCTTCTCCCTTAAAACCGCCAAAGGCGCTCTTCCATGCCGCATACGCGCCCGCGCCGCGATTGGTGTCCTTGGGGTCGTACCAACGGTTGAAGTTGGCAATCACCGCGTCTGCGTTGAGAGCCGCGCCGTCATGGAAGGTTAAGCCGGAGCGCAGCGTAAAGGTGTATTCCAGCCCGTCATCCGATACTTGGAAGGATTCTGCTAAGGCGGGGACAATTTCGCCATCTTTGACCATGACCAGCCCGTCGTATAAGTAGGCGGCGGCTTCGCGCTCTGTTTCGCTCAGGTTGGCGGGGTCCAGCGTGAGCGCGGCGCTTGCCGCTCCTCCTCCGCTGGCAGGCGCGCCGTCCGTAGCGGGCGTTGCTTGCGCTTGCGGGGCTTGGGTGGCGGCGGCTGTTCCACATGCGGCAAGCGCAAGGGCGGCAAGTATCACAAGGGTAAAAAGAGTCAGTCGTTTCATGGGGGTATCTCCTCTGTGTAAAATGGTTGAGCCTCTCTAAACATTGTCGCTAAAAAAACGAATTTTGGTTCATGCCGCAAAGCGCGCGAAGTTTTTTGTTCGCTGTGTGTTTTGCGGCAATGCGCGGCGTTTTTTTCGCCAAAACAGATAACTTTGTCCTATTTCAAGTATAATCGTTTTTATGACAGCCTTATCTTCTCCTCACTTTGAAGCGCTGAAAAAAATTGAACCCGACCTGAGGAACTTGTTGCCTGCGGAATTGTACGCGGAGATTTACGTTGCCGACTGGGCGGACCAAGACGCGGCGGTCAGCGCCGCAGACGCCGATAAAAAAGACGGCGAGAAGATAAAGACGGTTTTTGACCATCTTGCCTCGCTGCAAAAAATTCTTTCCGATTACACCTCCTCGCTCATCACCGAAAAACGAGACGATAAAGCCCGCTTGCAGGCGTTCAAACGCAATGGCGCGTTGATGTTTACGGATTTGGCGGGCTTTACCAAGTTGATGGAAGCAAACGCCGTGAAAGGAAATGAAGGCGCGAGCGATTTGTTGCGCGTGTTCAATGGATATTTTACGGACATTATTGAGGTGGTGATTAAGTCCGGCGGGGAGTTGTTGGAATTTACCGGAGACGCGCTGCTGATTTTGTTCGCTTCGCCGCTTTCCGCCGATGAGGGCGCGGCGCGCGCCTCGCTGCAAAAATCCATTGCCAAAGCGGTGCGCGCGGGTTTAAGAATGCAGCGCGCCATGGA
>Ga0172370_10000770_pt1 | contig 50109 bp, 35 predicted proteins | sample LakKiv5m_FD_114538 | JGI IMG/M metagenome (GOLD analysis project Ga0172370, IMG submission 114538) | Freshwater microbial communities from Kabuno Bay, South-Kivu, Congo - kab_022012_11.5m | ecosystem: Environmental > Aquatic > Freshwater > Lake | place: Democratic Republic of the Congo...
CTGCCTTGCCTGAGCGGCATCTTTTCCGGCAATCATCTTTCTTGCTGCATCCAGTGCCAGGTGTATGGCAGTGTTGCCTGAGCCGGTGTAGGCAGAGAGGTGGCTTGCGGCCGGAGCGGCAGCAAGCGGCCCCATTTCTTCTTCCAAAAGCGCATTGTTGAAATAGTTATCTTCTTCGGTGTCCGTAGGAACAAGAAAATCTTTTAACATCATACGGGATCGGCTCTGCCGTGGAGGATTAACTGCTCGCAATAATTTATCATACATATCGCAGACAGCGCTATCCAACTCGATAAAACCATCTCGCCTTATCTTTCCTGCCCTCACCTGCCACAAAGGATTGAGGTTTATGATATCCCGATACACGTTTCCATCTGGATTATCATAAAAGAATTGATTAAAAGTAGCATCTACCAGATATGCTGCCCCGCCCGCGGAGCGGACTACTAAAAATCTGTGCCATGTTTTGTTTGTAAAGACTGCTGAGCGATGCCTTATGATCTCTCTGACGCCCGGGAGCACTCCAATTCTTCTTGCCAGATCCGCCTGAGATATATTGCATTCGCCGAATAAGTTTTCAGGTGAAAAAGCTGTATCGCGGCTAACCCCCTGCATTGCCGATATCCTGCTCCTAAGGGCCTCCTTATGCTGATCTATGGCTTGCTGCATATCATTGACAAATTTAAATTCCAGTTTAGTTTTAGCAAAAACCGGCGTTGAGGGACTAACAGGAAATCTTGCCTCTATAGGAAAACTAAGCGTAGCTTTTGTATATGCTAGCGTAGCCCTTTTTTGCAGGTCGCTCGCATCAACGCCTTGTGCAGAAACGCTCTCCAGCCAACTCATTATATCGGTGTTATTGTGGCTATTGGCCATAGACGCAAGTAATGCCCACGCGGAATTCCATCCATTAGCAGCTGCCTCGGCTATTTCTCCTAAAACATAAAAACGATTTGAGCCGAAAGACAAACTACGCAACCAAGCAACCTCTTCTTCAAAATCTTTATTGTAACGGAGGTCCCCGAACCTGCGCCTAAAGACCTGATGCACAACTTCATGCAGGCGCGCTGCTTCCTGCATAGACTTAATTCTTTCGGAAGGGGTCAAATGAGCCATACCCTTATAAGCTAAACGCCAACTAATTTCTAATAACCTATCTTTTATTGTTTTACCGCTGGAGGCAACCATAAAAGGATTATTATCTACTACGGGCTGAACTTCCGCACGGTATTCGGCTTCACTAAAATCTCTGCACTCAATAACATAATCTTCATCATTTGGGCTCAAGCCTTTTCTGACCCTTAGTTTTTGGTTACCAAATTGTGTTACCTGACGAGTAGTATAAATAACTACCTTTCCTTCGGATGTATTTTCTGTCTCTACACCCTCTATCTTTAAAAGCACTAACGGCTGTGCGTCTATATCAAACGGGTTCATAATCACAAGGTAACGCATGCGCATAAGAGTTTTGTTGAGCTGGTCTTTTATTCTGCTCAGGTTCTTATCAGACAACTTGGGAGAATATTTCTTAAATTGGCCTATCTGAAAATCAATTTGTACTCCTTTTTCTTCAGCGGTCACTCTCGAATTCTTTATTCTTTCAATGTTATTTAGCAATTCCGCCACGCCCGGCAAGGTGTGGATATCGATTTCCTCTTCGGAAAGTGCGGCTCTTCCAAATAAAACTGCCTGGCGCATACTATTAAATACTTTGTGCCGGACAGACGCAGCTACATCAGAAGCATAGAATAAGATATCCGTAAATTCTTTGTTATTATGAAGAGCTATCAACAAGGCGGGGGTCATAAACGCTGCACCGTTAGCTATGGCTAAAATAAAATATTTGTAGTACTCGTATTCTACGACCTGCCCTGCTGTAACTAATCCGGCATACCTGCGCGCCTTATCTTTAACGCTTCTAGAGGTCCAATCGATAGCGCCTAAGCCAATTACCCCTGCCTCTTGTTTTACCGGAGCGGCGGATGCGGCGGCTGGCGGCGTGACGGGTATTACCAATTGTACCATTGTGCCATTGTACTCCGGCCTTGTTGTTATGTTTACTTTTCCGCCTAAATTTTCTTCCACATATTCTCTTACTTTTCTCAAGCCCGAGCCATGCTCCAGGGTGTATTTTCCGGTTTGAACAACACCCTCTAAAACATCTTTTGGGATCCCTTCGCCGTCATCGGATATTTCAAAAATAAGAGCGTTTGATTGCTCATTAAGCCTTACGCGTACAACAACCTCGGTAGCTTGTCCCCACCCATAAGCACCTTCCGTTGCATTCTTAATCAACTCATTCGATAAATACAGGATCAATTCTTTCCATGTTTCCTGCGCGTCGCTTGTTTGATAGCTGAACGTAAATTTACCTTCGTGATTCGGCTTTATCTCTCCGGGGTAAATCGCAAGCTTTCCTTCAGTTACTAATTCGAACCTCATCGAAGGAACATACGTTCTCCATTCTTGCATCATTTGACCAATAACTGTATTTAAATCTATAGGGTTTTGGACAGGCGCAGCGGGACTGGAGGCTGGCTGTGGCTGAAGCATCCCAAGCGCAAGTTGGGCAAGGCTATGTTGTAAATCTTGTTCTTGGGGATGCTCTTGTAAGATTGTTTCCAAATGAGTGCGCAGAGCAGTTCTTTGCCCAGGGGTTAATTTCCCAAGGATGCCCTCTATGTCTCTTTTCGGGTCAGCGGAACCTTGTAAGCCGCGGGTGATGTGGCTGGCAACTAAATCCATCCTGCCTTCGGCTATCCAGCTTTCCACTGTGCTCATCGGCACCATCCCGCCTTCGGCTAAAACCGAGACAGCCGGAGCTCCTTCTAAATCAAATACAATATTTCCGCCTCTATCGCTACGAGCATGGTATCCGGCTACCCTTAAACGCTTTATTACCTCCTGCCTTAACGCTTCTTCGCTATAACCCTGTAATGAATGCTCGTTTTCTACATATACACCGGCCCATGCTCTTACAATAGCATCCCCCATTTCTTTAGGCATCCGGCCTTCTGCTCCATCGGCGGTTAAAATATAGTCCGTCTTGTAATTTATTTGGAATGTGCTGCCCACGCTCTTTTTACGTAATGCGCCATTCTCTTTTACAAACACCGCAAAATTACCCTTATGAAGCGCGCTTTCTTCATCATACCAAATCAACACGCCACCCGGACGTAATAAGCGCTGTAATTTATCCAGCTTCTCTTGCTCTGTGCCATTATAATAACGCAATACATTAGCCACTCTTAAAATATCTACGCTTTCTTCGGGCAAAGGCAGATGCTCAAAATCGCCCCACTGAAACTCGAGATTATCAATATTTTGAGAATATTTCTTGTGCGGATTAAACATTATCGCACCTACATCCGAAACCGCGTCATAATCCTGACCTTGACCTTGTTTTATTAAACGCTGATAAAGCGCTTCCATGTGCTCTTGGTCTAATGCTGATAATTTTCTTCCGGTCCAATAATAAAAACCATAAACATATTTACCAGACTCATCAAAAAATGCGTAATTATCGCCGGAGGAAACTACACAATGAGGTATAAGATTGTCTATGCCCACAACACGCGCCTTGCCTTTTAATTTCTCGGCAAGTTCAACAGCCGTAACCGGCGGATAACCGGTTCCAAAATCCACAATCAAAGCGGGCCTATCCGCAGGACGAGCTTGAGCCTCTAAAATCTCCTCGATAAGGGCATCTATCGAACTAAGCCTGCCCTCCCAAGTTGTATTATTGGCATATTGAGTAGTTGGCGCGGCAGCTAAAGCGACTACTGGCGGCTGAGTTAAGCTTAAGTCTTGCAGAAATTCTCTTTGTTTAATCGGATCGTTTAGTCCGGCATAAATTCTGGCTATTTCTGCATTGATATCTGCTTGCGGCTGGCCCTGCATGCCTCTTTGAATACGAACAACTAACTTTCCGACATCCCCCTGGCCAATCCACTTGTCGACATCTTCTCTCCTCGCCATGCCGCCTTCGGATGGAGCAGGCGAAGCAGGCCCAAGCCCATAAAGGCCCAGGTTCTTTGCAACCGCATAGGCGTCATAAGGCATGAAATTAAAATTGCGCTTATCCCTTATTTCAGCAGAAGACATACCTTTAATTACGTCCGGCGTGCTGAATAGCTTGAGCCCGTTTAAGGGCTCAATACTTTCACAGACCTGGCCGTCGCGGTGGAAGAATATCGCGGCCACAGAATGATTCGGGCTCTTATTGAGCATGCCTCTTTCCAGCTTGCCAACTGTATCCAAAACAGGCTTGCCTGTGGCAGGGTCAATGATAACCCAACCTTGCTCGTCGACTTTTTCACGCGCATAATGATCCGCGCCTGCAATATAAAATGTCTCTATGAACTCTTCGGAATTAAGGGCGAGCATTCTAAAAATATTTGTTTCTCCGTCGTATTCCGTCTCTTCGGCAATATCCGAGAATTCAATAAATGGCGCAAAGGGCTTTAATACAGTCTCTATCATCTGGCGTCTCGAGGCAAAAGACCTAATTCCGGGCTTACGCCAGTCAGCATCACTAAGCACAAAAATTACCTTATCCAATTTGAATTTAACTATGGCTGATAAGAGCATTAAAATATGGTCCCAGTGCAACGGATCTCCGGCTGTGGCAAATACGCCTATTCTCGCCGGCCTGCCCAGGCTATCATTGCGCGCTTTTACTTCCGCCCTGGAATGTTGAAACGCAAACTCCGGATGGATTTCGCCCGCTTGAATCAGCTCATCTATTTGTCCCAATAATTCCGTACCCTTAGACTCGACCTCTTCCAATAATTTTTCATCGGCGTCTTCACCCAATTCTTTCCGCATTTGCCGTAACTGCCTGGCCATGCTAGCCTTTGTCTGTTGAATATCCAGGTTGCCTGGCTGTGCTAAAGCTGCGCGCTCTTCGATAAAATCTCTTATTAGCCTGCCTAACTGCGTATCTGCGGTACCTTCTAGGCCGGTAGTAACGCTATAAGTAGTAGGATTGCGATAGAAAAACTCCTGGGTCAGCTGGATAATAGCGTAGTGATCGAGCCCTGTTTTTTCCAAAGCTTCGTGCAGGATGTATTCATCTATAAGGTCGGCGGGTATACCGTTTTGGCCTTCCTGCTCTTTAAGGAATTGAATGAGGTTTACTGCTAAGCCAGAGTTTGAACCGAGGAAATATCTTTGCTTGGATTCCACTCTTGCATAGAACCAATTGAAATGCTCCGGAGGCGAACGTAATGCCTCCAAAACCCTATCTATTTGCTCCTGAGGAATCCGGCTAGTTTCAAGTAATTTTGTGATGTCGGAGGAACGTTGCTCATACAGCGCCTTTGCCCTTCTCTCTACCTCTGCCACCATGTCCAGGCTAACCTTTATTACAGTCTCGGAATTGGTGGCTATATCCTGTTCTATCGCTGCTAATTCCTCCGGGCTATAGCCATGAGAGATTCGACCGGTTGCGCTTGATTGGCCAACGAGAGCAACTTCCCCGATGGGCTCCAATGAAGGCATCCTAACGCCGGGAAGCTCAACAGCAAGTACGGTATAATCGTCCTGAGGCTCCTCGGTTAAAGACGCCAAAGCGCTAACCACGGACCTAAGAAGATACTCTTGCCCCTGGAGACGGTCTTCAACAACCTGATGGATTCTTTCTTCGCTAACGTCTTGACGATCCACGGTTGCCTTCTCATAAACTCCGTCGCCAAACATACAAAAAACCGCGATATCAATATCAATATCGAATTCTTCAGCCACATATTTAACAGGAAACATGCCTAAGGTAATATTCCCGGCTAGTCTCATTTTAAGCTGCTCGATCCTGCCGCTATCCCTCACCAGAAAAATACTCTGTTGTCCGGCCGGCAAATAATAAAATTTGTGATTCTTAGGGTCTACGGCGGCAAACTCTGCTGAGCAAAACGAATCATAAATACCTAAAGAATCGAACATTTCGCATAAGTAATCGTTTAGCCCGCCTAACAGCTCTTGCAGATAAACGCGGGGGCGAAAAGTCAGCCGCGGAATCTCTTTATGTTTATCCAACCAAGACAATACCAAGGTTTTTACAAGTGCGGAGGATAATCCGTGGCCCTGAACATCAAAAACTCCTGCTACTAACACGTCTTTATTAAGCTGATAACGCAGAAAGCCGTCGCCGCCGACCCTGTAAGATTTCCCGTCCTGCTTAAATGAGGTAGCTGCGCGATAATCTGTAATTATCTGTGCTCCGCTTGAGATAGGTTGAGGAGATACTAAATTTTCTTCTAAATCAAATATGGCTTTCATAGTCAAAGGCGGATTACCGTCTTTTTCCCAATAAATTCTGATTAAGGCCATTTCGGTAACCAGTTTAATGATGTCTACGCCGCGGCCTTTTGATTTTTGATCACGCTCTATCTCTGCCCTAGCTTCCTTTATCACTTCACTTAAGGCCTTGCCGTCCTGGTTAATCTTCTTAACCGCATCTTCTACAAGCCCCGATTTTTCGATTTCCAGAAATATGTCTGCCGCGGACTGCACAGACTGCGCCTTAATAAAACTTGCGATGGCTTTACCTAAAAGCGTATCAGCTGTAAGACCCTCGCTGTCCCCTTTGCCTATTTTCCAAACCCACCCTCTTTCTTCTTCGCTATCCGCTATCATTTTCGATTCTTTAATATTATCGTTTATTACCGGACGAGCAAAGAAAACTTGAGTCATGCGAATAATCTTATAATGGTCTAAGCCGCTATTTTCTAAAACTTCATGTAAAATGTATTCTTTTACCAAATCTTTAGGCGATCCGCTAAGTTCTTCCTGGCTGCGCAAGAAACGAATCAAATTTACTGACAGGGATTTTTCTGAACCGAGAAAATAACGGCCCTCGGACTCAACAATGCCTGCAAACCAAAGAAATCCTTTAGGGCCGGATCTTAAAACACTGAAGATGCCCTCAACCTCTGCTTCACTGGCGCTACTACGGACTAACATACCTCTTATTTGCTCCTCCTGCCCCAACAGTTCTCTGCATGCATCTTCCACTAAACCCACTGCATCCTGATTTTCGCCGGCGGCCATTACGTTTGGCAATTCCGCCCTGATTTTTCTCTCAAGTTCGGCTATCTCTTCTTTGCTAAATCCTCTGGCAATCTGACCGGAAAAGTCTTCAGCCGACGAAGAGTTACCCGCAGATACAATGGCTTCATACAAAACCGGATCCGATGCGTTAGGAATACTGTTTGTAGCCTGCCCTGTAAAAGGATTAAGCTTTACAGCTTCGGGAAACGCATCTTCCATCAACGCGCCCATACGCTGATGTACCGCATAAGTTCTAATGGCATACCCGGGTAAATTCTGCTTAATAAGTGCGCTTACCGCTCGAAACGGCTGACTAGCTACTCCTATTCCGGAAAGACTTCCGCGGCGGGCAAGAAAACTAAGTGTTAAAGCCTTTTCCTGTTGGGAGAGAACAAACTCCAAATAAAACAATATATCCCCATTACCATTTTCTACATCACTATCAATATTAATATCATTCGCCAGGCTTAAAATGCTGTTGTCGGGAGAATTCTGATACTGAAGCAGGCGTGAATATTTAACCACCAGAAAACGATAATATTCTACAAGCCTCCCATTCTCCTCTCTGGTATCACGAACGGTTGCATATACATAATCATCGGGCTCCAGCCCTAGCCTCGCCAACTCTTCCACTCTGCTATTAAGGTCGGACTCTAGAAAATAAGCTTTCTGTTGACCCGGATGCAACCCAACCTTTCCGTTAGTATGAATAATCGCTTTTACCCGGCTGGAAAAAACACCCCCCAGCCATTCTGTTGTTTCTAGAAGACTTAGCCACGCCGGATAATCTAAAACAGTACCCGCAACCGGCTCGCTGGCTCCAGCAATACTTAATGCGGCAGAATCGGTGAGTTCTTCGTTTTGAGTGCCGCCCGCGCTTGATTGTGAAAGTAAAGGTAATTCGCGTAACCCAAAACTCCGGCGGATATTATTTATGGCTTCTATTTTCTCTTCTAGGGTTATCGGAACTAATGTAACGCCATGCATTCTATTGTCTTTTGCTATAATGTCGTAGCTGCCGGCAATAAGACTGAATAAATTACTGAGCCTATCAAGCCGATGCTCAATCTTTAACCTAAAATATGCATCTAATATCGTCCCGTAAAGCGCCCGGCGGATCTGCCTGTCCTTAACTCCTAGCGCCCAAAATACGCTATGATCAATATCGGGCTGTTGGAAAACAATATCCAGACAATTCAACTCTGTTGCAATATTGTCTTCGTCAATGGTAATGAGAATTTTCAATAATTCACTGGTGGCAGGGATATAATCCGCAGGCGCTGTCAACTTATCCTCATATTTATCCATTATCCAGGGATTAGTCTTGATAACCTGAATTAAAAAATCCTTATCAGCGACTTCCGCGCCATCAAATCTATAGGACACCGCTGCTTTCAATTCTGCTAACATAGCTTGATCCGCTAAGATTAAATCTGCAAATAATTCTATGTTTTTATCTGAGCTTGTATTTATTGTCCACTTATCGATATGCTGCTTGTGACTATTGATAAAATCGATGATTCTTTGTTTTGAGCTATGGCTATTAAGCCTGGCCAGGATCTTCAAAATCCCGAAGGCCAGTTCTTGACCATATTGTAAGCCCTGCAAATACTGCGCATCCGGGCTGGATTTTACCGCGTCTTCAAAAAGTTTCCTTATCCTACCCTGGAATTTGGGATCATAGCTGGGAATATATGAGCCATCGGTTAATTCGGCGTTATAGCGAATGGCCGTGTCACGCAGCGTGCTAATAATCTCCTCCCAAGAATAGATTTGCTCCATAGCCCTAAGTAATAAATTCAAGTCTTGGGAGATCTTGCCGATACTATCCGGGCGAGAGTATTGCTGTAAATAATGCATGGCTTTATAGGTAAGCATGGCTATGGGATCGGCGATATAAAAATCTTTTCCGTTTACCCTAACCCTGGCGACTCGATAAGAATCGGTCTCTAGCGGATCACACATAATACCCTGAAGGTCGGGGTCGTCTTTTAACGCTCCCTTTGCCAACGCGGGTAAACCCGCAGCTAATAAAGGCGCCCCGCCGGTACCCTTACGCAAAACATTTCCGGAGGCTCGCGAATAATGCTCAAGTCTAACAATATCCAAATCTCCTATCTTTCTAACAAATTCGAGTAAGGCTTGTTTTGCAGGCCCAGGAATAGCTATTGACCGCGAAGCAGAAACAGAAGGAAGTTCTCCTGTTTCTAAAACACCTATCGTGTCTGCTTGCAAGAGCAGCATAGTTGCCAATGATCCGGAGAGATAATAATTTAGCCTGCCATCTAAAGCCAGTTGCGGATATTGCTGAACCAAGTGTCCGGCAAGCTCGGAAACGGATACCAATATATTCTGCCTATCCGCATCCGATAAACCTTCCCGCGCCAAATCCTCAAAAGGCATATGTGTTGTTTCATCCCCGATATTTGACCGCGCCACAGGCACGTCCGTTTGACCGGCCACAGAATCAACGGACACCGATTTATTGCTCCGGGAAACAAGCCATTTAGCCAATAGTATGCCCACAACCACTATACCCGCCACAACAAGAGCAACTGTGGGATCTATATGGAGTAATGACGAAAAGTCGAATCCTAACCCAAGCGGAGCTAATGCTGATAAGCCAAAAAGGTTATTTGTCTTAGGAGGCGCATCTGACGATGGCGCTTGTTGTTCCGGAGCATTGCGGGATCTTATTAACTCTATTGCCCGCATAGCAGCGTCTCTAACGAACTGATGCGTTTCGTAAGGTTCCGGGCGTAAGGCCATCTCTAAATATGGGATATCCTCTAACGAACCCGCCAACCCCAGAGCCTCGGCAGCGCTACGCCTGACATTCGCATCGCCCGATATATCTCTCGGGTTTAAAATCAATACTTCCCTTAACCACCCTATATCGCTTTGACTAACTGGTATATTTGCCTCGCCAAGTCTTATTATTGACGCGAGGCGCGAATCCACAGAAAGAACAACAGGTTGCATTGTTTCGGTAATCTGATGGTAGACGGCCTCATCGTTATGGACAGTCCACTTAAAACCCATCTTCTTTCTTAACGCTTGACGTTGATGCAATGAAGCGGCCATCAGCTTACCATACGGGCTTTGCGGAAAAAGCAGGGGTGACAACAAAGGAGCGATAAAATCTCCGAATATCCCGCTCTTGAATCTAAAATTGACTATTACTCTAAATAAACCGTCTCCTAAGTGATCGAGCGCGGCTTGGGTATTCGGCGACAATCTATCTTTTATCCTATCTAACCAAATGTTATTCTCTGCTTGCGCAACCTGCAGGGATATCATCTGAGGATCGAGTTTTTCCATTCGCTCCCTGGCCTCTTTTTCCACGCCATGAGGATTACGCAGATAATAAAGCTGTCGAGCCAATACCGCAGCTAAAACCTCTGACATTATGTATCCGGTATAACTATTTACCGCAATCCTATCCAGAAGATCTCCTCCTATACAGATAAATTTACGCCCACCGTATTCCCGCGTATAGACAAAGCTCTGTCCCCGAATCAATACTATATCAACAGTGTCCAGCAACTTGCTTTCTTCTTCATTCGCGTATTGCAAATATTGTCTCACCTCTTGGCCTATTAGCCGCTCAAACCTTCCATCAACGGTAAGCCAGCTAATTGAATTCTGCGCCGCATTAACAGGCGCCCAAATTCTATGAGTAGAAACCCTGTCGTGTATTTGCTGATCGACAATTTCTATTACGCGAGGCTCATCTAACCCGCTGTTCCACAAGGTATTATTTGTCTTGCCTTCTGCCGGCGAATCGGGAGTAAATACAGCCGGCGCCGTCAATATTTCTAAGGGCGAAGCTTTCCCTCGCTCTTCTTCAGTCATTTGCCTCAGCCCAAAATCTGAAAAAATTGCTAACGGCTCTTCGATCTGCACTGCATATCTTCCGTCTGCTGTTTTTACCGGGACGCTTGCTAACCTCAATCCATCGACTCCGGCCTGCAGAAGCTTGTATTGACTAACGGGTATATGCAAAAGAAGCAATAAGCTCTTAATCCGGATAACGTCTTGCCGGGAATCATCCACAAGCCCGGCGGCTTTAGCCGTAGCAACATCCCAGCCTCCGGCAATCACTGCTCTTTTATGCGCCCAGCTTGCTATTTTAAGAAAGGGTTCCTGATCCCGGGGCAATAAAGTTTTACTGTCAATATGTGCTACAAATTGCTCGCCGGTATCTTCATTAATAACTACCAAAAATATGCGGGGGCCAACTCCCCTAGTCTCTACTTTGCCATTATAAAAAATTGCCTGGTGCTGGCCAACTGCAACTGCATTTCCTGCTGCCGGCTCTCCCGCGGGCTTTATATAAGGAGGGATCTCTAAGTATGGTTTTGCCTCTTGCGCAGAAGATGCAAGTACTACTTCTTCTTGTGCCTCCTCCACGCTCACCTCGCCTATCTGGGGGTTACCTTTAGCAGTAACACCCAAAAGGTATCTTCTGGTGGCCTGGCCGATAAAACCTAAGAATCTACCTACGGTACCAACTACTGAAAGTATGCAACCGCTCCTGCCGCCCGGAGGAGGCATAGGCCCGGGGTTTAAGTCCATACCACCGGAAAAATAGCTTCTCACGCTTTGGCCGTAGGGGGTGGATACGGGCTCTTTAATATTGTATTCACCATCTTTGAAGGACTGCTGGTAAGCTTGGAAGTAAGTAGCTTTATCCCAAAGTTGGTTAGAAGTAAGCCCGTTTAAATTTTGTTTATCTATCAGCCAGGAATAAAGCCCTCCTTTTCCGTAAAATCTAGCCTTAAACCACTGGGCAAGGATAAGCGAATAATAAACCTGCCTTAGGGCAGCATATTTTTTAGAGGTGTTTATTTCTTTATTAAGTTTTGGAATGATAAGTTCTTTGATCAGTTCGGAGGAATATTCATTTAGCGCCTTAAACCTGGGATCGCTAAAGTTGTAAGTGGCTGAATCCTTAAGATAGTCCTGCTCCAGCATTACCTTTAAGGTTGCTTTATAAATATAGGCATTATCTTGGCTTTCGCGAATGATGATTTCATTCGGCACTATCCAGGGGCGCGTGAGCGTTGGTATAGTTATGTTCTCATAGCCGAAGAGTTCTTCGGCCTTCTTGTAAAGCTTGCTCCAGTATTGTTTGCCTTCAAAGGTCTGAGGTGAAGTGGCAAGGGCAGTATCTTTTTTTAGTTGTACATCCGCTTCTAAAAGGATTCTGCCAATGTCGGTTTTGGCTAACTGAGGATCAATAATATTCTCCTGGCCATCAGGACGCAGGTTTACCCAAAAGCTGGTATTGGGGAGACTGACTCCGATGAAAAAATAGTTAAGCAGGGTCTTGGTATCTGCCGACACACTATCTTCATTCTTCTTGGGAGAATCGCCCTTATCCAAGAGTAGTTTAAAATTGTTTGCCTGATTGTCGTAGGAAAGATACCGTAAATGAACTGGGCGGAATTTATCTATGCTTGGAGTGCCAGCCAGACTAGCAAAGTAGCCGGAAAGATTTAGCTCCCCGGACACTTGAGCAAAACCCGACTGCTCAAAGACAAGACAAAAACAGAGTAGAAAAGATAGGATTCTTATAATTTTCTTTGACATAGGTTTATCAGCCAATACTTGGTTAAAGTTTATCTTATATATAGGTAGGCAACAAGAGTGTTTGGGGTGTTTTGGGAAAGCGCTTCCTAAATAGCATTGCTTTTGTCTAAAAACGCTGGGGATGGGCTTAGATTAAGGCACTTTTCGGGGAAAAGTGCTGACTCAAGCCAAAACGCCAGAGGCTGTGCTAGAATATGCACTTGTCGGAGACAAGTGCTGGACTAAGCCAAAGCGCCAGAGGCTGGCTTAGTCCAGATTGGACATTTTCGTGCTCAAATTACTACTACGAATTCGCCACGGGGGGTATTTTGCTTAAAATAATCGATTATTTGACTTGTTTTTTCGCGCTTTATTTCTTCAAATTTCTTGGTTAATTCCCTGGCCACCGCTATATCCCGGTCTCCAAAAACAGCCAGAATATCCCCTAAAGTAGCAAGAATTCTATGGCAGGACTCGTAAAAAACTATAGTTGATTCCAGCTGCATCAGTTTTTTTAACCGGTTGCGCCGCGCCTGGGAACGATTAGGCAAAAACCCGGCAAAGAAGAATTCGTGCGCCGGCTTACCTGATAAAACCAAAGCATTGATAAATGCGGACGGCCCCGGAATTACGGTAACCTCAAGATTGTTTTTTATAGCCAGGTTAATAAGATTGTACCCCGGATCGAGTACGCCCGGAGTTCCTGCGTCTGACACCAAAGCGATATTTTTCCCTTCTTTTAAAATCCCGATTAAATACTCTGCCTTAATTATTCTGTTGTGCTGAAAAAAACTGGTGGTTGATTTCTTAATTCCGTAGTGGTCAAGGAGGATCTTAGTATGGCGCGTGTCTTCGCAGGCGATTAAATCGACGGATTTTAATACTTCCAGCGCGCGTAAGGTTATATCTTTAAGATTGCCGATAGGGGTGGCAACGATATAAAGCATTATTCTACCGTAACAGACTTGGCTAAGTTACGCGGCTGGTCAACATCGCATCCGCGCTTAACCGCAATATGATAAGCCAGAAGCTGCAAAGGCAATACCACCAACAGAGGCGAAAAGATTTCCGATATTCTGGGGATATAAATTACTTCTTTGGTAAGTTCTTTTATATTTTTATCGCCTTCGGTGGCGATGGCAATGATTTTACCGCGGCGGCTGCGGATCTCCTGAATATTCGAAGCCATTTTATCGTAAATCCTCGATTCGGGCGTAATGCAGACAACGGCACGGTATTCATCAATTAAAGCAATGGGCCCGTGTTTCATCTCTCCGGCGGCATAACCTTCCGCGGGTATATATGATATTTCCTTTAGCTTAAGCGCTCCCTCCAGCGCCGAAGGGTAATTAACGTTGCGCCCCAGGTACAAAAACGATCCCAGATGAGAGTATTTACGGGCGAGCTTTGCCATAATATTTTGGTGCTTTAGAATATCGCGCATTAATTTCGGAACTTTTCTTAATTCGTTCAGATATTTGGTAATTTTATCGCGCGAAAGCGTAGCTTTTATGCTGGCAAAATAAAAAGCAAACAGATAAAGCGCTAACACCTGCGCGGTATAAGCCTTGGTTGAGGCAACGCCAATCTCTGGCCCGGCGTGTGTATATATAATCCCGTCGGATTCCCGGGTTAAAGTCGAACCCAACACATTGCAAACAGATAATACCGGTGCACCGATTTCGCTCGCCTTTCTCACCCCCGCTAAGGTATCAGCGGTTTCTCCGGACTGGCTTATGGCAATAACCAGCGTATCCTTAGTGATGAGCGAATCGCGGTAACGAAATTCACTGGAGACATCCACGCTCGTTGGTATTGCACATAGTGATTCTAATATATATTTGCCTACCATCCCGGCATGATATGCCGTGCCGCAGGCGACAATAGCAATATTTTTTATAGTTCTTAGTTTCGCTCCCGAGATATCCTGCTCCTGAAAAACTATCTGACTGATGCCTTTTTTAATTCTGGCGTTAAGCAGATTTTCAACAATACCTGGCTGCTCGTTGATTTCCTTAAGCATAAAATGCCTGTATCCTTGCTTTTGCGCCTGGGCAATATTCCAATTAATGCGGCTGGATTTATGTATAATACCCGTGCCGTTAAGATCGGTTATTCTGACCTTATCCCGGGTAAGAATCGCCACCTCTCCCTCGTTTAAGAAAATTACATCTTTGGTAAGGTCTAAAATTGCCGGGGCATCAGATGCCAGAAAATTTTCATTTTTACCTAAGCCCACTATCAAAGGGCTGCCTGAGCGCGCCCCGATTAATTTATTAGGCTCTCTGCCGGAAATAACTCCGATAGCATAAGAGCCCACCAACAACTTCAGGGCTTTTCTGACAGCTTCTTCTAAGGGATTGTTTTTATAAAATTTCTCGATGAGATGGGCGATAACTTCGGTATCGGTTTGACTTTTGAAATGATGGCCCTCTCTAATCAGCGCTTCTTTGAGGGATTCGTAGTTTTCGATTATACCGTTATGCACGATAACAATCTCACCTTTACAGTCATCGTGAGGATGGGCGTTTACCTGGTTGGGAGCGCCATGTGTTGCCCAACGCGTATGCGCGATGCCAACAGTACCCCTAACGGGTTTTTGTTTAAGCAGTTTTTCTAACGCGCTTATTTTTCCGGGTGATTTTCTTATCGAAGGGGTATTTTTATCTAGGAGTATGACGGCTACACCGCTTGAATCATACCCACGGTACTCCAAACGCTTAAGACCGTTTAAGAGTATATCTTGAGCAGGCCTATCTCCTATATATCCGATTATTCCGCACATGATATAGTTCGTAGTTCGTAGATCGTAGATCGTAGGTCGTAGATCGTAAGCGACATCCCTACGAACTACGAGCTACCAACTACGAACTAATTTATGTCCCCACGGGGATTCGGACCCCGGTCGAGAGCTTGAAAAGCTCTTGTCCTAACCAGGCTAGACGATGGGGACTATTGAGTTCTGAGTTCGTGGCTGGTAGGTCGTAGCAAAATATTTTCCTACGAACTACCAACTACGAACTAAAAGCTAACCTATTCTTCTGCTTCTGCGATGACAGGCGCAACGCAGGAAACACGATCCTTGTCCTGCAGCTTTATCAGACGTACACCTTGTGCCGAGCGGCCTGTACTTCTTATATCTTTAACGGCACAGCGTAAAAACATTCCGTTCTGGGTAATTACCATCAACTCATCATTATCATTAACGGATTTTAAATTCACTGCTTCGCCGTTTTTATTTGTAACTTTGATATTAATAATCCCTTTGCCTCCGCGGCTGGTTAAGCGGTATTCCGCGATAGGCGTACGCTTAGCAAAACCTAATTCCGTGACCGTCAGCACCGTGGCATCTTTCTGGGCTATAATCATATCGATGACTTCGTCTTTTTTAGCCAGCGATATGCCGCGTACTCCGCGCGCCTGGCGCCCCATATCCCTAACCTTGGCTTCACTGAATCTTATTGCCTTACCCTGGTGCGTGCCGATCAATAATTCCTGTTTTCCGTCGGTAAGCTCGACACCTATAAGTTCATCGCCTTTATCTAAAGTAATGCCGATGATCCCGCCCTTACGCGGATTGCCATAAGCATCCAGCTTGGTCTTCTTTATAGACCCCATCTTGGTAACCATTACTAAATATTTATCCGCGGAAAATTCTTTTACCGGTATAGTCGAACTGATCTTTACCCCCGGCTCCGCAGCAAGCAAATTAACAACCGCCTTGCCTTTAGACGTTCTGCTAGCCTGAGGTATCTCATAAACTTTAAGCCAATGCACCTGGCCCTTATCAGTGAATACCAATACATAGTCTTTTGTAGAGGCCACAAAAAGGTGCTCGACAAAATCTTCCTCCCTAACCTCTGCTCCGGTGGCACCTGTACCCCCGCGTTTTTGTTTACGATAAGAGCTGACCGGCAGGCGCTTGATATACCCGCCGTGGCTAATAGTGACCACAACATCTTCTTCGGCAATCAAATCTTCGACTTCCAGCTCCTCGACCTCGCCGACGATATCGGTCCTGCGCTCATCGCCGTATTTTTTCTTTAAATTCTCCAGCTCCTCTTTAATAATGGCTTCGACTTTTTTATCGGAAGCTAAAATCGCGCGGCACAATTCTATTTTCTTTAAAAGTTCTTCGTATTCGGCATCTATTTTATCGCGCTCAAGAGCGGTCAAACGCTGCAGCTGCATTTCCAGAATAGCCTGGGCCTGAATTTCTGATAAATCGAATTCTTTAACTAAACGCTCTTTGGCAATTTCTACGCTCTTGGAGGTCTTTATAACTTTAATAATCTGATCAATAAATTTAAGCGCGATTTTAAGCCCCTCTAAAATATGCGCGCGCTTTAAGGCTTTATCCAATTCGAATTGTGTGCGGCGGCGGATAATAACTTTACGGTGATCAATATAACAGACAACCATCTGGTGTAAATTCAAAACCCGCGGACGGTTATCCACCAGCGCCAACATAATAATACCAAAAGTTGTTTCCAGCTGAGTATGTTTAAAGAGCTGGTTCAGGACTATCTGCGACTCGGTATCGCGCTTTAATTCCACAACAATGCGCATACCATCTTTGTCCGATTCATCGCGGATATCAGAAATCCCCTCTATCTTCTTATCATCCACCAGGCCGGCGATGGCTTCAATTAAACCGGCTTTCTGCACCTGGTAAGGAATTTCGGTAATAACGATTAAGTCTTTACCGTTCTTCTGATGCTCTACGGTTGCCCGTGCGCGCACGGTAAGCTTACCCTTGCCGGTATTATATGCTTCTTTGATGCCGCCCTTGCCGCAGATAACACCACCCGTCGGAAAATCCGGGCCCTTGACATAGCGCATTAAATCTTTTATCTCGCAGCCGGGATTATCCAGGGCATACATAATAGCATCAGCTATTTCATTTAAGTTGTGCGGAGGAATGTTTGTGGCCATGCCAACGGCAATACCGCTTGAGCCGTTAACCAATAAATTCGGCAGGGCTGCAGGCAACAAAAGCGGCTCTTTTAAAGAGGAGTCGAAGTTTGGCCCAAAATTAACAGTCTCTCTGTCGATGTCATTGAGCATCTCGTCGGAAATCGATGCCAGGCGTGCCTCGGTATAACGCATGGCCGCAGCCGCATCGCCGTCAACCGAGCCAAAGTTACCCTGCCCTTCAACCAAAGGATAGCGCAAAGAAAAATCCTGCGCCATTCTTACTAACGTGTCATAAACCGCCACGTCGCCATGCGGATGGTATTTACCTAAAACCTCGCCGACGATACGCGCGCATTTTTTGTAAGGCTTGCTGTGCTCCAGCCCCAACTCCTGCATAGCAAACAAAATTCTTCTGTGTACCGGCTTTAAGCCGTCGCGTATATCCGGCAGCGCGCGGCCGACAATTACGCTCATTGCGTAATTTAAATACGCGTCCTTTACTTCTTCTTCAATATAAACCGGAACTATTTTTTCATTTCGTGTATACATGGCTCGCTTCGCTTGCTAGTCCATTGTTCATAGCTGATAGTTCATGGTTTTGCTTTTACCATGAACTATGAACCAAGAACCATGAACTAATTTATATATCCAAATTCTTTACCTGGTGAGCGTAATTCTCGATGAATTCACGGCGGGGCTCCACCTGATCACCCATCAAAACCGTAAACATCTTATCTGCCTCAACCGCATCTTCCAGGGTTATTTGTAAAATCGTGCGCTTTTCCGGATCCATGGTAGTTTCCCAAAGTTGCTGAGGATTCATTTCGCCTAAGCCCTTATACCTTTGTATATGCATGCCCTTAGTCGCTGCTTCTTTAATGTAAGCCAAAACCTCTTTTAAGGAAAATATGTCTCTGTCATCCTTTTCATTAGTTATGCGGTAAATCGGTTTGGGCTTAATTTTCCCTGCCTCTTTAACGGATACATCTTTAATCACAGCCGGAGCATAATTGTCCAAATCAAGGCCTAATTTTTCTATTTTGGCCAATAATTCATCTATTTCGGTAGATTCAAAAAGCTCCAGCACGTCATTCTCGCTATCTTTGCCATCTTTCTCGGTAAAGCTGGCCAATTCTTTGTCAGAATAGAAAAATAGGTCTTTCCCCTCCACTTTTACCCTATAAATAGGCATTTTTTTGGTCTTTTGATGCCTAAAAGTGAGATATTTCGCGAAATCTACTCCCTTTTTCTCTAAATTCTTACTGAGTTTCTCCAATTCCACCAATAAACGCAATAAATCCTTAAACTGATTGTCAGTAAAAGTTTGTTTATCCTTTAGCCGCAAGAACTTATGCCCTTCCCGCCCCAAATCCAGCAGCATATCATCCATTTGCTCCTCAGTCTGGATATACTCTTCACGCTGTCCCCGCTTAATTTTAAATAGTGGTGGCTGAGCAATATAGACATATCCCCCTTCTACCAATTTATGCATATGCCGATAGAGCAACGTCAATAGAAGCGTGCGGATATGCGAGCCGTCAACGTCAGCATCGGCCATAAGAATCAGCTTATGATAACGCAGCTTAGCCACATCAAACTCTTCTCCTATGCCTGTGCCTAAAGCAGTGATGATGGTGCGGATTTCCTCATTGGACAAAATCTTATCCAAGCGCGCCTTCTCCACGTTAAGTATCTTGCCTTTTATGGGCAGTATCGCCTGGAACCTACGGTCACGGCCCTGTTTAGCGCTATTATGCACAAATACACCGCTAGCTAAGGCGAAATTATGCGTACCGGAAACCTCTAAATCATAAACATCCACTCTTTCCTTGACGCTTTCAATACGCTTAATCTTGTGGTTATAATGCTCTACCGCCCCTAATAATGCTTGTCGGTCGTTCGCGAAAAATCTCTCCATTAGTGTATCTATTTTTAACAGGGTGTTATCGCGCTTAAGAAGCGCGCGCCTTTCGTCATCATAAAGCTCAAGGCCTCCGTGGCTCTCGTATATAGCCCTCGCGAAAGACAGGCTGCGCTCCAGATACGTCTGGTTATATGCGGCTTTGCGCTTGCGGCGAAAATCGCTAGTCCATTGTTCTTTTGTTTTTTTACGCCTCCAACGCAGCAACTCTTGATCCGACCACTCTAAATTCGCCTTAGCTGCAAGAATCTTTTTGGCTTGGGGATTGAGCTCAAAATACCGCCTGACCCGCTCGGCCTGCTTGTGCCTATTATCATCTTTTGCCCAATATGCTTTCTGTGCACAATTCAAAAGCTCGCTATTCTTACGCCGATATTCGGCATTATCTTGGTAAAATTGCATAAATTTATCCAGCATAAATTTTTTATACTCAGCATCCTGCCATTGCTTTTTGGCTCTCCTGCTTAAAGCCTGTCTCGTTTCTGGCGTTGCCATAATTCTTCTAATCTTTTCCTTATATTCTGGCTTCTGATGGGCCATCCTAGATTTTTCCTTTACTTCTTTACTATGAAGCGTCTTTTCTAGGATGGTTGTGTGATATAAAAAATGTTCTTTTTTATGCATCCTGACCAAATTATCCGGGTTATTATTTATTTTATTAAAGTCTTTGTGGTGAATCGTATTGCCGTTTTCTCTAGGATAAACGCTATTTTCTAAATTATATTTATCGGATAACGAATGGGTAAAAATCCATCTAGCGGTTTTTGGATCAAAGACCAATTCATATCCTTCAATAGTAACCCGACGGCCTATTTTAGAATATTGACGATAAAGTGGCATCAAAGAATCGCCGGGCACTAATCCCCCCGCAGTTTTATAATGCCCATTTCTTAACATAAACCTGTGGTCGGGCGTACAAATAATCTCTTCATCATTATCAAGTATAACTTTAATAACTTCTGCCGCTTGTTTGGTAACTCTCGGGTTATCTATTCTTCTAATTTCGATGCCGCCTTCGTGTCCGATACTATAACAATAATGTTTTTTACCCGCCTTGCTTTCATCAACTAATTCTTTAAATGTAATATTGCGCCCGTCGACGAGCGCCACTTTGGTCTCTCCAAAAAAACATCCTCCGGCGCTATCGCCTTCCACGATATACAATTCGCATAAAGCCGCATCTCGCTCGGAACAATCCGCTAGTTTCCCCGGTAGGCCGGCACCTTCCAGGGCCCCTTTGCGCCGGGTCAATTCGCGCGCCTTACGTGCTGCCTCGCGCGCGCGCGAGGCCACGATAACTTTATCTACGATCTTATTCGCGATAGAAGGATTCTCTTCGAAATACGAAGCCAGCGCTTCAAGGCTGGCAGAAGCGACTAACCCCTCCACCTCTGAATTGCCCAGTTTAGTTTTCGTCTGCCCTTCAAACTGCGGATTAGGAACCTTAACGCTGATTACCGCTGTTAAGCCCTCGCGCACATCATCGCCGGTGATACCGATATCGTCTTTAATTAAGTTCTTGGACTTTGCGTACTGATTAATCGCGCGCGTTAACGCAGACCTAAACCCGGATAAATGCGTGCCGCCTTCAATAGTATTGATATTATTGGCAAAAGAATATACTGTCTCGGCATAACCGTCGTTATATTGCAGAGCTCCCTCTAAAACCACATTATCCTGGGTCCTTTGAAAATAAATAACCTTATTATGTAAAGGATTCTTGTTCTTGTTAAGGTATTCTACAAAAGAAACTATCCCGCCGCCGAACTCAAAAACCGCCTCCTTATCTGAGCGTTCGTCATTAAGTTTTATTTTTAAACCCTTATTCAAAAAAGCGAGCTCTCTCAGGCGCTGGGCCAGGGTATCGTAAGAAAAATCTATTTTGCTGAAAATTGTTTTGTCCGGTTTAAAAGTTACCTTGGTGCCAGTATTCGTGCTTTTCCCGACGACGGTCAGCTTGCTAACAGTCTTACCGCGTTCATAACGCTGATGATAAATTTTACCGTCGCGCTTTACTTCAACCTCCAGCCAATCCGAAAGCGCATTAACCACACTGACACCTACGCCATGCAAGCCACCCGATACTTTATAAACCCGGTGGTCGAATTTACCGCCGGCATGCAACTTAGTCAAAGCAACTTCTACGGCCGGCTTCTTCTCGGTTTTGTGTATGTCTACAGGGATACCGCGACCATTGTCTGAAACACTAACGCTATTATCCGAGCGGACAACTACCGCGATGCTATCACAGTAACCGCCCATAGCTTCATCTACGCTGTTATCTACGACTTCGTAAACCATGTGGTGCAACCCACGCGTGCCGGTATCACCAATATACATCGCGGGCCTACGCCGTACCGCTTCTAATCCCTCTAATACCTGGATAGTTGCGGCATCGTAAGGCTTGCCGTCTTTATTAGTAGGCATAGCAACTGCCTGCTCTGCCTGTTTTGGTTTACTTTCCTTCTTCTTCACTTTATATCTCCTAAGCGAAAACGTATATCTTTTATAGCTTTGGATTTCGCGGTTAACTGCGCCAACAAATCTTCCTTGCGCAGGCTAATCTGATAAAGCCAACTTGAAGAGTCAACGCTAGCCCCCAAGACGCCGCGCTTGAAGTAATTAAACTTTATATGTTTTAACTCCCTTTTTGTCAAGATTTTTTTTAACAACTCTTCGGGCGCATCCGCAGGAAATCCGGTCTTGCCAGCTTTTAAATCACCCATTACCGCCTGAATCGTATCTTTAATACGCTCCATATTTAAGCCAGGCGCATAGGTAAAACTATGTAGACATATCCGTCGGTACGCACAACGCCCGGCTTTTCGCTGTCACTTAATTCCAGCTCCAGAGAATTGTGACGTAAATTCTTTAACACGTCTATTAAATATCCGGGATTAAAACCAATCACCAGTTCTTTCCCTTTATATTCTATGGGTATCTCTTCACGCGACTCCCCTACATCAGGAGTAGATTTCGATACCACCAACTTATTCTTAAAAACCTCTAGCTTTACCGCCTGATAATCCGGGGTAGAAAGAAGTGCAGCTCTTTTTACCGCCAATAAAAATTCTTCACGCCCGACCTTCATCTTATTTTCCGCAACCGGCGGGATAACTTGACGATAATCTGGAAATTCTCCTTCGATAAGCCGCGAAATAACTATCGCCGAACCCAAATCAAAAAGCACCTGGTTAGTCCCTAAAATAACCGATAGCTCGCCATCCTCTTTAAGGTTGCGGACTAGCTCCTGAATGGTTTTAATAGGAACTATCATCTGTATATCCTTATCCACAGATTGGCTTAGCTTCTTTTCAACAATTGCCAATCTTTTGCCGTCGGTAGCAACTAAGGTTAGATTATTTTTAGTTATCTTAAACAAAATGCCATTTAAAATATATCTTGCCTCATCAAAAGAAACTGCGAAAGATGTCAAGCCCAATATTTCTTTTAATACGGGCTGCTCTAATTTAATAGCTTCTTTATTTTGAAATTCTGGCAACTTAGGAAATTCTTCCTTAGTTAACCCCATTATTTTAAATTCACAGGAATCTGTATTAATCGTTACCTGGTTGTTCTTTTTTGTGCTTATATTTATGCTATCCGCGGGTAATTCCTTAATAATATCACTAAATCTCTTTGCTGGGACAGTGATTGCACCCGGTTCATGGACATCCACAGGAATTACACAACTTATACCTATATCCAAGTCTGTGGCGGTTAAGCGTAGCTTATCCTGTTGTATTTCCAATAGGATATTAGCTAATATGGGCAGCGCGGATTTGCTGGTAATAACGTTTTGTACTGTTTGTATCCCGGTTAAAAATGTGGATTTTTCGACTTTAAATTTCATTACATTGCTCCTTTTAAGATATTATATATATTTATATATCGTATTAAGAGTAAGGTTGTTATGTTTCTGTTAAAAAGTGCTCATAACTATTGATTTTTAATAACTTATAATATTAACAAGCTTTGGATAAACCTTGAACCTATTGTTTAATGACGTGCATAATTCTTTCTACCTTATCTTTAAGCCCGACATTATCAACCAATTCCTCCTTTATCTTGTTGTAAGAGTGTAGAACTGTTGTGTGGTCTTTGCCCCCAAAAAAATCGCCTATTTCAGGAAGCGATAATTCTGTTAACTCCCGACTCAAATACATAGCTACTTGTCTGGGGAGTACAACATTTTTATTTCTCCGTCGAGTTTTAAAGTCCGCCATAGATACGCCAAATTCTTCAGCTACGCAGCGTTGGATAAAATCCACAGTAATTAGTTTTTTGGGTTCCCTTAAAAGGTCTTTTAAGACTTCTTTGGCCATGTCGAGAGTAATGGGCTTTTCTTCCAGTAAAGAATAAGCAATGGTTCTAATAAGTGCACCCTCTAGTTCACGTATATTTGTTTTTACAAGTCCTGCGATAAAGAAAATAACATCTTCCGGTACGGTAACCGGCTCACGTTCAATCTTCTTTTTGAGTATGGCAACCCGGGTTTCCAGATCCGGCGGTTGGATGTCTGTAGTTAGCCCCCATCCAAAACGTGAAACCAGCCGCTCTTGCAGGTTAGCTATTTCTTTTGGTGGTCTATCCGAGGAGAGAATAATTTGCTTGTGTGCGTCGTAAAGAGCATTAAAGGTATTGAAGAATTCTTCTTGCGTGGACTCCCTCCCTGCAAAAAAATGCACATCATCAATAACTAACACATCCACATTTCTATATTTTTGTCTGAAGGCGGGAGTTGAATGATGTTGTATGGCGTTAATGAGTTCATTGGTAAAACTTTCCGACGGTATATAGGCAAATTTAACATCGCCGCCCTGTTTGCTTCTTATGTGGTGGCATATAGCTTGGATAAGATGTGTTTTTCCCAAGCCCACCCCGCCGTAAATAAATAATGGATTATAAGTTTTTGCCGGCGATTCCGCAACAGCCAAAGAATAAGCATGCGCATGGCGGTTGGACGGCCCGATTATGAAATTCTCAAACGTGTAGCGCGGGTTTAGTTGTAGATTGCTCCGGTTCTCTTTGTTGGTTGTGATGGTTGATGGAGTTTGCGTACTGGCGCTTGGCTCTTGCTGCTCCAGGCTGACGGTTAGGGCAATCTTTGTCTCCGGGTCGCCTAATGCACGCATGCTCTCTTTTATGGCTTCCAGGTAGTTCTTTTCTACCCAGTCTTTAAAGAAAGTGTCGGGCGCCTCAAGCTTCAGACTTGCGTCGTCTCCCGTTTTTGGCTTTAAAGGCAGTATCCAGGTATCAAAAGCCGTAGCACCCAGTTTGTCTTTGAGGTGATTTTGGGCCTGTTCCCAGGTTTTAATTGTTTCCGTCGCTGAAGACATATCTATACCTACACGCTATTCACAACTTATCCACACCTTGAATAACTCTGTGGAAAATATTATAACAGAGAATAAAGTCATTGCAAGCACAAAAATAACAACAATTGAACGTGACACATTATACATTATTTTTTACATGCGTCAACAGGAAATATTTTATTTTTTTGGTGTTGACAAGCCTCAGGGATATGTTATAATTACCCTCTACTATTTTAAGGAGAGTGTAAAAATGAAGAAAAATCTAAAAACGCCCACAAATATCGTCGGTAAGCGTAGGCATGGTTTCCGAAGCAAAATGGCAAAAAAGTCCGGACGTAAAACCCTGGCCCGTCGCCGTCAAAAGGGCAGAAAACGTCTCTGCATATAATGCCGAAGAGGTTTGTAACCGCCGTAATTAATTTATACCAGAATTACGTAAGGTCAATATTACCCTGCTCGTGTCGTTTTTCTCCTAGCTGTTCGGAATACACAAAGCAGGCAGTGCTGCGCTACGGAGTAATTAAGGGTACTCTTAAAGGCGCGAAGCGTTTATTTTATTGTCACCCTTTTTCCGGAAGATCCGGATACGATCCATTACTATAAAAAACTATGGAAAAACGTTTAATCGCAGCTATCGCCTTATCGTTGTTAGTGCTTGTAAGCTGGTCCGTCTTTGTCTCTAAGACGCAACCCATTGCTGTAAAAGATGTTACAGAAGAAAAACCCATTATGGCAACAGGAACAACCGTTGCCATTCCCAGCACAGCTCCAAAGCAGGCTACCCCCTTTTCTTTCACCGCACTGGACTTTAAAAACAATAACGTTGATGTCATTTTCGATGAGGAGAATGCGGCCATAAAAGAGGTATCATTTAAAAACTATAAAGATGGAAAGATTATTTTAGGAGACGGTTTTGCCCTCAACGATAGCAGCCTGGTTTTTCATAAAGAGCTTTTTAATGGCAATATGGCCATTTTTGCTTATAGAGACAAGAATAAAGAGATTATAAAACGATTTATTTTCTCTAACTCTAATTATGGTATAGATTTAGAAATTGAAACCCATAATTTGTCCAATCTCAGTTTGGACATTAATTGGTCGCTTATTCTGGGAGAGTTAAATTTTGCAGGGAATCAAGACGAAGCTAGGTTTCAAAGTGTAGCCATTGCAAACAAAGATAAAGTGCATCATCTTAACGGCCGTAAAAATTTCAATGCCGATGCGATTCAGTTTTTAGGTTTAAGTAACAGATATTTTTCTGCCATTCTTCAGCCTGAGCAAATTGTTTATTCCGCAGCTATTGAAGAGTTAAGCAAAGAGCGGGCGCGAGTGTCTATCAAGCCTGTAGAGACAAGTATTGCGCCGAATCGTCAGGTTGCGCAAAAATTCCGTATCTATTTGGGGCCACAGCACTTGCAATCAATAAACAAAGTAAATTCCGAATGGTCGATAGTTATGCATTACGGGACTTTTAATTTTATAGCCCACCTATTGCTACAGTTACTAGAGTTTATTTATGGCATAGTGCACAATTGGGGATGGGTTTTAGTTATGCTGAGCGCATTAATTTATCTCATACTTTTTCCGCTTACCCTGAAACAGATGCGTTCAATGAAAGAAATGCAAGCTATCCAGCCACGCGTTGAAGAGCTAAGGAAGGCATATAAGGATAATCCGCAACGCCTGAATAAAGAGATTATGCAACTCTATAAAGACCATAAGGTAAATCCTTTAGGGGGGTGTTTGCCGCTGATATTACAGATACCGGTATTTTTTGCTCTTTACCAGGTGCTTATGCGTTCAGTGGCTCTAAAGGGCGCGCAGTTCCTATGGATCAAAGACTTGTCTCAGCCCGACAGCTTATTTATGTTGCCGGTATCCTTGCCGATCGTTGGCAATGAATTTAACATATTGCCTTTGGCTATGGCTGCAGAGATGTTTTTCCAGCAGAAGATGTCTATGTCAACAGCTGCGGGTGGGTCTAAAGAACAGCAGAAAATAATGCTCATCTTGTTCCCGATTATGTTCGGGCTGATTTTCTATAAAATGCCGTCGGGATTAGTCCTGTACTGGTTTATTAATAGTACGTTAATGTTGGCCTATCAATGGCGGATAAGTAAGCAAAAATGAAAAACTCATTAGACATTGAGACGGAAGGCAAGACCATAGAAGAGGCGGTAAAAAAGGCCTTGGCAAAATTAAAGGTTCGCCGGGATGAGGTTAAGATAGAAGTGTTATCCGAAGAGGCGAGGGGATTATTTGGAATGCCTGGCGCAAAGCCGGCCAAAGTGCGCGTAAGTCTAGTTAATAAGAAAGAAAAAGCTTGACAAGTGCTATTTTGGGAGGATAATTCTAGATAAGAGCTAGGTTCCGCGTGGAACCACCTGTAAATGTATAAATTTCAATGGGTAAGATAATTACTGTTTGTAACCAAAAGGGCGGGACGGGTAAAACCACCTCGTCGATTAATCTCGCTAGCTATTTAGCATTGGCTGGTAAGAAGATTCTACTGATTGACCTGGATCCTCAAGCCAATGCTACTAGCGGTATAGGCGTAAACAGACACACCGTACAAAAAGGCACCTACCACATCCTCCTCGAAGAATCCGAAGTAAAGGACGCGATACAATCCACAGCCGTTAATAATTTATGGCTATCACCGTCAAGTTTAGACCTCACTGGAGCAGAGGTTGAGTTGGTTAGTGTTTTGGGTAGGGAATATCGGCTAAAGAGAGCGTTGGCTAAAGAAAAAGATGGCTTTGATTTTATTATTATTGATTCTCCACCATCCCTAGGATTACTTACTATTAATGGTTTGTGTGCAGCGGATTCGGTACTTATCCCCGTGCAGTGCGAATATTATGCTTTGGAAGGTTTAACGCAACTAGTTAATACTATTAATCTTGTGAAGGATAATCTAAATCCTAGCCTAAGCATAGAAGGCGTACTTTTGACTATGGCAGATTTTCGCACTAATCTTACCAAAGAAGTTATTCAAGAGGCGCGTAAATATTTCCATGAAAAAGTTTATAATACGGTTATTCCAAGAAATATTCGTTTGACCGAAGCCCCAAGCTTTGGCAAGCCCATTGCCTTGTATGATAAGGATTCTTTGGGTGCGCAGAAATACGAAGAACTAAGCAAAGAGGTTTTGGGGATCCCTATTGATAGTAAACCAGTGCCAGAAGGAGCCTGATATTATGGAGAGAAGAGCTTTGGGTAGGGGCATCAGCGCGTTAATTCCGGAGAAAGATTCGGAACATCACGACAAAGTATTTTATGTCCAAACTGATTTGGTGAAGCCAAATCCCTTCCAGCCGCGCGAGCATTTTGATAATCAGAGTTTGGAAGAGCTCACGCAATCTATAAAAGAAAAAGGTGTTATCCAGCCAATTCTGGTTAGGCGTAAGGGGGACACCTATGAATTGATTGCCGGAGAGAGAAGGTTGCGTGCATGCAAGTCATTGGGGCTCAAGGAGATACCAGTAATTGTTAAGGACGTAGAAGATCGCGATTCATTAGAAATATCCCTTATCGAGAATATACAAAGGCAGGAATTAAACGCCATAGAAGAAGCTCGGGCCTACCAATACCTTATTGACAAATTTGAAGTTACACAAGAGAAGATTAGCGAGGTTTTAGGCAAGGCGCGCGTTACAGTCACTAATACCTTACGTTTGTTAAAATTGCCGCAGGAGATACAAGAAGAGATTCGAAAAGGCAGATTATCTTTTGCGCACGGAAGAGCTCTTTTGGAAGTAGACGATTTGAATCAGCAGCGCAGGTTAGCCCAGGAAGTTATTTCTAAAGGCCTGTCAGTGAGAGAACTCGAAACTATATTAAAGATGCATCGTCCGAAAGTACTGAAACACAGGGCAGGGCAAGCTAACCGGGAACCGTTTGTGGCGGTGATGGAGGAGGAGCTACAGCATGCTTTGGCAACCAAAGTAAGAATAAGCAAAAGAAAAAAACGCGGCCACATAACCATTGAATTCTATTCCCAGGAAGACTTAGAAAGAATAATAGCTAAAATTAGAGGAGGCTCATCCGTATGAATAACCAGGCAACGCTAATTCTTGTCAAGCCCGACGGGCTGAAGAAATCTTTAACCGGAAATATTTTAACCAGGCTATCCGAAACAAAGTTAGAAATAGTCGCCGCCAAAATGGCGCGGGTCACCAAGGTTTTAGCCGAAGAGCATTATCGCCACCTTAAAGACAAACCGTTTTTTTCGGATCTGATAAAATATATTCAGGGTGATCTGCACGACCGAAGAAAAGTTATGGCTTTGATATATTGGGGGCCGGACGCAATTAAAAAATGCCGCGAGCTTGCCGGTTCAACTAATCCGGAAGAAGCGGAGTCTACCAGTATACGCGGTTCTTACGGGCGCATTACTACAACGGGCGTTTATGAAAACGTTATACATGTTTCTTCCAGTCCCGAGGAGGCGGAGAGAGAGATTAAACTTTGGTTTGCTCCCGAAGACGTTATTGTGGATCTGTATCCTTCGAAAGTTATCGTCGAGAAAGATAAAAAAAGCAAGGTTTGGGCTTAATCGCATAAAGGATAAATAAAATGTTGAATAGCATGACCGGTTTTGGTGCAAAAGAAAAAGATGTTCAGCTGATCGGTAAAATAAGCGCGGAATTAAGAAGCGCGAATCATAAATTCCTGGATATTGTGTTACATCTTCCTGAGGGCTTCTTGTCGTTAGAAGACGGGATCAAAAAAGAAATAGAAGCCCGTGTTAAAAGAGGAAGGATTGTCTGCGCGATTAACATCAACGGCAAAGACGCACAGAAAGTTTTTATTAATCAGGGCCTGCTTAAGAATTATATGTCTGCTATGAAGGCTATCAAATCCCGCTACAATATGCGCAGCGAAGTATCTTTAGATATTTTGGCGCATTTACCCGGAGTATTATCTTTATCCGAGGAAAAAATCTCCAAGGAACGTGTTTGGCCGGGACTGAAACTTATTGTAAATCAAGCACTTGACGGTTTGGCCAAGGCCAGAGAAAAAGAAGGTAGAGCGCTTGCAGTTTTCTTGAAGCGGCGCGCGCAGTTACTGGATAAGTCTTTAGGCACAGTTAAGGCAAGATTTAATAGCGTGGTTGATAAAAAAATGGCTGGCTTGAAGAGCGATGAAGAGCGCACGAGTTTTCTTAAAAATTCCGATATCAGCGAGGAAATGGAGCGCTTAGCTTTTCATATCAAAAATTTTAAAAATAAACTTGTCAAAGGCGGGGCAGTAGGCAAGGAATTGGATTTTATAGCGCAAGAAATGCAGAGAGAAACCAATACCATGGCGGCTAAGTCTTGCGACGCCCTGATTTCTGGCAAGGTGGTGGAGATGAAGAGCCAGGTGGAAAAGATACGCGAACAGGTACAGAATATTGAGTAAGATATTTGTTATTTCCGGGCCTTCTGGTTCGGGCAAAACTACACTTCTTGGCGAGTTACTTAAAGACGTTCGGCTTAAGCGTCGCCTGATGAAATCCGTGTCCTTAACCACCAGACCTAAAAGAACCGGGGAGAGGCATGGACGGGACTATTTTTTTGTGACCAGGAAGGATTTTGAGTTCAGGAAGAAAGCGAAAAAAATTCTTGAATGGACCAAGTATTTAGGTTATTATTACGCCACCCCTAAAGACCTAATCGAGAAGGCATTGCTTAAGAAAAAGCATCTGGTTTTGTGTTTGGATTTAAAAGGGGCGCGTTATGTTAAGCATGCTTATCCTGCGAACTCGGTAACAATTTTTGTGGCTCCGCCGTCGTTGGAATCACTACATCAGAGGATTGCAAACCGTTGCACAAGGACTAAGCAGGAGGAAATTAAAAAACGGCTTTCGCTTGCCCGCAAAGAAGTTCAAGCGTGCGGGCAGTATGATTATTCCGTGATAAATAAAGATTTACCCGAGGCTGTAAAGCAGCTTAAAAATATTATATTAAAAGAGATTAACAGTAAAAGCAAGGAGTAGGTTATGCCTTATATTGCCCTAGAAAAAGTTTTGGATAAAAACGAGAAGTCTATTTATAAATTAGTGATTTTAGCTTCGAAGCGGGCGCTTGAGATAGCCGAGGGCCAGCCCAAATTGGTAGAAGCTAATGTCAACGTTAAGCCTTCTACGGTAGCATTGTATGAGATTGCCTCCGGGAAAATAGAATACAGAAAGATGAAACCGGAGAAATAATCCAATGGGGATTAAGAAGAATATTATTTTAGGAGTAACCGCAGGCATAGCCGTATATAAGGCTTGTGATATTGTGCGCCGGCTGCGAGAAGATGGTTGTGCGGTAAGCGTAGTGATGACCCCGGAGTCAGAAGAGCTGATCCGGCCAATTGTTTTTCAGAGCTTATCGGCAAATAAGGTTTACCGCGGGCTTTTTTCCGATACGGATACATGGGAAATAGAACATGTCTCACTTGCTGAGAAGGCGGATTTGATTTTAATAGCTCCGGCAACAGCTAACATCATAGGCAAAATTGCCGGCGGAATATGCGATGATTTATTGTCTTGCGTTGTGGCGGCGACTAAGGCCCCGGTTTTAATTGCCCCCGCAATGAACGAGAACATGTATAGCAATAAAATTATTCAGGGCAATATAGCGAAATTAAAATCCTTGAGGTATAAATTTGTAGAGCCGCGTAAGGGCAGACTTGCCTGCGGCAAATTCGGCATTGGCTGCCTGGCCGAAGTAGAAACGATTATTAAGGAAGTAAAAAAGCTTATTTGAAATTGGCGTCCCGTAAAGCCGCTTACGGCGGCCACGGGACTGCCACGTAACGAGCGAAGCGAGTTTTACGTGGCGCGGTAGCCAAGTGGTAAGGCAGTTGTCTGCAAAACAACTATTCAGCGGTTCAATTCCGCTCCGCGCCTCCAGTTGATTTTTGAAATCTTTGGGCAAGTGGTGGAATGGCATACACGATAGACTTAAAATCTATTGACCGTAAGGTTGTGAGGGTCCGACTCCCTCCTTGCCCATTGGGGCTCATAGCTCAGTTGGTTAGAGCGTTGCGTTGACATCGCAAAGGTCAGAGGTCCGAGTCCTCTTGGGCCCATTTTAATTTTCCGATAAGGAAAATTAAAATGGCACACGGGAAGATAATGATGGATATAGATATACTACGGCATTCTTGTTCACACGTTATGGCCCAGGCAGTAAAAGAGCTTTGGCCGGAGACAAAACTTGGTATCGGCCCTTCTATCGAAGGCGGGTTTTATTACGATTTTGATAAGAAGGAACCGTTTACCGACGAGGATTTAGCGCGCGTAGAGGCTAAGATGCGGGAGATTATCAAAAACAACGAAGCTTTTCTGCGCGAAGAGCTTTCTAAGCAAGAAGCAACCGAGTTGTTTAAGAAGCTGAAAGAAGATTATAAGATTGAGTTGATTAAAGATATACCCGAAGAAAAAGTTTCTATTTATAAAACGGGAAACCGCTTTATAGATTTATGCCGCGGTCCGCATATAAAATCAACTGGAGAAATCAAGGTTTTTAAATTACTCTCCGTTGCCGGAGCCTATTGGCATGGCATTGAGACAAATCCCATGCTGCAGAGGATTTACGGGACATGCTTCCAGACGCAAAAAGAACTAGACGAATATTTAAATAATATAGAAGAAGCCAAGCTGCGTGACCATCGTAAGCTAGGGCCTCAATTGGAGCTCTTTGATATATATCACGAGGAAGCGGGCGCCGGGTTGGTTTTTTATCATCCCAAAGGCGCTATGCTGCGCAAAATAATCGAGGATTACGAAAAAGAAGAACATTTAAAACGTGGTTATCAGATGGTGATCACCCCGCATATTATGCAGGCGGGTCTGTGGCAGACATCCGGGCACTTGGAATATTACAAAGAAAATATGTATACGTTTAAAATCGAGGATAAGGATTTCGTGCTTAAGCCCATGAATTGCCCGGGCCATATATTAATTTACAAATCAAAAACTAGAAGTTACAAAGAGTTACCCATTAGATACTTTGAATTGGGCACGGTTTATCGCCATGAGAAAGCCGGAGTATTGCATGGGCTTTTACGCGTGCGCGGCTTTACTCAGGATGATGCGCACGTCTTTTGCCTGCCCCAGCAGCTTAAAGGGGAAATAAAAGGCGTGATTGATTTTGTGTTTGACACGATGAAGGTTTTTGGGTTTAATGATGTAGGGATAGAATTGAGTACCCGGCCGGAAAAATACATCGGCTCAGATGACGATTGGCAACAGGCCACAAGCGCGCTTGAAGACGCACTGAAAGAAAAAGGCCTGCAGTATCAGATTAATGTCGGTGACGGAGCTTTTTACGGGCCCAAGATAGATATTAAACTAAAAGATGCCCTAAAGCGGCAGTGGCAGTGTGCGACAATACAGTGTGATTTCGCTTTGCCTAAACGATTCGGGCTTTCTTACATTGATTCCGACGGCAAAGAAAAGCAGCCGATAATGTTGCACCGAGTGTTGTTAGGTAGCGTCGAGCGTTTTGTCGGCGCACTCGTTGAGCATTACAAAGGCGATTTACCTTTATGGCTGGCGCCACTTCAGGTTTTAATTATACCGATTAAAGATTCGGTGGCCGAGTATGCCGATAAAGTTAGGTGCGCCCTGCAAGAAAATTCGATTAGGGCAGAGATAAACACCCAGAACGAAACCCTCGATAAAAAGATTCGAGGTGCGGAATTAAGCAAGATACCCTACGCTCTGATTATAGGTGAGCGGGAGTCAAATCAAGAAGTAGTTGCAGTAAGGAAAAGGCAGGAGGGCGATAAAGGTGCTATGCCATTATCGCAGTTTATAGAGAGTTTAAAAAAACAAATAGCGGCTCGTGCATAGCTAGCCGCGTAAACTAGGAGGTGTGGTATTAAACAATTTATACGTATTAATGAAAGGATTCGCGTTCCGCAGGTTCGTCTTATCGGCCCTGATGGCGGGCAGCTGGGCATAGTTTCGATTCAAAGGGCCCTGGATATTGCCAACCAGAATGAATTGGATTTAGTTGAAGTTGCAGCACAGGCAAATCCTCCGGTGTGCCGCATAATCGATTTCAGCAAATTCAAATATGATCAGGAAAAAAAAGAACGCGAAGCCAAGAAGCATCAGAAACAGGTAAAACTAAAAGAGATACGCCTGAAGCCAAATATCGATGTGCATGATTATGAAACTAAAGTTAAACAGGCAGTCACCTTCTTAAGCAAGAAGGATAAGGTTAGAATAAACTTATTCTTCCGCGGCAGACAGATGGAGCACATTGATTTAGGGCGTAAGGTTTTAGATAAATTTGTCGTGGATACGCAAAACAGTGCACAGGTGGAAAAAGGGCCAATGCTTGAAGGCAGGATTATGTCTTTGGTTCTTACCCCTAAAAGTTAAATAGAGAGGTTACGGTTATGGGAAAATTAAAAACAAAAAAGGGAGCAGCTAAAAGATTCAGATTTACCAAAAAAGGAAAAATAAAGTATGGCCACTGCGGTAAAAGTCATCTGGCAACCTGTAAGGAAACTAAGAGGGTGCGTAAGCTAAGGAAAGGCGATACCGTGGATAGCGCAAAAGATGTAAAATATCTTAAGAGGATGCTGCCGTACGGATAAACTAAGGAGTGAGTTAAAATGGCTAAAATAAAACACAGCGTTGCAACGCGCAGAAGAAAAAAAAGAGTATTAAAGCAGGCTAAAGGGTTTTTCGGTGACCGCAGCAAGCAGTTTCAGCAGGCGCGCCGGGCCTTGATGCATGCACTCGTTTATGCACACCGCGATAGGCGCGTTAAGAAGAGAGAGTTCCGCCAATTGTGGATTATACGCATTAATGCCGCCTGCAGAGAGTGCGGTATCACCTACAGCAAACTTATCAGCGGCTTAAAGAAAGCCAAAATCAATCTTGACCGTAAGATCCTGGCGGATTTGGCGGTAAAGGATAGCCACGTATTTAAGAAGTTGGTAGAAATAGCTAAAGGATAGTTCGTAGTTCATGGTTTGTAGTTCGTAGGAGAAAATTTTGCTACAAGCTACAAGCTACAAGCTACGAACTCGCGAACGGAGTGAGCGAATATGTACGTGATTATTGTCGGTTGCGGTAGGGTTGGCTCGGAGCTGGCCAAACTTTTATCCCAAGAAGGCCATAATGTAGTGGTTATCGATAAGGCGCAGTCTTCTTTTGACCGTTTAGGCGGAACATTTAACGGCCTGACGTTGACAGGCAATGGGTTTGATTTGTCGCTTTTAAAGCAGGCTGGCATTGAGAAAGCGGATGCTTTTTGTGCCGTGACTAACGGAGACAATACTAATTTAATTTCCGCACAGGTGGCTAAGAGGATCTTCAGTGTGCCTAAGGTTATTGCTCGCGTCTATGATCCGCAGCGGGCGCATATTTATGCGGCACTCGGCCTTAACATTATCAGCGGGACAATACTCTTCGCCTCGATGCTCAGAGATAAAATTATCGAAAGCCGATTTTCCAGCTATCTGATTGAAACCAAAGAGCTGGGTATTATTGAAATCGAAGTTAATGCCGCGTGGGCGGATAAGGCTGTCCAGGAAATAAACGTGCCTGAAGAATTTCTGGTGGTAGCTATAAGGCGTGTGCAGGGCATAATTATTCCGGGGCCGCAAACCGTATTAAAAGAAAAAGACATATTAATGGCTGCAGTAAAAGTTGCCAGCCTTAATAAAATAAAAGATAGGTTCGGCATATAAAAGAGGTGGGGAATGTATATACTTATTGTCGGAGCCGGTAAAGTAGGATATTTTCTTGCCCGTAGATTAAGCGCCAGCAAGCACACCGTCAGCATAGTTGATAAAGATAAAAATATCTGTGAGGAGGCGGCTAAGGAGATAGAGGCGCTGGTCATTAACGGTGATGGCTGCGATCCGCGCATTCTGGAAGAGGCCGGAATCGAACGCGCCGATGTTTTGGCCGCGGTTACCGGAGAAGACGAAGATAACCTTATTATCTGCCAGTTGGCCAAAGAGCGTTTTCATGTGCAGCGTACGGTTGGGCGCGTGAATAACCCCGATGACGAACACACGTTTGCAGAACTAGGCATTGATGTGCCCGTAGATTCCACTAAGATTATCGCCAAAATTATCGAAGAAGAAGTTTCATTTTCCGACTTTGTAAATTTAATGAGCTTTAAGCGCGGGAAACTTGCTATTGTGCGCGTAGACCTGCCCAGCGACTCGCCCGTTATTAATAAAGAGGTAAAAGATGTAAAACTACCACAGGATTCGGTATTGGTTTCCATTGTCCGCGGCGAGGAGGTTATTGTTCCCAAGGGCGATACAGTTTTAAAGCCCGGGGATGATATAATTGCTATTGCTGCTATCGGCAATGAGCCGCAGTTATTAAATTTACTTGTAGGTAAGTTATGAAACTAAAGCCGGCACTTAACATTACGCTGGGCATTGCCGCCGAGATCATTTATGCTTTGGCTATAATATTGGCGGCATTTTTAATTTCGCTGGCCCTAACCAAATTATGATACTCAGACCTCGCCTAGAAGACATCAATAATATCGGATATTATTTAGGTAAGATTATGATCGGCCTGGGCCTGACCATGTTCGTCCCCATTGTTGTCGGGCTTGGGTTCGGTGAAATAAATCCGGTTTTAGATTTTATTGTCGGCATAGAAATCACGCTGATTTTCGGTTTTATCTTAACCCGGTTATGCTATACCGAAAAAGATTTAAACTGGATGCAGGGGATGATTGTTGTTTCCTTGTCCTGGCTGGTGGCTATGGTGTTAGGCGCTATACCGCTTTATTTAAGCGGGCACTGGAAATCATTCCTGGATACCTGTTTTGATTCGATGTCAGGTTTTGCTACAACCGGGCTGACTTTAGTCCAGGATTTAGATCATCTTTCTTTGACGCACAATCTCTGGCGGCATTTAATTATGTTTATCGGCGGGCAAGGGATAGTTATCGTAGCGTTATCGTTCTTTGTTAAGGGTGCATCCGGGGCATTTAAGATGTATGTGGGTGAGGCACGCGATGAAAGAATAATGCCTAATGTCATGCATACCAGCAGATTTATCTGGACAGTGAGCCTTACGTATTTATTCTTGGGGACAATTGCTTTGGGGGTAACGGGCATCTTTAACGGGATGAGTCCGCTTACTTCGTTTTTTCACGGCGCCTGCATATTCATGGCCGGTTTCGATACTGGCGGTTTTGCTCCACAGTCGCAAAATTTGCTTTATTATCACAGTACGATTTATGAGATAGTCACAGCGGTCATAATGATATTGGGCGCGATCAACTTCAGATTGCATTATCATATTTGGATGGGTAATCGCAGAGAAATCATCAAGAATATTGAAACAGTCACTCTGTTTGTGACCATAACAATTACTTTTTTAATCACTGCCCTCGGTTTAGAGCGCCTGGGGGTTTATCCGCAGGTTATTAGTTTGTTCCGCAAGGGTTTTTATCAGCTGGTTTCCGGGCATACTGGCACGGGTTTTCAGACCCTGTATCCGGTGCAGTTTGTTACTGACTGGGGAAGCTTGTCCATGGTGGGGATAATTTGTGCCATGGCTTTGGGTGGTGCGGTTTGTTCCACCACAGGCGCTATAAAAATGTTGCGTATCGGAGTTATATTTAAAGCGATCCTGCAGGATATAAAAATAATTATTCTTCCGGAAAGGGCGGTGGTGGTGCAGAGGTTCCATCATATTAAGAATGTGTTTTTACAAGATAAGATGGTTAGGCCGGCTCTTATTATTACTTTAATGTATCTAGTACTCTATGGATTAGGTTCGCTGGTAGGCATGTGGTATGGGCATTCTTTTCTGTATTCTTTGTTTGAATCTACATCTGCTGCGGCCAACGTGGGCTTGTCTTGTGGTATAACCCAGGCGAGTATGCCGGCAGCTTTAAAGATAACTTACATCTTTCAGATGTGGGCAGGGCGATTGGAGTTTATGTCGGTATTTACGCTTATTGGATTTGCAGTAGCAGCGATTAAGGGAAGGTAAATGGGGCATAAAGTTTATGGTTCATGGTTGATGGTTCATGGTATTGTTTTTTTGTTGGCATTGTTGACTTTTGTTTGCCAACCGACAGCCGTCTATGCCCAGCCGATCTCCAGCGCAGAGCTTATTAATAATGCCAAAAAGTATAATGGCCAGGTTGTGGTTTTTGAGGGCGAAGCAATCGGTGAAGTTATGGTGCGGGGTGATTATGTCTGGGCTAATCTTAGTGACGGCTCAAACGCTATAGGTGTTTGGATGCCTCTAGCTATGGCCGATCCCATAAAATATACCGGCAACTATAAATATAGAGGTGATTGGGTGGAAGTTATCGGTATATTTAATCGCGCCTGTGTTCAACACGGCGGCGATTTAGATATTCACGCCCAGAGTTTAGAGAAAACTCTTCCCGGCAGAGCAGTTAGAAACAGAATAAACACAAATAAAATAACCTTAGTTTTAATTCTTTTGGGAGTATTAATTTTAGTATGGATATTGAGGCTATTGCAGCGCAAATAGAAGCGGATATACAAAACGTAAATTCTGCCCAGAAACTGGAAGAGTTCAGGATTAAGTATTTGGGCAGGAAGGGCGTTTTAGCCGAGCTTACCGGCTCTATGCCAGGGCTACCGGTTGGCGAGCGGGCTACTTTTGGCCAGAAGATAAATGCTTTAAAGAACAAAATCAGTATATTTGTAAACGAGAAACAAGGGAGTCTTAATAAACCCGGCCCTGTCGGTGCTGTTAGTTCCGGTGTTGATATTGGCATGCCCGGCATGGCGCAGGATTTAGGTACGCTGCATCCGCTTACTTTGATTATCGATGAGATATGCGGTATTTTTACACGCATGGGTTTTTCCGTGGTTGAAGGCCCGGAAGCAGAAACCGAATATAATAATTTTACCGGATTAAATATTCCGCTAGATCATCCTTCCCGAGATGCATTCGACACCTTTTATATTAATAAACAAAGATTGTTGCGCAGTCATACTTCTCCGGTGCAGATTAGGGTGATGAAGGAAAGAAAGCCGCCTTTAGCAGTGGTTGTCCCGGGGAAGGTTTACCGTCCCGATGCAGTGGATGCCAGCCACTCTTTTATGTTCCACCAAGTGGAAGGTTTTATGGTGGATAAGGATATAAGATTCTCTGATTTAAAAGGAGTTTTAGAAACTTTTGCCAAAGCAGTTTTTGGCCAGGATATTAAAATGCGTTTTCGTCCCCATTTCTTTCCTTTTACCGAGCCGTCGGCAGAGGTAGACATCTCCTGTATTATCTGCAGAGGTAAAGGGTGTTCTGTTTGCGGCCGCAAAGGCTGGCTGGAAGTTTTAGGCGCGGGCATGATTCATCCCAATGTTTTTAAGCACGTCGGATATGGAGTTAAAAAATATACCGGTTTTGCTTTTGGCATGGGCGTAGATAGAATCGCCATGCTTAAATATGGTATTAACGACATACGTTTATTTTACCAGAACGATTTAAGATTTTTGAGGCAGTTCTAAAATGAAAATTACCTATAATTGGCTGAAAGATTTTGTAGATATTAAAATTCCGGCAAAGGCGTTGGCAGATAAGCTGACCATGGCGGGGCTGGAGGTAACGTCTCTTGAGGAACGCGACGGGGATTATGTTTTTGAGATCGAGATTACTTCTAATAGGCCCGATTGGCTAAGCGTCGTCGGAGTTGCCCGCGAGGTAGCAGCGATTACAAACTCAAAAATGAAATTGTCGCGTGTTAAAAGCCCACGACCCACGACCCACGACCCACGGTCAATATCAATAACAATCGAAAACAAGAAAGACTGTCCTTTATACACGGCAAAGATAATCCGCGGAGTAAAAGTGGGCCCATCGCCGGATTGGATCAAAAAGCGGTTGGAACTAGTCGGCTGCCGTAGCGTAAACAACATCGTAGACATTACTAATTACGTCCTTTTCGAGCGCGGGGAGCCGTTGCATGCTTTTGATCTGGATAAAATATCCGGTGGGGAAATAATAGTGCGCCGCGGGAAAGCAGGAGAGAAAATAGTAACTATCGATAAAACAGAGCGGCGGCTGGATAAAGAAATTTTAGTGATTGCTGGTAAAGATAATCCGATAGCAGTTGCGGGGGTTATGGGGGGCGAGGCGACAGAGGTCACTGGCTCTACAAAAAATATACTCCTGGAAGCAGCTGTTTTCGATCCTGTGCTCGTGCGTAGCGGCAGGCAGAAATTACGCCTTCAGAGCGAGTCCAGTTATCGATTTGAAAGAGGCGTTGATCCGGAGACGGCGTATAATGCATCGGGACATGCGCAAAATTTAATCCGGGAAATTTGTGGCGGAGAACCGGTTTATGCCCAAGAAAAAGGTCCTGTAAAAAATTATGTAAAAACCCTGACTCTAAGCCTTGATGATATCTCCCGGATAATCGGAGTTGCAATCCCGGTATCAAAGATTAAGAGTATTTTGACTAAATTAGGTTTCCTGGTGCGGCCAAAGGGTAAGCGGGCCTTGATAATCTCTGCGCCGGGGCATAGGCAGGACATTGCACAGGAAGTAGATTTAATAGAAGAAATAGTACGCATATACGGTTATGAAAATATACCCGTTACTTTGCCGAAAATTAACCCTTATGTAGATAATTCTGATAATGCCAGAAATAGAAATTTAGTATCTGCAATAAAAAATATTCTGGTAGGCTTAGGCCTCGATGAGGTTATTACTTATAGTCTTATTGATAGAGCAATGGCAAAAGAATGCGCGCCGGGCATTGAACCTGTGAGCGTCTTAAATCCTCTTAACAGCGAGCAGGGGGTTTTAAGATCAACAGTTATCCCCGGCCTATTACAAAGCGTATCCGTTAATCTTAATCAGAAGCAGCTCTATGTTGCCATCTTTGAATTTAGCAATATTTTTCTGGGGCCCGTAGAGGATCTGCGGGAAGAATTAGTATTAGGGATAGCTTTATGTGGCATAAAATCTAATTTTTCCGCGGACCAAGGCTTAATCAGGCAACAGGCAGGAGTTTTGCATTTAAAAGGGATATTGGAAATACTCTTTTTGCGCTTAGGCATAACAGGGTATGCTTTTAAAGATGAATCCGGCTGTCTTGAATTCGATGTTTTTACAGGTAACGAACTTATCGGCAAGATTACCAAGGTCAAAAATTCAACCCTGGAGATGTTTGAGATAAAGAATAAAGATGTAGTCGTTTTGGAAATTAATCTTAACAAGGTTTTTCCTTATGCGAAAACACAAAAGAAATTTACTCCTTTGCCGCTATATCCCGAAATCGCCAGAGACATAAGCGTTGTAGTTAAAGACGACATTAAAGTAGATGAATTGCTTAAGGCGGCAGGCGAGCGGGGTGGTTCTTTGCTGGAGAGCGCCCGTATTTCCGATTATTATAAGGGTAAGCAGATTCCTCAGGGTTTCAAGGGCCTGACCATATCGTGTACTTACCGTTCTAGCCAGCGGACTTTAACAGAGTCCGAAGTTAATCCGGTACATACACTTGTGTGCGCGGTGTTAAAAGACCGTTTTGGCGCCCAGTTAAGGTAGGCTTGAATTATTCCTAATATGTGCTATACTTTCAGTGAAAATAAAATTGCTCTTTTTAAATCCCTGCCGTGCGCGTTGGAAAGACCGATAAATTAGTGAACCAACATTAATGCTGCGGGAGCCTACGCTCCCTTGATGCTTAGGCGTCAAGGGGAGGGCACCCACGTAAAAAATTCAAGGTTCAGCTTATCTACCCCAACGGCACAGTGCGGGGATTTTTTTTAATCCATGGATCTCTTTACATCAGAAAATCATACACAGAATCTTAAAGATCTTCCTCTTGCGGTGCGCATGCGGCCGCAAATGCTCGAAGATTTTATGGGCCAAGAACACATCCTTGGCAAAGGCAAACTTTTGCGCCGCGCAATCGAAGCTGACCGCATTAGCTCACTTGTACTTTATGGTCCGCCGGGGATAGGAAAGACTTCCTTAGCCTGGTGTATAGCCAATATCACTAAATCGCATTATTCGGCGGTAAACGCGACCACCTCTAATGTCGAAGAATTACGCAAATTGATTGCTCAGGCAAAATTAAGGAAGTCAAGTACCGGACAAAAAACAATCCTTTTTATCGACGAGATTCATAGATTTAATAAGGCCCAGCAGGATGTTCTGCTGCCGGATGTCGAGGACGGCAATCCTGTTTTGATAGGCGCTACGGTGCATAATCCGTTTTTCTCTTTAGCCGCGCCGCTTGTGTCGCGTTCCTTAGTCTGCGAGCTAAAATCTTTGAAAGAAAAGGATATAGTTAACATACTTTTGGCAGCATTAAAGGATCAGACCCGGGGACTGGGGGCGGTTAAGGTAAATGCCGATAAGAGGGCGCTAAATTTTATAGCCAAGGCCTGCGAAGGAGATGCTCGGCGTGCATTGAATGCCTTAGAGGTGGGGGTTTTAACTACCCCGAAGTCAAAAGACGCAGCAGTGCAATTTAGTCTGGAAGTAGCCGAAGAGTCTATCCAAAAAAAAGCCGTTGTTTACGATAAAGACGAGGATTCTCACTATGACACAGCCTCGGCGTTTATAAAATCGATGCGCGGTTCCGATCCCGATGCGGCCATTTATTGGATGGCAAAGATGCTTTATGCCGGAGAAGACCCGCGTTTTATCGCCCGTAGGATCTGTATTTTAGCCGCTGAGGATGTAGGTAATGCCGATCCGCTAGCGCTTGTCCTGGCCAACGCCGCGTTGCAGATTTCGGAGTTTGTCGGTATGCCTGAGGCGCGCATTCCTTTGGCTCAGGCGGTAATTTATGTAGCCTGCGCGCCGAAGTCCAACGCAAGTTATCTGGCCATTGATAAAGCCTATGCTGATATTGAAAGCGGCAGGGTGCAGGAAGTTCCGGATCATCTCAAAGACGCTACTGCCGACGGGGATGTTTTAGGCCATGGTAAAGATTATAAGTATGCCCACGATTACCCGGGACATTACGTAAAACAGAAATACACCAAGCGTAAGGTTAAGTATTACGAGCCAACTGATATCGGCCACGAAGCCAAGATCAAACAGCGCTTAGAGAAATTGAATAACCCTAAGGAGGGCTAAGGAATGCCCCTTTAAATGACTATACACAAAAGGGGTTTTTATGTATAATAATTAACACAGAAAATTTAATGCTTACAATTAGAAGGGGAGGTTAAGATGGTGCCTTGGCAGGAAAGAAAAGAAAAGGGATTGTTGAAAGCTTTCGGGAGCACTGTAAAACAAGCATTGTTTAGGCCGGGGGAGTTCTTTTTTACTCCCGATATAGTGGGATCTTACCGTCATCCTGTCTATTTTTATGCTGTCCTGTATCTGGTTATTGCAATAGCCACGCTAATACTGGACCCGCTTTATGCCAGATTATTTAAATGGGAATCAAGCATGCCATCCATGCCATTATATCTGTATCCGTTGATTGTGCTTATTGTGCCAATTATAGCGGTAGCGGGCTTATTTATTATTGCAGGGATTCTGCATTTATTTGTTTTATTGTGCCGCGGCGTCGGAGGCTACAAAGGCACTCTTCATGTTTTGGCTTATAGTGCCTCGGCAAATTTACTTACCGTCATACCTTATATAGGCGGGTTTATAGCTTTATGCTGGGGTATTGTTGTAGGAGTTATCGGATTTAAGCGGGTGCATAATTTAAATACATTTAGGGCTGTAATAGCCTATTGCGTATTTCCTTTTATTGCGGTGCTGGGGATAGTCGCCGCTATTATTATACCGAATTTATCACGGGCGCGCATAACTTCTAACGAGGCAATTGCCAAGGGGGCGCTTGAGATGGTTTCTACCGCTGCTGAGAATTACGCTCTTAAGAATAACGGGCAATACCCTAAGGATGAATACGATTTGAAATATGAGCAGGAAAATTATCCCGGCCAGACGTTTAGCAACAAAAAGATCAGCGGATATATATATAATTTTGATATGTCACCGACGGGGTATGCATTAGCAGCCAGGCCGGCCGATTGCGGGATTACGGGCAATAAGGCCTTCTCCATAAAAACAAAAGGCCAGATATCCGAAGAAGAGTGCAGGAAATAAAACAGCATGATTATTACCGAACAAAAGCCGCTGGAAGAGATCTTAAGCGCATTAAAAGAGAGCGGCAAAATATTTTTAGTGGGCTGCGGAGAATGTGCGGCTACCTGTAAAACCGGCGGAGAGCCGGAGCTAAAGCGGATGAAAGAGGAGTTAGAAAAACAGGGCAAGATTGTGCTTGGTGCTTGTATGCCCGGCGCACCCTGTGTCTCTGCTCAGATTAAGACCGAGTTAGCTAAAAATATGAAGGTCTTACGCGAGGCAGATGCGGTTTTAGTTTTGGCCTGCGGCCTGGGCGTTCAATCGGTTAAAGATAATGACAGGTTAGCGCTTAGGGTGGTGCCTGCCTGCAACACGCTTTTCGGCGCGGTAATGGATGCACAGGGTAATTTTTATGAAAAGTGCTCCATGTGCGCGGAGTGTGTTTTATCCGATACTGGCGGAATATGCCCGATTACTCTTTGCCCCAAAGGGCTTTTAAACGGACCCTGCGGAGGCATGGATAAAGGAAAATGTGAAGTAGACAAAGATAAGGATTGTGCCTGGGTTTTAATTTACAAGGAACTGGATAAAAAAAAGCGCCTCGGAGATTTTAAGAAAATAAAAGGCCCCAAGGATTTTAAAAAGACAACAAAGCCTCATAAAACGTTAATCACAAAATAAAATGGCAAACCAACAGTATTCAGATAAAGTTATGGATCATTTTAATCATCCCAGAAATGTGGGCGAGATTCCCGACGCCAGCGGCGTTGGCACCGTGGGAAACCCCATCTGCGGGGATGTGATGAAAATGTATCTTAAGATAGAGAATGATGTTATCGTTGACGTAAAATTTAAGACTTTCGGTTGCGGTGCAGCCATAGCCACGAGCTCTATGGTTACAGAAATGGTGAAGGGCAAGACCATCGAGGAATCTTTGAAGATATCCAATAAAGCCGTAGCAGAAGCATTGGGCGGGTTACCTGCGATAAAAATGCATTGTTCGGTTTTGGCAGAGCAGGCTTTAAGGTCGGCGCTGGCAGATTATTACCGGAAAATCGGCAGAGACCCGAGCGCTTTTGAGCCCAAGCCGGATGAACACGAGCATCCGGGGCATTAAATGGGCAGCGTAAGATTGACAAAAAGGATTATTCGTAGTAAAATTCTACTTAGGTTAAATTCACAAAAGGAGGAAGACCGGGAGGCAAAAAGTAGGATAATTAAAAATAAGCTTTTTAGATCAAAGATTTTTAAGAAAGCTAAAAAAATATTGTTTTACGTCTCCTTTGAAGGTGAGGTTAATACAGAGGGTATGATTAAAAAAGCATTAAAATTAGGTAAGATTATAGCTGTGCCGGTTTGTACAAAAAATAGAATGATTAAACCTTGTTTATTAAAAGAAAACGCGAAATTGATCAGAGGGCCTTACGGTACGCGTGAGCCCGTAGGTCAAAGATGCCTGGATTCCAAAAGTATAGACTTAGTTATTGTTCCGGGGCTTGCTTTTGATGCCTGGGGTAACCGTTTGGGCAGAGGCAAGGGTTACTATGACCGTTTTCTGAAAAGGTTGCCCGATACAGCCACATCTATTGGTCTGGCGTTTAGCTTCCAAATCTTACCTGGCATACCCACCACAAAGCACGACGTAGCTGTAAACAGAGTCGTATCCGCTTAGAAAACAAATAGTTGTATTTAAAAGCCTTTAGGCTTACCGGCAACGGTTTTTAGCGTTTTTATAAGCCGCCGGATTAAGCTGTTTTTAGGCTGTTCAAACAGGGAGGTTGGGTAAAATGTTAGTTATTATTGTGTCTATAGCTGTTGCATTTGTAGCGGCGGCAGCGGGATATTTATTAAGGAAGCACGTTGCCGAGAAAAAGATTCAGGCCGCGGAAGTCCAGGCGCAGCATATTTTAGAACAGGCCAAGAAGGAGGCCCAGGACCGCCGCAGGGAAACCGAATTAGAGGCAAAAGATCTGATGTACCGTATGCGTCAGGATTTTGACCGGGAGACAAAAGACAGGCGCCAGGAGATCACCAATTTAGAAAAGAGGCTTACACAGAAAGAAGAAAACATTGACCGGCGCCTGGGGCTTCTGGAAACAAAAGAGAAAGAAATAGAAGGTAAGCTGGATAATGTCAAAAAACAAGAAGAAGGGGTAAAGGTAAAAGATGCGCATCTGCATTCTTTGATTGCAGAAGAAAAAGAGCGCCTGCAGAAAATATCCTCTTTATCCGCGGAAGAGGCAAAGCATATTCTCCTCAGCCGCCTGAGTGAAGAACTCAATAATGAAAAAGCAGTTTTGATTAAAAGACAAGAAGAGGACTTACGTCTTAGCGTTGATAAAAAAGCACAAGAGCTTGTAAGTCTTGCAATACAGAAGTGTGCGGTTGAACACGCAGTTGAATCTACGGTCAGCGTGGTTAATCTGCCCAGTGATGAAATGAAGGGTAGAGTTATCGGCAGAGAAGGACGCAATATCCGCGCCTTGGAAATGGCCACAGGCGTAGACGTGATTATTGACGATACGCCGGAGGCCGTTACGCTTTCGGCTTTTGATCCGGTGCGCAGAGAAATCGCGCGCCTGAGCCTGGAAAAACTTATCTCTGACGGAAGAATTCATCCCGGGCGTATCGAGGAAATAGTTGAGAAGACCAAGAAAGAGATGGACGAGAAGATCCGCGAGGAGGGTGAGCGCGCCGCTTTCGAGGTCGGTATAAATAATTTGCATCCGGAATTAGTCAAGCTTTTGGGGCGGCTTAAGTACCGCACCAGCTTCGGGCAGAACGCATTACAGCATTCCAAAGAAGCCGCGTTTATTTTAGGCACCATCGCCCAGGAAATCGGTTTGGATTTCCGGTTGGCACGGCGTATCGGCCTTTTGCACGATATAGGAAAGGCGGTTGATCATCAGGTTGAAGGAACTCACGCTAAAATCGGCGCAGATTTGGCCAAAAAATATAACGAATCCGCGGAAGTAATACATGCTATTGAGGCGCATCACGAGGAAGCGCAGCCGCAGAGCCTTTATGCTGTTTTGGCGATAGCGGCAGATGCGATAAGCGCTACGCGTCCCGGAGCAAGGCGGGAAACTCTGGAAACATACATTAAGAGGCTCGAGAAGTTAGAGTCTATAGCGAATGTTTTTAAGGGCGTGGAGAAATCTTTCGCTATACAAGCCGGGCGCGAGATACGTGTTATTGTGCAGCCCGAGAAATTGTCGGACAGCGATGCTATAAATCTTGCGCGGGATATACGTAAGAAAATAGAAGAGGGCATGGAGTACCCCGGGCAGATTAAGGTCACGGTTATCAGAGAGACGAGAGCGATAGAGTACGCCAAGTAGTTCATGGTTCAAAGTTCATAGTTCATGGTCTTATCTATGAACTATGAACTAAGAACTAATTATTATGAAAATTCTATTTATCGGAGATATAGTCGGTTCCCCCGGCAGAGAGGCGGTTAAAAAACTTCTACCGCAGTTAAAAGAGGAGCATTCTCTTGTTTTCACCATTGCCAATGCCGAAAATGCTTCCGGAGGCTCGGGTATCACCCAAAAAGTCTCCGAAGAATTATTTGCCGCGGGCGTTGATGTGATCACCTCCGGAGATCACATCTGGAAAAAGAAAGAAATATTCGAGCTTATTAATCAGGAGGAGCGAATTTTAAGGCCGCTTAATTTTCCCGCCGGAGCTCCCGGGCGCGGCTTCGCATGTTTTAAGACTAAAGACGGAGTTAAGGTAGGCGTAATAAACGTAAATGGCAGGGTGTTTATGGACGCCCTGGAAGATCCTTTTAAAACCGCACTATCAGCTCAGGAAGAATTGTCCAAGAAAACCAAGATTATCATATTGGATATGCATGCCGAAGCAACTTCGGAAAAAGTCGCTTTAGGCTGGTATCTGGACGGCAAAGTTTCCGCGGTCTTAGGCACGCATACACACATACAGACTGCCGATGAGAAAATCCTTCCCAATGGTACAGCCTATATAACGGATGCGGGCATGACCGGGCCCTACGATTCGGTTATCGGCCGTAGGGTTGAAGACGTGTTGGAAAGATTTCTGACATCTATCCCGGTACGTTTTGAAGTAGCCGAGGGCAATATACAGCTGCACGGCGTGGTTGTGGATGTAGATGAAGATACAGGCAAGGCCCGTTCAATCGTGAGGGTCCAGCAAAAACTGCTTTAGACAATCTTAAATGACAAAGACCAAAACCAACTCATTTGCGTTATTTATTATTTGCGCCTCGGCATTATTTTCTGTTTTTTGCTTTGGTGCTTGCAATTTATCATTTGCTCAAGACGGCGAACTTACCTTTACCGTAGACGTTAATTCTCCCACTGTTCCGACGCCGAAGATTTTTAAACCCAGTCTAGATTTAAGCGGCAGGGGGTTTCACCGGGATATGGTTTGGCCGCAGAATTTGGCGGCCCAGGAAGTGTTAGATACTTGGCAAAAAGATATAGGATTCTCCGGAATCTACAGAGTGCAGTATAATCTTTGGGAGATATATCAGCTCGCTAAAAATAAAGGCGCCCAGGATAAGCTGGTGGCTAATTATGAATCTGTTATTAAGCGTGTAAGTGATTCCGGAGGAGTTGTTATATTGAATATATTCGGCACCCCCGCCGGCCTAGGCAAGGCCCTGGATAAAAAGAGCCCGCCGGTTAACTTAAAAGCCTTTAAAGAGCTGGTTAAAAATCATATCAGGCATTTAAGCTGCGATAAACGTTACAATATCTGGTATGAAGTCTGGAGCGCTCCGGATTTAGACGATTTCTTTTTGGGCAGAAAACAGGAATATTTGAATTTATACCGAGCTATCGCCGAAGCCATACTGGAATTGGAGTCGGAGTATAAGATACACATACCCTTAGGTGGCCCAAGCGTTAGCGTATGGTTTCAAAACGTAGAGCCCAATACCGTACTTACTCCCGAGCGAAGTCTGATATACGAGTTAATACGTTTCTGTTATCATTACCATTTGCCCATAGATTTTATAAGCTGGCACAATTTTTCCGTTGAATCTCAGATGGAAAAAGAGGTTACGGTTTATAAGAAGAGCGTAGTTTCTCTAATACGCGACTGGTTGTCCTATTTTAAATTTGACCGGAATACCCCCTTTGTTATCGACGAATGGAATTATGACCGCGGGCTTAATATCTTGCCGGAAAGAAGAGAGCATGCCAACATAGCGGCAAGCTATATCCCCTCCCGCATTAACGATATGCGTGGTGCCGGCATCGATTATCAAACGTATTTTTCTCTGGAAGACTTTCAGAATAATAAAGAGGGGATTATCAGGAACACCGGTGTTTTTTGGTTTGATTCGGATTCTTCGGGGTATAAGGGGGGAGCAAAATCCATATACAACGTTTTTAAAATGCTTGGGCAATTGGGTAACAACATGTATACGGTGTCTGCAGGGCAAAAAGATGAATTTGTGGGCGTAATCGCAACCGCACGCGACAAAGACACGGTAATTCTTGTTTATAATTATGTATATCAGAATATCCCCGCCGGAATTATTTCGCAGAATATCGCAGTTACCAATGTTGCCGAGCGAAAGTTTCTGTTAGATCTGGTTAAATCGGGCAAAATAGATAAACTCATGGCTCAAGATGTGGATTTATCCGGGCTAAAAACTACTAAAGGTGCGAAGAGCCTTTTAAAAAGAGCTAAGGAGTTAAATGATAAGGCTATAAAATTTTCCTCCTGTCCGCGCAACGTAAAAATAACCCTTAAGAATATTAATGGCGACTATATTTTGCGCAGGTATGCGCTAGACGCTGCATGCGCAGCATCCTGCGCCTTTGAAGCGGCTGAAGAGAAGAGTTTTAGTGCCTCCGGAACATACGAAGAGAGCTTAAGCGTTAATCCTTATTCGATTTACCTGCTTGTTTTAACCGTTAAGCCCAAAGATGAGCCTCCGGCTCCGAGCGCAGAAAACAATGCCCAGCCAAATAAAAATTAATACATCTGTTAAAGATGAATCCCGGCATGTGTATACGGTATCGGAGATCACCCGGGATATAAAAGTAATCCTGGAAAACTCTTTTGGCGAAGTCTGGCTGGAAGGCGAAGTCTCTAATTTTAAAGTGGCCGCTTCGGGGCATTTTTATTTTACGCTTAAAGATGAAGCTGCGCTTATTCAGGCGGTAATGTTTATACGCGCCAACAGAGGCGTTAAGTTTAAGCTGGAGGACGGCCTTAAGGTAATTTGTTCCGGGAAAATCGATGTTTACGGGCCGCGCGGGCAGTATCAGTTTATTATAGAGAGTATGGAGCCCAAAGGCGTGGGGGCGCAGCAACTC